>Ga0172380_10000148_pt1 | contig 149092 bp, 138 predicted proteins | sample Leawe162metaG_FD_119747 | JGI IMG/M metagenome (GOLD analysis project Ga0172380, IMG submission 119747) | Leachate microbial communities from a municipal landfill in Southern Ontario, Canada - Leachate well 162 metaG | ecosystem: Engineered > Solid waste > Landfill > Unclassified | place...
AATTGGATGTATGATTACAACAATAATAGGCCACATAAAGCTTTAAAAGGTAAAAGTCCTGCTATGGTAAAATAATAAAAAATGTCTACTTTAGCTTTGTACTAAAATGGGGATGCTTACACAGTTTGTGGTTGCTCAAATGTAACAGCCAACGCTAAGTGTAAAAGACTCATCCTCAATTTTTTGGGTAAAAAAGGTGATAAAAAGCAATAAATGCAAGGAGAAAGAATATATAATTGCAGATTAAGAGTAGCTGGGGATTTCGAAGCACTGAACCCGCTCTTTTTGCCAAACGCTTGTTAGCGGTTCGGGCTTTTGTTTCTCGTGTCATTTGTCAATAAATTCTTTTTTGTTTTTCCGTATAAAGTCAACTTGAATTTGTTGCAAGCTTTCAGTCTTATAAAGCCCGTAAAATTCCGTATCAAAGTCGTTTAAAGGATTGTCGTCATACGATTTGCTAAAACCTTCTAATGTCCCATCTTGATGTTGAGTTATTTTCGGGTTCTCTTTTTCAAATGTGTCGTTGGCTCGTTTGGTCAAGTCAGCAAACTTGGTTGCTCCTACAAGCTTTAAAGCGTCTGGCAAGTGTTTATAAAACTGTCCGCTTGAATTGAAATAAAATTGATTGTAACCGCCATTATTTACTTCTGTTTCTAATGCCCAAATCATATAAATAGCTTGTCTTGATTTATTCCAAGACATCACCGTTTCATATTCTTTTTCATAGTCGGCTGCCTGTTTTTGAGAAAGATTGTCAAAAACGACTTGCAATAAATTCTCGTCCGAAGTTGTGTCAATAATTTGTTCAGTCAATTCTGTATAAATTGGTCTATTCTTAAATGCTTCAACGGAATTTGTGAGTTGCTCTTCTATTTCCTTTGAAAGTCCGCTATCGTTTTTCTTTGCCTGTCCTGAACAGCCAAACAAGTTTAGAATTGTCGTTATTAATCCCATTATTACTAATGTTCTTGTCATTGTGGTGTCGTCTTTTAGCCTGACCGCTAACTTATAAATATGCGCAACTAAGTTAAAAACTTCCCCCATCACCACCAAAATACAACTTAATGTATCTCTATTCCATACCGCCCCAGCAAACCCGGTAAACCGTGCAAGGAGAACTTCGCTCCTTTTATGCTGTTGAGTTCAGGATCTATGGTGTAATTAATGGAGGTACTCAAATCGGCCTTTACCAGTATGCTGTGGTCAAACACTGCTCCGGCCAAATCACATTCTTCCAACACGGCTTGTGTTAAATCGGTTTCGGTAAAATCACACTCGTGCAAAATACAGTGTGAAAATTTTGTCTTTTTTAATTGCAGGCGGTAAAAGGTAGAAAGACTGAGCAGGCAATGTGAAAAAGCTACTTCCAGTAAAAAAGGATTGCACCGTTCCATATGCATGCCCAACATTTTGCAGTGCGTAAAGGTTACGTTTCTGAAAGCGGTATTGTTTAACACCACCGTGCTCAGGTTACATTCTTTAAACGTGCAGTCGGCAAAAATATAGTCGGTTAAATTTACCGCTGAGAAGTTGCAGTGTGTAAACGTGCATTGCTCATACTCGCCTGCCGGCAATGGCATTGCTGTAAAATCCTGCTTATCAAAATGTGCTCCGGTGGTGTAGACTTTTTCCATGTGTACACAAAGGTATTGATTCCGGCACAAAGAAAACTTCTGCTGCTCATGCGGTCATCTGTCGCACAAAAAAACTCCCGGTTATACAACACGGGAGTTTTTGAATAGGAGTGAAAATGTTTTTAGTGTACCTGCAACTTGCCGGTTTGCAAAGTATTTCCGTTAGCTGTAAGGCGGTACAGGTATACTCCTTGCGGCAGGCTGCTTATATTAAGTGTGGTTTGTGTGCCCTCCAGTGGAGCGGTAAGCACCACCTGCCCGGTAAGGTTAAACAGGGTAACTACACCTTCGCTTACAGGCTCGGGTGAGGTGATGTTAATTTCATGGTGAGCAGGATTAGGATAAACGCTCAACATATTGTTGTGTTTCGCTTTACCGATGCCGGTGTTGAGTGGTTGCGATTTCAGCTGCACCTCATCCAAGTACAACACTGAACCTACTTGTGTAATCAATGAATCATCCCACCGTGCTGACTGAAATCCTACAATGAGGGTATCGGGAGTAACCGATGCCATTAAAGGCATTTCCATTTTTGTGTAAGTTGCGGCAGCATCCAGTTGTATGGTATATCCGCCAACTATGGCACCGTTCTTTTTAAATTTCACAGAGGCTTCACCTTTGGAGTTTCCTGCGGGAGTGTACTTGTACCAGAACACCAGCGTATCTGCCATGCGTGTGTACGGGAAACCACCTTCTTCGTTGCATTGATTACAATTTTGCGGATAGTACCCTGTACTTACATAGTCAGGGCGGGCTTTCAGCGGTTGGTTTTCATCATCACTTAAAACTGTGGTGAGTTTTACGGCAAAGGCTCCTTTGTGTGCAGTGGTTGTTTTTACATTGGTAATTTCGCGGCCTTCTCTGGTGTACCAGTTAGCAGGAACTTCTGCAACAAAAGCATCCCACAATTCAAAGTCTCCGTTTAACTGTGCGGGCTGTACAGTAACTCCGGTAAGAGAAATACTGTCCAGTTGCAACATACTGCCGGCAACTCCCGGTGTATTGGAAGTAGCATTGCTTGATGCTGCAGCAAACATAAACGAATCGGGGGTTTGGGTAAGAGCCGGACTAAACGTTAATGAGAACGGAGTATAAGCTGTATGCTGACCATAAATCTGGTAATAGTATGCACCTATGTTTACTCCATTCTTTGAAAAGGTAATAAGGATTACCGCAGTATCTCCGGCCATCACGTTTGATTTATAGTAACCCTGAATGCCTGTGGGTTTTTGGTTGTATGCAATACCACCGTGCCACTGATCGGGATCTTGATCCGGATTTCCGCTGGCAATGTAGGCAAACGATGAATTGCTTGCATTGGCCACCGTAGTAAGCTTTACGGCATAACTACCGTGGTAGGCATCGGCTACTTTTTCTACGTTAAAAGGTAAACCATCACGCCACACATCGCGGTTGGATGTACCAGGATAATAACGCGGATTTTCAAACGGTGAAGAGTTCCACGTTTCAAAATTCCCGTTGGGAACCGATTGCTGGGCCTGAACTAAACCCGCAATGCATAAAAAGAATACCAGTATTATTTTTTTCATACGCTGTACAACTGTATTTACCGTGCCGTTGGTGCACGTTTAAATTAAAGGGATGAGCCGGCTCCGAACGTAAAAAATTACAGGGAGAATTAACTCCGCACCCATCTTGCAACAAAGGTATACAGCTGCCTTTTAGTTAATTATGACAATTGTCATAAACAAAACTGAATAACATCAGGAAAAAGAAGGGGGGCAAAAAAGTGCTATACCAAAGCGCGTATTAACCTGCTGACTCCACACGCTTTTTAAGTTCCTCGTTCATTTGCATAAAACCGGGGCGGGTTTTTGTTTCCAGCATGCGATTAAATAATGGGACAAGTAAACCGCTGAAATTTTCTCCGTGTACAAACGTGGTGGTTCCGTCACCGTTATCGTGCAACAGAAAATAATGCTCTCCGTCAAACAAGCCTTGTAAGAAAAGTTTTCCTTTCCACCGTAATTCGGAGTGTTCGGTGTAAGCCAATACTTGAGGTGTAAATTTCATGCCGGGTAAACTCACTTTTATTTTTTGCCCCACCACCGGCAAACCTTCCAATGAGTGAACAAATGAGTTCCACTGCGGGTACTCCTTAAATTGTGTGAATACCTGCCACACGTGTTGTGGTGTAGCGTTGATGATAATTTGTGTAGTAATATTTTTAGTTGCCATGTGGTGTTGTTTGAACGGAACAAAGTTGCCACTTAGTTGAATAACAACGCTTGACATATATCAAGAAAACAGGGCTGTTTTACAGTTGAAGGTGTTTAGCTCTGATGCGGCTGAAGGTTTCAGGAGTCATGCCCAGCATGGAGGCAATAAACTGCAAAGGCACCTGATTGAAGAGTTCTTTGTTCTGTTCAAATAACAAGCGGTAACGTTCCTCCGCATTCATGGAAAGGTGGGTAAACACACGATCTTCTAACGTGATAAAACATTTGGCAATAAAACATTTCTCCAGATGGGGCCACTTGGGCACTAACTGACTGAGGCGATTGTAGTCGTCTTTATAAATGGTATAGAGTTCCGCATCAGTGAGTGCTTGTATGTAAAATCGAGCAGGTTGATTAAAAATCAAACTACCCAGTTCAGTAATAAAATAACCGGGTGAAGCTATCCATTGCGTAATTTCTTTGTCATCCTTGTAGGCATATATTCGAAACAATCCGCTTTTGATAAAACTTAACTTATCACCGTATTGACCTGTTTTAAGAAAATAATCTCCCTTACTAAGCCGGGCAGTTTTAAACAGTCCGCTTATCACAGCCAGTTCTTCATCTGCCACACCAAAATATTCCTGAATGTATTTTTCCAGCTCAGCCATGTGCAATTTTTTTGATACTGAACAACTGCAACTCTTCCGTACTATCCGGAAAATAAACCGGTCCTTTATGCTCCATACCCAGTTTAGTTAAAAGCTTTACTGATTTTTCATTTTGTGCCAGAGTAATTGCTGCAATTTCTTTCAAACCCAACGTATCAACAGCATAATGCAATGTTGCCGTGGCTGCTTCAAATGCATAACCCAAACCGTTAAACTCCGGCAAAAATGCAAAACCTATATCGGGGTATTCGAGTGTATCGCGGTTAATGATACCACACATGCCTATGGGTAAATTGTCTTCTTGTTTTTCAACCAACCACAAGCCGTACCCATTTACCTCATAACTGAGCATAGGGCCATTTAGTAAATACTGCTCCGCTTGTGCGGTGTTGTGTACATTACGGTCGCCTATGTAGTTGAGCCAGCCTTCGCTGTTGAGCAATTGAATAACAAATGCCGCATCACTCAACACAAATGGTCGAAGCTGCAAACGTTCTGTTTTGATAATGTAGTTCACTTTGTCAATTGATTATTTATCGAGCGCTTTTAACACCTGTTTTACCTTAGGCAAACTGGAGGGACCAAAGCCGTGCAATGCCAGCAACTGTGCCTCGCTACAGGCGCGCAATTTTTTAATAGTGGTAATGCCGGCATGTTCTAACGCTCTGCGCGCAGGTGCCCCGAAGGAACTTAAAAAATCAGCCGCAGGCGTGCGTTCCTTTTCACACTTGGGGCAGGTGGGGCAATCACTGCTTTTAATGTAGGTATGTCCTTTGGCACAAGTGCGCTGGTTCTTTTTACTATTTTTGGCCGCAGCTTTTTCGGTGTCTTCCTGAACACGGTACTTCACCATGCGTTGAATAAGTTCAACGGGCAAGGGTTGGTTGAAAGGCAACTGCACAGCACCTTTGGAGGTAGCAAATTTTTTCAGCTCCTTTTCAAATACCACTATGGGCGATGAGGTAGGATAAAAACCAATGTGATTTTTATTGGCGGCAAAATACACCAACACCGTGTGTAGTTTAAACGCGGGCATACCGTAACTGATACACTCCTGTGCCTGAGGGGCGGCTTTGTGTATGGCTGCTCTCAGCTTTTCGAGTTGTACACGCACCTCAGCAGGGAATTGCGTTATGTAGTCGTTGATGTCTTTGAATGCAGGTGCCATAGATTTGAAATTTGTAAAGCGAATATACGAAGCGCTGCAAAGATTAGCACAAACGTATGACTAATTCATCGTTACATCAGTTGCTGATCAGTTCATACTCCTCGTACCTGAATACACGTGCATGTGCAGGTTTAAAGTCGCCAACAGAAACGTAGCTTTCAGGAATACCTTTATCTACATAAAACCTTCCTGTAAATTTAATTCTGGTGCGCACAGAAAATACCATGGACGGAGGCAATGCGTTCAATGTATCTGCAGGCTCAATAAAAAAACAATCTTCCTCGCGTGCCTCGTAATCAGGTGTGGTGGTGTAATGGTGTGTGCTTAACCAGTGAGGGCAATCGCAGGCCCAGGCCACATACACTGCCTCTATTGTTTGTGTTTCATCAGCAAGAATAAACGGACGGTCAAAAAAATTACGGGCCACTTTCAGGTACAAAAACAACCCGATAAATAATCCGAAGATGATAAAAATACGGAATTTATTGATGTGCCTTACTGTACTCATGTTACATCAGTTTATAATTTTTGTACTCTCCCGGTCTCCAACCTGTAAGGCGTTCCACTATATGCAGCAGCCATATTTTAAACGTGTACTTTTTACGGCTGGGGTCAAAACCCAAATCCCAGTTAATACGTTGAATACGCTCCTGCATTACCTGCGGATGTGTACCGGTAAACTTCTGCAAAGAATCAATTCCTGAATAATCAAACTGCTCCCCTTTGGGTACATTTTTATCTACCCACGTATCATCATGCCACATGCGGTGAAAACTTTGCTGCTTGGCCATCATGTCCTTGGGATGTTTTACCCAACCGTAATGGTGAATGTAAGCCTCCACAGGTTTTACAAGCAACTTGCTGCCATCATCTTTACGAAAGCCCTGTGCATCGCGGTAAGAACGTATGTGTCGGTTGTTCTTAATCACCCGTATTTCTTTGCGGTACCATTTGCGGCTGTCGCCCAAGTAATCATAACTCCCGTAAAAATGACGGTAGTTAAACAGCAATCCGTCTACCTGCTCTTCGTCTTTCCACTTCTCCATGGCGTGCAACAATACCTCCCTACCTCCTTCATGAAAACACTCATCACCTTGTATATAAAAGGCCCAGTCGGCATCAGGGTTTACGGCATCAAATGCTTTGTTGGTTTCCACGGCCAACACCTGCCCGCCCTCCCGCAAACTATCGTCCCACACGGTCTCCAGTATTTTAATTTTAGGAGAGTTAATACTTTGTATCAGTCCCAGAGTATCGTCTTCTGATTTACCCACCGCTACTACCACCTCATCACATACAGGAAGTATGGAATTAATCGCTTCGACAATAGGGTAATCAAATTTTATGGCATTGCGTACAAAAGTAAATCCGCTAACGAGCATCAGAAGTTGGTTTATGCATCCAGAGCGGAAGCAGAATGAAGGTAATAGCTACAGCAACACCCAGCTGGGTTTCCAGGGTAGGTTCCACCATAAACGAAAGGCTCACGATGGTATAATTTATCAGAACAGGCATTACTTTTTCCTTCCACGCAAAGAGCAACGGGTAATAAAAAGAAACACAAAAGATGAGCAATCCAAGCAAACCTGTTGCAGCAAAATAATAGATAAACTGGTTGTGCGGAATAATGCGGTTGCGTGGTGCAATGGTGGGATGGTCATTGATGTAACGCTCCTGAAGTTTATCTTCCAAATCACCCAGTCCGCAACCTAAGAGGTAATTTTCTGAAGCAATCTCGAACGCAATCTGATACGAAAGAAAACGTGTACCCATAGGGTAATTGTTTACACTTTGCCCCGATTGGTAATGTTGCAAATCATTGGTAGTGTTAACCGTTTTATTGCGCAATGTAGGCGAAAGATAAATAGCAGCTACAGGAAGCAAAGCCAGAATGCCCAATAACACCAGCCCCTGAACATATCTTTTCTTTTGTATGATAAAGGTGTACACAACAAGCAATAAACTTACTGCATAAAAACCCAACATACCGCTGCGCACAGAATAAATGTGCATGAAAATAATGAGGAAGATGCCGGCAGCCAATACTGCTTTTTTCTCCTGCGCATAACGAATGTAATAATCCCCTGTGTACAGATAATAGCAGGTAAATATGCCTATGGCCAACAATAAACTGAGCCGCACATGATTTACATGAAACGGATTAGGAATTACTTTACTGTGCAAATAAGAGGTGTTGATGGCGTCAAAATTGGCTGCATAAATGAAGAGGCTCCCCAACGTAACCACCAACAAAAAACCGATAAAAAAATACAACACGGCATAGTATTGTTTTTTGCTTAACGGACGCAGATTGGCGAAGGCAAAGGGCAAGGCAAACGTGGGTGCCTGTATTTGTATACGTTCCCAAAAGTAATGTGTATTGTCACTGTAAAAATAGGTAGGCAGTAAAAACAAAAAACTCACTGAAAAAATGAGCAGCAGTTTATTGGTGTAAAAATTGCGCAACAATTGCGCGGGTGAGTTACTGAGCAAAGCCGTAAGCAATAAACCTCCCATAGCCAGGCTGGGCAATACCCTTGCGAACTCCAGCAAAAAAATACCGGCCATAAGCAACATCAGAAAGAAGCACGTTAACTGCTCCTGCTTTTCGCGTATGCTATTCATCATGTTGAGTTGTGTTGGTGGAAGGATAGTACAAATTGTACAACTGATCTAATGCGCCAAATGGAAACCTCCACAAATTACCATCTGTAGTAAACAAAATAACAAATTCCCTTTTGTCAATTTCCTGTTTCAGGTATTTATGGTCAACCAGGTAGCGCATGTTTAAATCTGATGAGTAAGCTTTTTCATTGTAAAACCAAAAGTAAGAACTGTCGGCAAATAATTTCAAAGGTACACTGTCGCACATGATGTTCCAGTAATAACTATCGCCTATGGCCAGCACATTTGGTTTTTGTGCAACCTGTACCGGATGAAAATCTACAACAGGATATGGCAATGTATCAGTAGTGAGGGGCCACATCAGGTTCATCAACTCCATCAGGTCGGCATCACTCACCCGGTAGTCATTGGTGAATTCCACTTTACTCCACGAAATATCGCCTACAGGTTTACCACTTTGATGCGCCATAAAACCCAGTAATGAATCAGCTGCCAACAGTGATCCGTATACACTCCAGTGAATACCCATACGTGGGAAAAGCGGCAAAGTGCTGGTGTCTTTCATCTGTAAAAACCACTTGCGCATATCAATAAACGGAATGTGCAATTGAGGTATTACCTTACTGTAAATGTCATAGTTGCTTACACTTTTGCGGTAATCCTTTACCATTTCGTACGAGAGGTGTTCAGGAAAGTAGCTGGCTTTGCCCGGTGCAATCACCACAATCAGGTGCTTGTTATGTTTAGCCATTGCCTGTTCAATCAGTTTCAGTTTAGCACAGGTTCGGCCTAAACTATCCGCTCCCCAATAATCGGCACCAAACCAGCTGTTGATATAATCGCGCTCAAACAGGTAAGTGTTTTTACCTATCAGAATAGTTCCCGCTGCATCATTAAAACAGGTAAAACGCAGTTGGTTTCTTAAGCGAATAAAGAACTTACGAAAGCCCACATGTGTCTCCACATAATTTTCAAACTGCGTGGTCCATTGGTTATTTATCCAGCCATCTAAGGTAAACTCAGGCAACTCTGCTGTTTTATAATCTCCGTACACCATGCGCACTCTGAACAAACCTGTTACTGTTTGAAACATGGGCAAAAAGAGCAGCACCCAAACAAAAATCCACGCTATTTTTTTCGCTTTCTTCATCTCAGAAACGGAAATAAATAAACGGATTAAAACCTGCTGAAGTAATTTCAGCCACACTGAATATAAAAAGTATTAATGCAGAAACAATTCCCCACACACAACCTCTTACTGTAGTGAACGGGTTGTACCAACTGCGCTGTAAGGCTTCATAATTTTTTGACCACAATGCGATAAAGCTGAACAGGGAACCCACGACCAGCATTACCCAAAACATTTGTCCGAATTCAAACACATGGGCCACTTTCGAAAAGTCGAACATGGTTTTTACTATCGCAAATGCCTGCTCAATACTATCTACTCTAAAGAATACCCAGCCTATTACCACCAGTATAAAGGTGAACAGCACCTGCACTATTTTGGGAAACTTTTCCAACACTTTAATCAGAAACAAGCGGTCGAGAATTTGAAAAATACCGTGATAGGCTCCCCAGAAAATAAAGTTCCACGAAGCTCCGTGCCAGAAGCCTGAAATAAGAAAAACAGTACACAGGTTAAAATACATGCGGGCAGTAGAAACACGGTTACCACCCAATGGAATGTACAGGTAATCTTTCATCCAGCGACTCAAGGTCATGTGCCACCTTCGCCAAAAATCAGTAATGCTGGTAGCGATGTAAGGGTTATTAAAATTCTCCGGGAAACGGAAACCCATCATCAAACCAATGCCGATGGCCATATCGCTGTACCCGCTAAAGTCAAAATAAATCTGAAAGGTATAGGTGAGTGCTCCCTTCCAGGCTTCCTGCATACTGTATGCTGAGTTGGTGGAAGCAAAAACCTCATCAGCCATTTCACCAAAGGCATTAGCGATTAAAACCTTTTTAGCCAGCCCCACAATAAACCGGTAAAAACCTTCAAGGCGGTTATCAATGGTCAATTCCTTTTCTCTGCTTTCTATCTGATCGCTTATTTCATTAAACCGAATAATGGGCCCGGCAATCAGTTGCGGGAACAAAAGTATGTACAGGGTGTAATTGACTATGTTGGTAAACGGAGCCTTTACGCCACGGTATATATCAATGGTGTAACTGAGTTTATGAAAAGTAAAAAAAGAAATACCGATGGGCAAAGCTACTTTGGTCCAACTAACGGCCTCTATACCCGCTGACGACAAAGCGGTATTTACATTCTCAATAAAAAAGTTGGCATACTTAAAATACAGCAATAACCCTACGTTGATAATGACTGAAAAAGCCAGAATCTGCTTTCGTTTTTTACCCTTTGAATCGTGAATGTATTTGGCAATGTAAAAATCAAACAACAACGAGGCCAACAGAAACAGCACATACAGGGCTCCGCTCCAGCTGTAGAAAAGTATACTCGCTACAACAATAAACGTGTTTTTGCTTTTGTACGGCAACAGGTAATATATGGCCAGAAAAACAGGAAGAAAATAAAGCAGAAATAAACTGCTGCTGAATACCATAGTTGTCTAATTTTTAATGTGGTAAATTTTACTTACTTTTTCTGTAAAACCAAATGGAAATAAACTCATGTTTCCTTCCGTACTTAACAGTATCACCATATCTCTTTTCTCCAGCTCCTCGCGGTAATTAAGGGCATCTACCTCCACCGGTGCTGAAGGATCAGAACCGTAGGCTTGTGCGTTATAGTACCAATAGTTGGAACAAGGATCAAAAAGATGCAGGGGGATTTTATTGTAAAACCAGGTCCAGTAGAAACTGTCGCCTATAATTAAAACATCGGGCTTCTCCCTTGCTGCTCGATACTTCAACTCGGGATAGGCATAGCTCACTTCACCATCATCCCAGCGGTAAAAAACATTGAGCAGGTTCCACAAATCGGCATCGTCCCAAAAGCGGGCGTTGTGTTCCAGCTTTATTTTGCTGAAAGAAAATGACCCGAAATCTTTTCCGGTTAATGCGGCTGATTTTTTTAATACAGAATCTGCTGCCAGTAGACCACCATAGTTACTCCAGTGAATACCGTGCTTAGGATACAACGGAAACTGCGCCTTATTTTTTATTTCCAAAAACCAGCTGTTGCAATCCACATAGCTGATGCCTGAAGCGGAGAGCATTTTTTTGTACTCTCTGTAATTGGTATTCACAGCTGGAGTGTATACCTCCGGTAAATACTCCTCATAAAAGCTGCCTTTACCGGGAGCAATTACCACCAGTAATTTCACGCCTTTGGAAGCCAATGTATCATTAATAGTAGCCAACTGACGGGTAATTTGCGCCAGAGTATCCGCACCGCGGTAGTTTAAACCACTGTGTTCTTTCAGGTAAATACTTTCAAACAAATACTCCTGCTTGCCCACCACAATATCGGGAGCATGAATGGTATTAAACAGCAGATAATGCCATTGGTTGCGTAACCTTACCAACCAGGGCCGTAAATTGCTGTGCGCATTGTACCAACTTTCCAACCTGTCTCCGTAGGAGGCGTCAATAAAACTGCTGAAGGTAAATTCAGGTTTTGCTACCTCGGCCACCACTCCGTTCAGGGGTTTTGTTTTAATAAACGGCACAAATGTTTGAACAGCAGGAATAAACCAAAGTAGCAGGATAAGGTAAAATATAAGGTGTCGCGCTGAATTCAAGTGCTGAGTTTTGTGCAAAATAAGTCCATTTGCCTAAAACGGGAAATAGGATGTTTCAACTTTGTATCTTTGCCGCATGAATATTTGCGAAAACATTCTTGAAACCATTGGTAATACGCCACTTGTCAAAATTAATTCCATTACCCGCGACCTGCCCTGCACGGTGCTGGCCAAGGTAGAAACATTCAATCCCGGCAACTCCATTAAGGACCGCATGGCCCTTAAAATGATTGAAGATGCAGAGAAAGACGGAAGATTAAAACCGGGCGGTGTAATTATCGAAGGTACCTCAGGAAATACAGGCATGGGACTGGCCATTGCCGCCATCATTAAAGGATACAAGTGCATTTTTACCACTACCGATAAACAATCGCGCGAAAAAGTGGATGCCTTAAAAGCTTTAGGTGCAGAAGTAATTGTATGCCCGACAGATGTGGACCCTGAAGATCCCCGCTCCTATTATTCTGTTTCTTCCCGTTTGGTGAATGAAATTCCCAATGCCTGGAAACCCAACCAATACGATAACCTCTCCAATTCAAAAGCGCACTATGAGCAAACCGGACCTGAAATATGGGAACAAACCGATGGTAAGGTAACTCACCTGGTAGTTGGTGTGGGCACAGGCGGTACCATTTGCGGCACAGGAAGGTTCCTGAAAGAAAAAAATCCGAACATTAAAGTACTGGGCATTGATACCTACGGTTCCGTATTTAAAAAATACAAGGAGACCGGCATTTTTGACAAGAACGAGATTTATCCGTACATCACAGAGGGTATAGGAGAAGATTTTCTGCCGCAGAATGTTGACTTCAGCATCATTGACCACTTTGAGAAAGTAACCGATAAAGATGCGGCTTTAATGACCCGCAGAATATCACGTGAAGAAGGCATTTTTGTGGGCAACTCTGCCGGCTCTGCTATGGCAGGTTTGCTGCAGATGAAAGACATGTTTAAACCGGGTGACATGGTGGTGGTTATTTTCCATGACCACGGTACACGTTACTTAGGCAAAATGTTTAACGATGACTGGATGCGCGACCGGGGCTTCATTGAAGACATTCAGGCTAAACGAGCCATTGATTTAATAGAGAAACACAAAAACCAGAAACTTGTTACCGTAAATGAAAACGATTTGGTGGAACAGGCCTTCACTATCATGAACAAGTACGATATATCTCAACTTCCAGTGGTTAATGATAAAGGTGCATTTACCGGTTCACTCAATGACAACGACCTTTTTGCCCGACTGGTGCAACAGAATGAATTAAAACACCAGCCGGTGAAAACCATCATGCAACCTTCATTCCCTATGATAAGTGCAGGCTCAAGTATTGAAGAGGTATCGGCCAAAATTACCCGGGAAAACAATGCCGTACTGGTAACCGATTTGGGCGGAAACGTTCATATTATCACCAAATACGACATTATTGACGCTATAAAATAGGACGGAACAAGCGTATTTACGCTTTCATGGAGTGAAAATGACACTTAGTGAAATGGATGCCATTTACTACTTGCAGCTTCCTTTAAATTTGAGTGTGGATGTTTTCAAAGGCGATTAAAGAGACACCCAAAATTGTTCCTAAACCTAAACCTGATTAAGCCGCGCATCACCTGCGTGGCTTTTTCTTTTTTATCCCTTTATTTGCATTATGCAAATTCAGTTTTTCGGAGCAGCTAAGCAGGTTACAGGAAGCAAACACCTGCTTACAACACACTCAGGCAAAAAAATTCTTTTGGACTGCGGACTTTTTCAGGGAAAAAACTCTGACGAGGCCAACCGCCACTTTGGTTTTAACCCGGCTGAAGTTAATTGTGTAGTACTCTCCCACGCGCACATTGACCATTCCGGCTTGTTGCCCCGTTTGTACAAAGAGGGTTTTAGAGGAACAATATTTGCCACACCGGGTACCATTGACCTGTGTAAAATAATGCTGGCTGATAGCGCCCACATACAGGAAAGTGACCTCACCTATGTAAATAAACGCAGAAAAAAACGGGGCGAAAATGCGCTGCAACCACTGTACGACATACAGGATGTGGAGGGTTGCCTGAGCCAGTTTAATCCGGTAGATTACCACAACGAGGTAAGTATATGTGATGAGGTAAAATTATTATTTACCGATGCAGGACACATCATCGGCAGTGCTGTGGTTAACCTAACCATCAACGAAAACGGGGGAGAGAAAAAACTCACCTTCAGCGGGGATATTGGCCGGCCCGATGATAAAATATTGCGCAGCCCGCAGCCGTTTCCGCAATGTGATGTGCTCATTTGTGAAAGCACCTACGGAGACCGCCTGCATGAAAAAGTAGGTGATGCTGATGCACGGTTGCTGGAAATTGTACAAAACACCTGCGTTAAAAAAGGTGGCAAACTGATTATTCCAGCCTTTAGTGTTGACCGTACACAGGAGCTTATTTACCAGCTCGAAAAAATGGAGAATGCCAAATTACTTCCTCCCATAAAAGTTTATGTCGACAGCCCGCTTTCTACACGCGCAACAAATGTAATGCGCGATTACACGGATGATTACAACGCTGATTTTCTCCACTACATGCAACGCGACCCGGAACCTTTTTGTTTCCGCAACCTCGAATTTGTAACAGACGTGGAGCATTCCAAATCGCTCAATTTATTGCATGCCCCCTGCATCATCATTTCCGCCTCAGGCATGGCAGAAGCAGGTCGCATTAAGCACCACATCAAAAACAATATCAATGATGAAAAAAACACCATCCTGATGGTGGGCTATTGCACGCCCGAAAGTTTGGGTGGTCGCTTACGCAACGGCAACAAAGTAGTGCGCATTTTTGGCGAGGAGCATGAAGTAAAGGCTCACGTAGAAGTAATGGATTACTACAGCGGTCATGCCGATTACGAAGAGATACTCACCTTTCTTTCCTGCCAGCAACCGGAAAAAATAAAACAGATTTTTCTGGTACACGGAGAAGAAGAAACGCAGCAATACTTCCGGCTCAAATTGCTTGACAAAGGCTACAAGAATATCATCATACCATCCCGAGAGGATATATTTGACATCTGATGAAAATAAAAGAGAGCAAACGCAACGTGTTGTTTCTGGTACTGGGAGCATTTTTTATTGCCAATGCCATCATTGCCGAGTTTATCGGAGTCAAGATTTTTTCACTGGAACAAACACTGGGATTTGACCCTTTTAACCTGAAACTTTGGGGTGGCGAATACTCTTTTAACATGACTGCCGGAGTGCTGCTGTGGCCCGTTGTTTTTGTGATGACGGATATTATAAACGAGTATTTCGGAAAGCACGGGGTACGTCTGTTTTCTTACATTGCCGCAGCACTTATTGCTTACTCTTTTCTGATGGTATACATGGCCATCCAACTTACCCCGGCCGATTTCTGGAAAATAAAAGAAACCGCAGAGGGCCCGCTGTCCATGCAAAATGCGTACACACAAATTTTCGGACAAGGTTTATGGATCATCATCGGTTCGCTGGTGGCCTTCCTTTTCGGACAGTTGGTTGACGTGTATGTGTTTCACTACCTGAAAATGAAAACGGGTGAAAAAGCATTGTGGTTAAGGTCCACGGGCTCTACACTGGTATCGCAGTTCATTGATAGTTTTGTGGTACTGTTCATTGCGTTTTACATCGGTGCCGATTGGTCGCTTTCGCTGGTACTAGCCATTGGTGTGGTCAACTACATTTATAAATTCACTGTTGCCTTGTTGCTCACACCCCTGCTTTACTTGTTGCACCAAGCCATTGATGCCTATCTGGGTAAAGAACTTGCTCAACAAATGACTGCTGAGGCGGCACAGGACTGGTAAGGTAAGCTGTTTTCATTCCCTCTTTTTTTCCGCGTCTTTACACTCCTGAAAAGTCCTCAAAAAAGAATTAAGCGCGGTACAGTAAACATAAATAGGCAGACTTGCTTATTTTCGCAGGATTATGGAACTAAAAAACGGACAATATTATGTAGGAGATGTCAGCTTAACGGAAGTGGCTGAACAGTTTGGTACCCCCGTGTATGTGTACCACGCAGAAAAAATTCTTTCCCAGTACGAACGCCTGAAAAATGCTTTTGGCGACACCAAGGTAAAGATAAAGTATGCCTGTAAATCGCTCAATAATATTAACGTACTGAAACTGTTGAAAAATGCAGGCTCAGGACTGGATGCCGTTTCCATTCAGGAAGTGTGGCTGGGACTCCATGCCGGTTTTAAACCTGAAGAAATTTTATTTACGCCCAACTGTGTATCCATTGAAGAAATAAAACTGGCTGTTAAAGAAGGCGTACAAATCAACATTGACAACATTTCTATTCTGGAGCAATTCGGCAATGAATTTGGCAACACCGTTCCCGTGTGTATTCGTCTTAACCCGCACATTATGGCGGGCGGTAATACCAAAATTTCTACCGGACATATTGATTCCAAATTCGGCATTTCCATTTACCAGTTGCGTCATGTGCTGCGTGTAGTAAAATCAACCAACGTACGTGTAAACGGATTACACATGCACACAGGCTCTGATATACTCGACTCGGGTGTGTTTTTGCAAGGAGCCGATATTCTTTTTGATTGCGCTAAGGATTTTCCTGATCTGGAGTTTATCGATTTCGGAAGCGGATTTAAAGTAGCTTACAAAGAAGGTGACATAACCACCAACGTGGAAGAACTGGGTGCTGCCATTGCTAAAAACTTCAAACAGTTTTGTGCTGAATACGGCCGCGAGTTGGAACTGTGGTTTGAACCGGGCAAGTTTTTGGTAAGTGAAGCCGGCTATTTTCTGGTAAAAACCAATGTGATTAAACAAACTACCGCTACTGTATTTGTAGGCGTTGACTCCGGACAAAATCACCTGATACGGCCCATGTTTTATGATGCCTACCACCACATCGTTAACATCTCTAACCCCAACGGAACTCCTCGTGTGTACACGGTTGTGGGTTACATCTGCGAAACAGATACCTTTGGCTGGGATCGTAAACTGAACGAGGTAAGTGAGGGAGATATCCTTTGTTTCAAAAATGCCGGGGCTTACGGGTTTACCATGTCATCCAATTACAATGCACGCTACCGCCCGGCTGAGGTAATGATTTACCAAGGCAAAGCGCACCTTATTCGTGAACGTGAAACCATGAACGATATCCTGAAAAATCAGGTGGAAGTGGTGAAGTAAAATTCACCGGTTGTTCAAAGCAAAGCGACTTCTTTTATTTGTTTCCGGATAAGTGATTGCTTAACCGCTCCACAATTTTTGAGGCCCCTGAATCGGAATATATGCCGTAGGCATTTACCACCACGCCTTTAATGTTGTGCCGAGGAGATGAAACAGCGAACACAATCATTTCATCTCCGGGGTCCGTGCTGCCTTCAAAACGATAGGTTTCATCTATCTCAAACTCCTCGGGTGAAAGTTGAGTGGAGGTGTTGTGGCAAATGAGGCAGTCCTTTTCCGTGTGAATACTGAAGTCAGTGGTATAGCCTCTTTTAATGAGGTCGTTTACTGCCTCACTTACTGTTTCATAATTGAATCTCTTTTCCATTGGTCAATAGTTACAGCGGCTTTCCTGTAGTCCGCTATTCAAAGTTAGCTGTAATTGTAAGAGTATGTGAAAATTTCTCAAAAACTTGTTAAATGTTAACTTTATAGTTAACTTTGTGCTGTGAAAGCAGAACGGAAAATCATTTTTCACAAGCACTATTTCATTGAATTCTATAATGCTCAAACATTAAAAGTTCAAGAGAAGATTGAATACATATTTGTTTTGTTGCGAACCGTTGACAATGTTCCTAAAAAGTTCTTCGACCATATGACAGGGACGGATGGGATTTATGAAATACGCGTAGAAGTGGGAAGTAATATTTACAGAATATTCAGTTGTTTTGATAAAGGTAATTTAGTGGTGCTGTTCAATGGGTTTCAAAAAAAGACTCAAAAAACACCAAAGCAAGAAATTGAATTGGCTGAAAAATTGAAAAAAGAATACTTTGAGCAAAAAAGAAAATAAAATGGCAAACAAAAAGAAAATAAAAGACGTCACCAATTTCGAAGAATTACTTGAAAATAAGTACGGAAAGATTGGCTCATCCAAACGTGATGAGTTTGAAGAGAAGGCTCAATATTTTGTAATCAGTACGATGCTGAAAGAAGCCAGAAAAGAAGCGCACATGACACAAGAAGAACTTGCCTTAAAACTGGGCACAAAAAAGAGCTATATATCAAGACTCGAAAACGGTAAATGTGACATTCAACTTTCAACACTCTATCGAATTTTCGAATTCGGACTTGGCAAACGCGTTAGTCTACTTATAGGATAGAAGCCCCCCCCACATTAACAGCATATGTGAAGCACACTCCTTCGTGACAAGGTTAGTAAATCCCCTGCCTTCAGTAAGCAACTCAACGGTAAAAAATCTACAGAGAACCGCCTCTTCAACTCAGGCTACTTCACTACAATCCTGTCGCGGCCATCAAACCACGGGGCTTGTATGGAAATAATCTTAAGAGGTTGGGGCGAGGTAACACTCACGCTGTGGCGGGTACCCATAGGAATAAAAATGAAATCACCTTTTTTAATAGTGAACTTTTTACCATCCATAGTCATCTCAGCCGTGCCGTCTAACACATACACGTGTTCGCTGTGTTCATCGTGGTAGTGCACGGCAAGTTTTCCTTTAATGAACATCAAAAAACTGGTGACCAATGTGTCGCCCCATAAACGTTCTGTATGAACACCATCAAAAGAAGCCGGTGGCTTAATGGCATCCAGATTCTTTCGGGTAATGGGATCAAGGGTTTGAGCTTGTGCATTAATACTGCTTACGGCAAGCATCAAAAACAAAAGAAGTGTAGTAATTTTTAGCATAGTAGTAGTTTAATTCACTACTATAAAGTTAGCAGAATAAACCGGTTGCCAAAACACAAATTAACACTCCGCATGTTTACAACAAAGGTATTTGCCCTTTTACAGGACGACAAAAAAGCCCTGAGTTCAAGGTAAAGGGAGGTTTATCGCCCATGTACTTTTTTTTGGAAACACGAAACAATTGCGCTATACTTTCGGCTACTGCACCCTCCCCTCTCATGCGTCTGCCCAAAACGCTATCGTTCACCTGGCCACCGTGAAGTGCAGCGATTTGTTTCCAAACTTTATTGAACCGATCGGGATAATTTTTCTGCAACCAATCACGAAAAAGTTCCTGTATGCTTCCGTTTAATCTTACTACCGTGTAACCCGCCATTCGTGCTCCTGCATCAGCAGCGGCCTTCATCACATCGGGTACTTCATGACTGTTTAAACCCGGAATAATGGGCGCAATCATCACTCCTACCGGAATGTTGGCCTTAGCCAAGGCCTCTATCACTTTCAACCGCTGTGCATAGGCCGCAGTACGGGGTTCCATTTTTAAACGCAGGTCTTCGTTTAAGGAGGTAACGGTAATCATCACGTGTACCAGATTTTTTTCAGCCAGTTGTTTTAACAAATCGAGGTCACGTAATATGAGTCGGTTTTTGGTAATCATGGCAACCGGATTGCGGTACTCTAAAAAAACTTCCAGTAGTTGGCGTGTAATACGGTACTTGTTCTCCAATGGCTGGTAACAATCGGTATTGCCTGATAAACCTATGGGCGTACACTGCCAGCTGCGCTTATCTAAAAACTCGCGAAGCAAACGAGGAGCATCGGGCTTCACCATAATTTTACTTTCAAAGTCAAGACCTGCACTATAGCCCCAGTACTCATGCGAGTTGCGGGCATAACAATAAATGCACCCGTGCTCACACCCCTGGTAAGGGTTAAGGGAATACAACATGCCTGCATCGGCACTGTCTACTTTATTTACAATGGTACGCGGGTGTTCTATAAATACCTGTGTGGGCACCTTGCCATCCAGCAAAGGCTCATCTAGGCCCTCCCAATGTTCCTGCACCACATGCAGCTTATCGTAAGGGTTATGTGAGCGGTACTGGGCCCCGCGACCCTTGAGGTACTCTTCTCCGGTATTGTTTTCCACAGGCGTACTTTTAAATTAGTCCTTTGCGTTAAAGTAGTTCCTCCGGTGCAACGCATAGGTTGTAACCTGAGTCTTTATACATATGAAGTTCAAAGCCATGGTGCTCTTATTTGGTTTAGTATATCTGCCCGTTTCTCTCTGGCAGTGGATGAAGTACAAATTCAAAAATTGAAAGCTTCGCTTAATGTTGAATGTTTAATTCTTAATTTTTAATGTAAGGACTTTTTTGAGTGTTCAAGTGTGTAAGTGTTTAGGTGTTTATGGAGGAATCTTCTTTCTTTCTTAATTAGTGTTAATCTGTGAAATCTGTGGCGGTCTTACGCTTCGCTAAATTTTGAATGCTTAATTCTTAATGTTTAATGAGCCTTCTTCCATTAAACGTAATCAAATCAGTGTTCATCTGTGTTAATCAGTGGCAGAAACGTTTCGCTTAATTCTTAATGAACATTCTTCCGTCAAACATGATTTAATCTGCGTTAATCAGTGCAATCTGTGGCAGTCTTACGCTTCGCTTAATGTTGAATGCTTAATTCTTAATGTTTAATGTGACGTCTTCCGCATAAATCTGACTTAATCAGGGTTAATCTGTGCAATCTGTGGCAGAAACGCTTCGCTTAAGTTGAATGAGCATTCTTTCGCATAAATGCGATTTAATCTGCGTTAATCAGCGTAATTAGCGGCAGTCTTCATTCCTAAGCGGCCAATAAGGCGAACATTGTTGTTCATGTGGTTCATAACGTGTGTTGTTTAAATGGTTTAAAAATATGTTTAACGTGTGGTGCTTTACCTAAAGCCCTTGTTACTTTACGTTACAAAGGTGAAACTACCGCCAACACTCAATCGGACAAAAAACGGGTAGAAACGAGTTTACCCGTTTTACCCGTTTGTACACGGATAATATTTTTAGTAAATTGCCTGAAATTTAAACCTATGACTGAGAAATTTTGCCTCTTTTGCGAAACACCCCTCAAAGGTCGCATTGATAAAAAGTTTTGTGACGACCAGTGCCGTACCGCCTACAACAACCGCATAAAAAGTGATGACAATTTTATGCGCAACATCAACAACATACTGCGCAAAAACCGGCTTATTCTAAAGGAACTGGTGCCCCCGCAGGAAGGCAAGCTAAAAGTAAGCGCACAAAAACTATTGGACAAAGGCTTTAACTTCCATTACCACACCCACCTGTACACCACCAAAACCGGTAATGTGTACCACTTTTGCTACGAGTACGGCTACCTCACCCTGGAGGGCAACTACCTCATGCTGGTGAAACGGGATGAGGAAAGGGTGTGAGTGCAAGTCAAAAGACAAACACCACAAAAACAAAGGATTATACGTTTCGAAAACGTAATTGTCACACAATAGAAAAACGCGGTCGCTTTTCACTTAAAATTCTTACTTTGCGGATTGAAAACCTAACATTATCAGTGATGAACTAACGAGGATAGAGCAGAGAAATATGTCATTAAACATACAACATTTAGAAAACGAAATAATAGACCAGTACCTCTACGATGAGCATTCAACTAGGCCTTGGATAATAGGATTTAGTGGAGGCAAAGACTCCACCATGCTTTTGCAAGTGGTTTGGAATGCACTCAAAAAAATAGAACCCAGCCTGCTCACCAGACAGATTTACGTTGTTTGCAATGATACATTGGTAGAAAATCCCCGAATTGTAAAATTTATAAACAAGACTTTAAATCGAATTCAGAAACAAGCTAACCTTAACGGTTTTCCAATAATAGTTCACCAAACAATGCCCAATCTTGAAAATACATTTTGGGTCAAACTAATTGGTTTAGGTTATCCCGCTCCAAATAAATTCTACCGCTGGTGTACTGAACGTTTAAAAATTGACCCGACAACCCGATTTATTAAAGAAACTGCTTCCATGAATGAAGAAGCAATAATCTTATTGGGCACAAGAAGTGCTGAAAGTTCAAATCGGGCGGCCTCAATTAAAAAACATGAAGTAAAAGGTCAAAGACTACGTAAACATCTATTACCAAATGTTTATGTATATGCACCAATAAAAGACGTCTTAACAAATGAACTTTGGCAATACCTCAATCAAGTCCCACCACCTTGGGGAGGTAATCACAAAGAATTAGTTACTCTTTATCGTAATGCCAATAGTGGGGATTGTCCACTTGTTATTGATGATACAACACCAAGCTGCGGTAACAGCCGTTTTGGTTGCTGGACATGTACCGTAGTAAACAAGGATAAATCAATGGAGGGATTGATTGATAATGGTGAAGAGTGGATGCAGCCTTTGGCTGATATCAGAAACTTTCTGATTGAGACCAGAGACAATCCTGAAGTTTGGAGAGAGAAACGCAGACGAAACGGAGAAATTTCTGAGAACCTTTGGGGACCCTACAAATTTGAAACCCGTGTTGAAATATTAAAAAGAATACTTAAAGCCCAAAAAACTATCGAAGAGACGGAAGGAATTGAACTGATAACACATCAAGAAATGGTGTTAATTCAGTATTACTGGTTTAGAGATTGCTATTTTAAAACCAAAGTTTCACAAGTCTATAATCGTGTCTTCAAAACTAAAATTGATATGAGCAAACAAGAAGAAAAAATCAAACAAGAAGCAGACTTGCTCAAAAAGTCATGCAAACAAGAACCAAAAGATGTCGAGTTAATTCAAGACCTTTTGGCTTTACAAAAAACCAAAACGCTCATGATTCGTAAAAGAGGCTTGCAGTCAGACATTGACAACCGCTTGAATCAATTTATTGAAGAACTAAAGAATCCCGCGAACACCTAAGCAATGATTATAAAAGAAATTGAACTGCACAACTTCCGCATTTACAAAGGCGGAAACACTATTGACCTAACAACTCAGGGTAAGAAAAATATCTTTGTTGTAAGCGGAAGAAACGGATTTGGTAAAACTACCTTCCTAATGTCAATGGTTTGGTGTTTATATGGCAAACAAATGCAAGATGTAGATGACCTCTACAAAAAAGAAATTGCTGACCAAGGTACATATGGAAAGTATATTGTCAACTCACTAAATAGGTTAGCAAAATCAGAAGGTGATGATACTTTTTATGTTTCAATAACTTTCACCGATGTAAATATACCGGAAGTACCTTGCAAGGAAATTAAAATAAAGAGAAAGTATTATAATACAAGTGCTGTTGAAGAAGTAGAAATTACGATTGATGGCTATCCAAGTGAGTTAGCTAAAGAAGTTGGTCAAGAGATTTTCATCAGAGAATTTATTATGCCAATTGAGATAGCTAAATTCTTCTTCTTTGATGCTGAAAAGATAGTAAGTTTAGCAGAGGTTAACACAGCTGAACAAAGAAAAAAACTAAGCCTTGCTTATTCTGAGGTCTTAGGGATTAAAAAGTATGAGAGTATTAAGACTGAGCTTGAAAATCTTCAGCTCAAGCTACGCCAAGATTCAGCAAGTGCTATTGAGAAAGGGCAATTGAAACAATTGGAAGCAGAAGTTGAAACATGTGAGGCAAGAATTGAAGAAAATCATAAGAAGATTGGAGAACTAAGGGAAAAACGAAACGAAAAGAACAAAGATTCACGAGACATTCAAGAAAAATTAATCAAAGCTGGCAGCTTAATTACTGTAGAAGAGCTACAACACTTACGAGACCAGGAAGATGTACTAACTAAGCGCCAAAACGACTTACAGAATGAACTCAAAGATTCATATGACATTATTCCATTTGCGATTGCTGGAGAGAAATTTTTAGATGTTAGTCGCCAACTCGAAAACGAAGCAAACCATAAAGCAGCACAATTCAAAAACGAAAATGTTAATGATGTTACCAATAAAATTTTAACCGATTTATTGAACATACCAAAACCAGATAAACTGGCAATTGATCATCAAGTGCATGATTTCTATTCAAGTGCATTTAAAACTCTAATCCGTAAACATTTCTTTTCCGACACAGAGGCATTACCTGAAGACTTTAGAGTAATACATGAATTTTCAGATTCCGAAAAAAATGAGTTACTCGCTGTTTTGAGTAATATTCGTTTATCGTTCCGGGAATCATTCAAAAGAATTAATGGAGATTTTAATCAAGCGAAAAATGAATTGAACGGAATTCGCAGACGTATTAAAGATGCAGAGGCCAATCAAGAAGACCCGATTATTGCAGAGTTCAGAAAAAACAAGGAAGAATTAGACAAAGAAATTATCCGCATAGATGAAACCATAGATTCATTGAATCGTGAAATTGGAGAATTCACTAACGAGAAAACTCAAAAAGGAAAATTGATTGAAACACTTTCACGCAAACTGAAAGTTTCAGAAAACAACCTTGAAAAAGATGCTATCATCACGAGAAACATCCAAAACCTTAAAGACTTTATCACCAAGTTCAAAGCCAAGAAAAAGGAATCGCTTGAAGAGCAGATTCTAAACGGACTAAACACTCTACTTCACAAAAAAGGATTCATTAAAAAAGTGGAAGTTGAAATAATTGGTGATGATATTGATATTATTCTGAAAAATGCCAGAGGTGAAGAAATCAAAAAAGAGTCGTTGAGTAAAGGCGAGCAACAAATGTATGCAACAGCTTTGCTCAGAGGGCTAGTGGAGGAAAGTGATATTCAATTCCCTGTTTTCATTGATTCGCCAATGCAGAAGTTTGATGAACAACATGCTGAAAATATTGTAAAATATTTTTATCCAAATATTTCAGAACAAGTGGTTATTTTTCCGCTTATCAATAAGGAACTGACCGAAAGAGAGTTCAATATTCTTTCAAAGCATATTGCACAAACCTACCTGATTAATAATATTCACGAAGACAAAAGTGAATTTCTAGCTCTAGAGCCAGATCAATTTATAAGTACCTACAATAGAATGTATAACAATGCTGATTAATCTACGAACATCCGAAGCGAACAAACCAGTTGTTCAGGAGCTAACCAAACGACTGAATCTTGGAACGGAAAACGTAGTTTCAAGAATTGCCTTTGCCTATTCCCTTTCAAAGGGCGTAAAACTTAGCCTTGAAAGTGATTTGAAAGACAGCAAAGGCAAGGAATACAAAGACGATATACTCTTCGGAAAATATCGTGATTATTATATCGCCATGATTTGCCAGCATTACAATCTGTATAAGTCAGACAAAGACATTGGCAGATACATAAAAATGCATATTGACCACGGTTTGACTTTAATGAACAAACTATTTGAAGATAACAAGAACTACTCTGGTCTTGATTTTCTTTTGGAAAATATTGAACGAGGAATTGAAAAACTAGAAGAAAACGATGTAACCAATGATGCTATCATTTTTGATGAGCAAACAAGACGCAACAGAGTTTCTAACAAAGATTATTTCACTGGAGGAATCAGAATCTTAGTTGGTAGTTCATTTGATGATGAAAAAATCTATTTCAATCTTAATGATACTTCCATTCATAACAATGCACACATAGCAGTTGCAGGAAATTCAGGCACTGGAAAAACCTATTTCGCGAACCGATTGCTAGAACAAGTGGTTTTGGAAACAAAAGGAGAAGTGAATTTTATTTTCCTTGATTTTAAAGGTATCACAGCCGAAGATGAAAAGGGAAACAGCGTGTTTTTCAATAAAACAAAAACCGAGTTAATCAAAGCACCTTACAAGCCCTTCCCTATCAATCCGCTTTCGTTCATTGACAATGTGAACGAGAAAAACAAAATCATGGGCATCAGCAAGTTTGTTGACATCATTACCAGTTACAGTAACATTGGTAAAAATCAACAGCAAACCTTGAAAGATGCAACCCGTGAGGTTTTTGCTTCAAAGAAAAATGGTCAATATCCTTCGTTCAGAGAGATCTACGATAAAGTAATTGAGATAGACGGTGACAAAGCAAGTACACTGAAGGAAGTGCTTCAAAGTTTGAGCGAATTAGATTTGTTTGAAACCAAAGTTGATTTGAAAAACAGTTTCTTGAACAAGAACTACTACATGAGTTTAAGTGGTGATTTGCCAAGAAACATTCGCTTCACTTCTGTTTTCCTTATCATTAATTACATCTACAACACATTCATGAACATGGACAACGCCCCGATTGAAGGAAAAAATCAGGGTATGCGATATGTGTTGTTGATTGACGAAGCACACGTAATTTTCAAAGAGAAGAAAAGCCAGGACCTTTTGGAAAAAATACTCCGTGAAATCCGTTCTAAGGGCGTTTCGGTGGTATTGCTTTCACAAGGCATTGAGGAATTTAATCAGCCATCGTTTGACTTTAGCAGCATGTGCGAAACCGCATTCTTGTTCGACATTAAAGACAAAACCAACTTAAAAATGATGCAGAAGTTTTTAGGCATTGGTGACAAAGACGGTCAGAAACTAAAATCAAGCATGGAGAAAATTCAGAAATATCAATTAGTTTCTAACCTTAAAGAGTTTAAGGTTGGAGAATTGTTTAAAGCTTAAAACTCAAACAAATGATGGACATTACAACAGTATTAGAAGTTCCTTTGAGTGACATCAAATTACAAGGAACAAATGTTAGAAGTGATTTAGAAACACCTAATTCGAAGGAAAACATTGTTGAACTAGCAGAGAATATTAAAATAAACGGTTTACTACAGCCAATTGTTTTAAGAGGAGAATTTGGAAAACCGCCCTATGATGTTATTGTTGGTCAGAGAAGATATTTAGCACACCTGCATTTAGGTGAGGAGAACATTAAAGCAACATTTTCAGGTGAGATAGACGATACTAGCGCCCTTCTTCTTTCCCTTTCCGAAAATATGTGCCGACAGGAAATGAACTATGAAGATATTTCAAATGCCATTACAACCCTTTACAAGCATTATGGAAATGATGAATATCAAGTTCAAAAACATACAGGGTTTAGCATCAGAATGATTAGAAGTTATGTTAAAATAGATGCCCATGCAACCGAAAAAATAAAATTACTTATAAAGGAAAATAAAATATCGTTATCCGATGCTAAAAGAGCGATTGATGCTTCCCAAGGTGATAAGGAAAAGGCAGATGTTTTGATTGACGAGTTAGTAAAACTATCAAAATATGAAAAGAAAAGGTTGGTTGAATCAGGAATGAATAATCCAAGTGCAAAAGCAGATGAATTAATTGCAACTGCAAAGCAACCAAAACTTGAAGAAACAATTATACTGAATCTTCCTAGAAAAGTTCATAAAGCACTTTTAGAAGCGGCTGAAAAACTATCAATTGACATTGAGGAGTTAACAGTTAATACGCTTGTTAATTGGTTAAAAACAAATGATTATTTGATTGAATCATGACACAAGAGGAATTAAATAAGGCCATTGCAAGAGTTATTTTGTCAACTAAAAGAAAAAGCAGGCAATATAACTTAATTGAAATTGCCTCTGATATACAGAAATTAAAGACATCACTAGGAAGTCTCAATGAAGTTGCTAATGTAATTGGTATTTCATCAGGGATGCTAAATCAATTTCTTAGTGTATTTAAACTACCAAAGAATGTTTTAAAGCTAGTAGAAGAAAGGAAAATTGATAGTGTTGCAATTGTTCATTATTTGTCTAAATACTCGAATGAAGATATTACACAGCTTTCAGACTTAATAGTTTCAAATAATTTATCAAGTCAAGACTTGAGAGTGCTACTTCCTTACAGAAAACAATTTCCTCAGGAAAAAGTGGTAGACTTAGTTGACAAACTGCATCAATCCAAGAATATCAAGGTTTCTGTAATACGAGTTTCTGAAGATGATACTTGCAAATCAATTGATGATTTAAATGATTTATTCGCAACTCAAGTTGGAGCAGAGAATATTATTGCAATAGAAATGAATAAGAAAAATATTGACATAAAAATATCGAAAAAGGGTGAAAAGATTCTTCGGGAAACGGCTAAAAAAAACAAATTATCCCTGCAAGAATTTATTTCTAAAATAATAAATTAACCATGCCAGAGAGTTATTTTAAAACGTTTCAAAAGGAGAAGTATGAAGAGATTAAGGCACAACTTCTCAATTACCGTCTTGACCCTTTTATAAGAGATAAGGAGTCTCAAGACGGTTCAAACAAAGGATTAATATTTCCTTTTGCAAGAGGATTAAGGTTTTCAGCATTATTAATCTATACAATTAGAGAAAGTTTATCAGGTTCTGACTTAGAAGTAAATTGGGGTCAGATTATTGACGATGATGGATATGCCTGTTCGGGAGAATGTGATATAATAATCCATAAAAAAGGGTATTATAAAAAATGGAATGGAAATGATGGAGGCAATCATATCATGGATTTCAGATTTATCGAAAAGGAAAATGCTGTGGCTGTAATTAGTTGTAAATCTTATTTAACTAAGACTACAATTGAAGAAGCTTATTGCCACAACATGTTAAAATTTGTTGATAAAATTTGGCTTTTTGCAGAGTGCTGTGGCCCTGAAAGTGTAGAATTAATTAGAACGAATTCTAAGACCATTGGCTATGAAAATTTTTGGTATCTATATACATGGAGTAGAACTACGGACCAAATTGTTGATGATGAAAATGGTTGGTATCATTTCATAGAAACAGTTAAAGCACTTAAAAAATAGTTTGAGCAAATTAAAAGATACGTGGACACCTATAGGGCATTCAGTGGTTTGCCCGAAACACGGACCTTTGGTTGATACTAAAAGGCATTGCCACAATATAGCTCGTTTCTTCCTCACTTCTGAAAATTACTATTCAAGTCCAATGTATTCGTGGTTTCAAATAGCTTCAGGAATCATGGAGGTTAAATATGCCAGTGATTTGCATGATGGTTCGATGTTCCAGTGTAACCCGACAATAGAATATGAACAAGCTAAATCTGATTACCATTCAAAATTAATAAGAGAGTTAACAATATTCAATTTTATCTGGGGTGGTTTTGAATCCTATTGCGATTCATCTCCTTTTACTCCTTGTCCATCAGAAAAAAGAAGAGGTTCTGTTAATTCCGTAAACCATTTTTTAAAGTTTACATTTCTTGATAAACACCCTGTCGTTCAGTTTTACGATGAGGTAATTGAACACTTTAAAAAATTACTCGATAAAAATCCTTGGCATGGAAAGTCAAATGAGTTGTTTAGCTCAGATACTTGCACTAGTGAAAAAATCTCGGGTCTAAAGGCGGTTTATAAAATCAGAAACTCATTTGCACATGGTGCTTTGAAATTTAGCGAACCAGATGGATGGAGTGATGTAAAGCCATTCGATATAGCTGTAATAAATACAAGCAGTAGGGTTTTACTAATGACTATGCAAATGCTTTTATTGTCAAGAACAAATAACTTAAAGTTCAAGGTTTCTCAATTGCATGAGTCAGATGAATTTGGTGTTTTAGCAGATAAATATCTTACGAAATTGCACCTGAAATCTTTTAAACACAGCTAATAATGACATTCATATACATATTTCTTTCAGCTCTTGCGATTCTCCTAATCGTAAACATCATTCTCACCTTAAAAACAGGTAAGAAAGAAGAGAGCAATGAATTAACCGAAATCAAATCTTCCATCGGAACACTTACTTCCAATCTGAAAGACACAGAGAAAAATCTGAAAGATGAATTTGTAACCAATAGAAAGGAAAGTGCAGAAACGGCAACAGGATTAAGAACTGAAATTGGGAATCAACTCAACAAATTCACACAAACATTTTCAGAACAATTAAGCACCCTAACAAAATCCAACGAAGAAAAATTAGAAGCCATCCGCAAAACCTTTGAAGAAAAATTGGTTGACTTTCAAAAAAGCATTGACACGAACAGCAAAGAGAGCAGAAATGAACTGAACGAAAATCTTGAAGCATTCAAAAAAGAACTGAACGATGCTTTGAAAGATTACAAAGAACGATTGAGAGAGCAGTTCACCGAATTTGAAAGAAGTCAGAAAATACAAAATGTTGCCAATAGCGAGAAAATTTCAGAACTCAAATTGAGTTTGGAAAAGTCGGTAAAAACCATGCAGGAAGGCAATGAGAAGAAGTTAGAAGAAATGAGAAAAACCGTTGATGAAAAACTCAACGAAACTTTAGAAAAACGCCTTGGTGAATCCTTCAAACAAGTAAGCGACAGATTGGAAGCCGTTCACAAAGGTTTGGGCGAAATGCAAACTTTGGCGGTGAGTGTAGGTGATTTGAAAAAGGTAATGAGCAATGTAAAATCAAGAGGCGTTTTGGGCGAATATCAGTTGCAAAACATCATTGAAGATTTGCTGACCAACGAGCAATACGAGAAGAATGTAAAAACAAAAGTTGGTAGCGGTGCGGTTGTAGAATTTGCCATTAAAATGCCAAACGGAAACAACTTGGAAAAAACCTTGTGGTTGCCCATAGATTCAAAATTTCCGAAAGAAGATTATGAAGCATTAGTAGATGCTTATGACAAGGGTGATGTAGATAAAATTGAGGAATACCGAAAAGCGTTTATCAATGGCATAAAGAAAAACGCCAAAGACATCAAAGAAAAATACATTGACCCACCGAACACTACCGAATACGGCATCATGTTTTTGCCTTATGAAAGTCTATTTGGCGAAGTACTTAGAGTTCCAGGACTTTTTGAGCAATTACAGAAAGACTATAAAATCACGATAACCGGCCCGACAACTTTGAGTGCCTTACTTAACAGTTTACAAATGGGCTTTAGAACTTTGGCTATTGAAAAACGTAGTAGCGAAGTTTGGGACTTACTTGGAGCAGTTAAAACAGAATTTGGAAAATTTGGCGGTATCATTGAGAAAACAAGAGATAAACTTGTTGCAGCAACCAAAGAACTCGACAGCACTGGAGTAAGAACAAGAACCATAGAACGAAAACTTAGACAAGTTCAAGAATTACCAGCAGCCGAAACAAAATTGATTTTGGATGCAAGTCAGGAAGATGATTCAACGGAAGAAATTTAGAAATCATGGCAAAAACATTTCATAAAGCAAAACCAATTATTCCGCTTTCAGAATTTCTTGAAAAGGCAAGAAAAGTAAAATCTTTTACCAGTTCTAACGGCAGACGATATGAAGTTCAGAGAATTGAAAATGATGAAATGTTTTTTCTCCGCTTAGACGCTAAGTCAGAAGAAGAGTGGAGTATGAATTTGAAAGAAGTTTACAGGGCTTATAAAGAACTTGAAGATTTTGCAACGGTAAATTTCAAACCTTTTGTTCCTATTACACATTCACCTGCAAGAGGATTGTTGTTGAATTTGGGAATGTTGGAGTAGTTATTTCTTTTGCTTCAAGACACTTTCAGCAGAATATAAAAAAGCGTTTCCTTGTTTTGTAAATTTCAGTTTACCTGCTTCACGCAGGTGCATCACATCACAAGCACGAATTTTCAAGGTTTTCATTACCTCTTTGCTTTTGAGCCATTGTTTCTCCATTACTTCAACCTTTTCAACCCCTTCGCATTTACCAAACTTTTCATTTGGGTAATGGCAATTTGGTTGAGTTGTAATAGTCTTTCTTTTTGTATTAAACCCTGATGAATTAAAACGGCATTAATACTTTCAAGATTCGATAACACAACTAATTGCTCAATTGTGGCATGGTCTCGGATATTTCCTTCAAGCTTAGGGTTGGCATCTCGCCATTCTTTGGCGGTTATTCCAAACAAAGCCACATTGAGTAAATCAGCTTCTGTAGCATAGGTAAGGCTAGCTTGTTTGCTCGTGATAGTATCAGGAATCAGTTTTTCTTTGATAGCATCGGTGTGTATGTGATAGTTCACTTTGGCTAAGGTGCGTTGCAGGTTCCACTCTAGTTGGAGGCGGTTGTTTTCGTCTTCTTTCAGTCGTTGAAATTCTTTGATGAGGTAAAGTTTGAATTCCGGGCTAATGGCAGAACCAAATTCAAAGGCTATATCTTTATGTGCATATGTACCTCCATATCTTCCCGCTTTAGAGAAAATACCTATTGCATTGGTTTTTTCAACCCATTGCGTTGGGCTTAAAACAAACGAAGGTAACCCCGCTTGAGTTTTAAAGTGGTCGAATTCGACCACTTTAAAATTAGGATTATAAATTCTTTCCCAAGTGCCTAAAAATTCGAGTGTTGTTCTGGTTCTAATCCAGTTTTTAATAACATCAGCAGCTCTTGCAGTATCTGATTTTGCCTGAGCCATATCAGTAATGCAAATATAATCTTCACCATTAAATGTAGCAATACCAACTTCAACTGATTGTACTTCTATCTTTTTAAGCTTTGTCATACATCTTCTTATTTAACGTTTCAATAACCTCGAATTCGGGGCAATTAAATTCCGGACTATTGATTTACCATTGCTCTCAAATTATTCACAACAGTTTTCACAGCATCAATCACCATATCCATTTCCTTTTTTGTGTTAAACTTTCCAATAGAAAAACGAATAGAGCTAAATGCAGCAACTTCATCTAAGCCCATTGCAGTTAAAACGTGAGATGGTTCTATGGATGCAGAAGTGCAAGCACTTCCATTGCTCACAGCAATTAATGGCAAATCGTTTTCAGGATTACTTAAACCCATGATGATTGCATCGGAATCAGCACCACGAAACAGCATGTTTGAAGTATTGAATAATCGTGATGAAGTGTTTCCATTCACAGAAGTTCCTGCAATTTTGAGTAACTCGGCCTCTAAATAATCTCTCAAATCAGCAATGCTTTCAGCGTTTTTAGACAAATCTTTTTTTGCAATGGCACAAGCTTCACCCAAAGCAACTATACCTGGGACATTCAGCGTTCCGCTTCGCAGACCTTTTTCATGACCGCCACCATGCAACAGTGCAGGTATTTTGACACGATTCACTCTTTGACGAACATACAAAGCACCAACTCCCTTTGGAGCATACAATTTATGACCGCTAAGACAAAGTAAATCAATGCCTAGTTCATCCACATTGACAGCTATTTTTCCGACTGCTTGTGTTGCATCCGACATGAATAAAGCACCAATACCATGCGACAGTTCAGCAATTTCTTTTATCGGTTGAATGACTCCTGTTTCGTTGTTGGCAAGCATAATGGATACTAAAATGGTATCATCACGTAAGACAGATTTGAGTTCATCCAAATCAATCAAACCATCTGACTTAACAGACAAATAAGTGACTTCAAAACCTTTGGTTTCCAAATATTGGCAGGTATCTAAAACAGCACTATGTTCAGTTGACACCGTAACAATGTGCTTACCTTTTGATTGGTAATTTTCAGCAACACCTTTAATGGCAAGATTTATCGCTTCGGTTGACCCACTTGTAAAGATAATTTCATGTGCTTCTGCTCCAATTAACTCTGACACTTGAATTCTTGCAGCCTTGACAGCTTCGTATGCATTGACACCAAAAAGATGGGTGCTATTGGCATTTGCAAACTCATGGGTAAGAAACGGCATCATCGCATCCAAGACCCTTTTATCAATTTGGGTGGTTGCGTTATTATCTAAGTAAATAAGTTGTTTATTCTCCATTAGTATTTAGCAAAAATAATGAAATCTTACCACCCACCACCTATTGGGGTTTATACTAGAATTGCGTTACTTCGTACAACTAGAACACCATGTTACATCTGCATCAGGTTCACAAGCCGCTCAAGCCAACATTACAATGACAGAAAATCTCAATAAAGACAAAATTCATACAAACAAAAAAGCCTTTCAAAGCCTATTTTTGAGGAACTGAAGTTGGCTATAATTAATACTATGGATAAAATTAAACAGCTGGTAAAATGAGCAACATTAAATTATTTGAAAGCAAAAAAGTTCGCACCCATTGGGATGAGCGAAAGGAAACATGGTATTTTGCTATTGTAGATGTAATAGCCATTTTAACTGAAAGCGAGAACCCACAAGTGTATTGGCGTGTTATGAAAAAACGACTTTTGGCAGAGGGAAATGAAACCGTTACAAATTGTAACGCTTTGAAAATGGAAGCCCCTGATGGCAAAATGAGGATGACTGATGTGGCAGACACTCAACAGTTACTCAGGCTTATCCAATCAATCCCTTCGCCTAAAGCTGAACCCTTTAAACAATGGCTGGCAAAAGTAGGCTACGAACGTATGCAGGAGATTCAAAACCCTGAAATGAGTTTGGAAAGAGCCAGAGAAAATTGGCAAAAATTGGGTAGAAGCGAAAAGTGCCTGCCTGCCGCGGCATAGCAGGCAGGGATTCAGCAACGAATGACAGGGCAGGAATGCTTAGCAACCCTGACAGGGCTTTATTCTTCCGAATAAAGCCCTGTCAGGGTTAGGGTTGTAATGAGTGGATAGCAAGAAAGCCCAAAAAACAAAAATCCCCGATAGTTTGCACTACCGGGGATTTTTTATGATTACGTTTCTATGGGTTACTTAACAGCAGCCTGGAACAATGGGTTATCAAAGAATGCGCGGAATTCTAAATCTTCAGCAGCATATTTTTTAGCGGTGTTTAAATCACCACCTTCTTCTTTTGCTTTTTGGATAGAGCGGGTAAGGTTGCTGCTCATCAACTCAGCATTGTTCATGCGGGCACCTACAATAGCCATCAGGTAATAGCTGTAGGCATTCTGGTTATCGGGAGCAATTTTTTCCAGAATCTTTTTAGCTTCTTCAGGCTGTTTGTTCAACAGGTAAGCTAAAGCTATGTTGGCTTTAGGCTCACTTGCTCCGCTGAATTTAGTGATGGCATCGCTGTAGTTACCTTTTTGAATGGCCAATATACCCAAGGCATAGTTGGAACCTGCTTTAGCAAATGCATCAGCAGCTTTGTTGCGCATGTTGTTGTATAAGTAACATACACCCATGTTGTGCCATACAGTGCTGTTGTTGGCGTTTAATTTATCAGCTTCTTCTAATGAAGCCATAGCCTCCTGGAATTTGTTCTGCATCATTAACACCACGGCTTTATCGTTGTGCATTCTCCAGTCGCCAGGGAAACGTTTGTTGTAGTAGTTAGCAATCATCAGTTTGTTATCCAAACCGGGAACTACGTAACCCAAGTGGTACAATTCAGAGGCATTTAAACTGTCATACTTTTGAGCCAGTACCAATGCTTTGATTTCCTCTTCAGAACGCAAAGGAGTTGAACCTAAAACGGTAAGTGAAGATCTGCGCAGTGTAGGGAACACATCGCTGATTAACCAATCGTATGATTTGCGGTGGTTGTTACGCAGCATTTCCTCACGTTGATCATCGCTGATGGATTTGTTGTTGATGATAGCCAACATTTCATTTTTATCAGCACGGTCGCTGGCTTCAACAGCTTTGCGTAAGCCGTCCCAATCTTCGTTCACTTCAAAATTCATAGTGAAATTAGAATCGTTCACCTGAGCAAATCCTAATTTTTTGAGTTCTTTTTTGAAGTAAGCATAGCTGGCATCCGAACGGCTTTTAGCCAGTCCGCTGTTGCGTTGTAACTCTCCATCAGGTGAGGCAAAAGAAGTTAATTTAACACTTCCGGGAACGAAAGTAGGGTTCTTTTTAAGAATTTTCTTCAGTTCTTCAATCTGGCCTTTGTTAGTGAGTTTGGCTTTTTTGAGTCCGAAAGCCAAATCAAATTTAGCTTTATCCTGAGCAAAGAATATGTCAACAGATTTTCCGTTAATTTCAGCTTTGTACACGTCACCGGCAGTACGCGGGGCAACATCATTGCGCACCAGTAAAGAGGTGGTGATGGTACCTTTGGCCAGTTCACGTACTACACCTTCCACGCTGTTCATGGATACGTAGTCGGCACCTTTTTTCAGGCTGAAACCTGACATTAAGCGGGCTGAGCGCATATCGGCTGTGTATTTGAACTTAGAAGCGTACGTAACCTTACCTCCGGTTTTAGAATCCACTTTCACATCCACCGGCTCTTCTGTAGCAGAACCGCCAACTGTCATGGAACGTAGCGTTACCTCTCCATCTTTACCGGTTTTAAGCACGGGCTCAAAACGAAGGGCAGCTTTAGAGTTGATAGACTTTTCAGGTACTATAGCAGTAATAACTACGGCAACAGAATCGCCATGTACCTCAAGCACTTCGGGCTCAACCTGATAGCGGTTTTTACCCATGTTGTTCTTCACGCTACAGCCGTAAAGGGTTACCAAACCGGCAACGGCTAAAGCACCTGCATTCCTGAGAATTAATTTCATATTTAGTGAATTTTTTGGTGGTGAACGATTAAATTTGAGCGCGAAATTATAAAATAATTCCACTTGTACCTAATTAAAATCAAAGGAAAAGCCAAAATCCCCGACTATGTCCAGCTCAGGGACGAGAATTTCACGCTAATAGCCTACTTTCGACTGGACAGGCCTGAACGGGCCCTTACCAAGTGCGGTATGGAGGAAAAACAACAGCTGATATTGGACGAGTTGAATAAAATACCCTTCGGGAAGATGCATAAATTTGAGCTATGAGCAACGAAAACACGGAAAAAGAATCCATCATTGAGTTTGAAGGGGTTGACATTTACCAGCAAAACAACCTTATTCTGCATGGGGTAGCGCTGCATGTATACAAGGGCGACTTTTGTTACCTGATAGGCAAAACCGGCAGCGGTAAATCATCTTTACTCAAAACACTTTACGGAGAGTTGCCTGTTTACGAAGGAAAGGCCAGTATAGCAGGTTTTGATTTGGTTACACTAACCCAAAAGGATGTCCCCTTTTTGCGCAGAAAACTGGGCATCGTATTTCAGGATTTTCAGTTGCTTACAGACAGAAGTGTGTTTGAAAACCTGGAGTTTGTGCTTAAAGCAACCGGATGGAAAGACAAGAATGACATCAAAAACCGCATTACCGAGGTGCTGGATATGGTGGGTTTGGCCACCAAAGACTTTAAAATGCCCCATGAACTTTCAGGCGGAGAGCAGCAACGTGTAGTAATTGCCCGTGCCCTGCTTAATCAACCCGAATTGATACTGGCCGATGAGCCTACCGGAAATCTGGACCCTGAAACATCAGATGAAATTATGAAATTGTTGCACAGCATTGCCGCCAACGGAACCGCTATTCTGATGGGCACACATGATTACCGATTGATTGATAAGTTCAACAGCCGCATCATAAAATGTGATGGCGGTAAAATAATTGAGAACTTTAAGTTTTAAGCCGGAATATTTGCTCAGAGAGCATACGCGCATTCTCCACATTGCAAAAACGTTCTTCCAATAACTGCTGCCGTTGGGCCAACAGGTTGCTGTCGAATGTCATGCCCATCAGCTTTTTTACTTCTGCTCTTATCTGCTCGGGCTTGTCTTTTACAATACACAAAGATTCCAGCCCGGTGCTTTTTACCATAAGCGAATTCACCAGACAAAATTTCCCTTTGTACAACGCATTAATCAATTTGAGTTTAATACCCGTTGCCTGAAAAGTAGGCAATAAGTTAACATGCGCCTTGCTGATAAGCGCATCAATTTGCGCGGTGGTTAAGGAAGGCTGAATGGTAACGTTGCTGCGTTCTTCCACCAGTTTAATCAATTCATCAGAAGGATTGTTGCCTGCAATAACCAGAGGCACATCCAAATCATTAAACACCTCGCGCAGCAGGAATCGGGCGGCTACGTCATTCTCCCCTACGCCCAGATTACCGTGGTACAAAACAAACGGTTCGTCTTCTGCTGAAATTTGCACCTTCTCATTGGAATGAAAAGCCGGCAGATAAAATACACCTTTGAATTTTTTGTTGAGGTAAGCATAATCGGCCGGAGAAATAGCCGCGATTAATTGAGCATGATGCAATATTTTCTCATACGAACGAAGATTCTGCGACTCCACTTTGAAAAAATATTTCTTAAAAAAACTACGTTCACTTTCTTCCAGCTTGGCGTAGTACTGGTGCTCGATGTTGTGCATGCGCACTACCTTAATGCGATCTTTCAGCAGCTTGTCTGCCAAATGGTAAGTGGTGTGCAGGCCTTCAAATAAAATGGGGTAATCGTCATACAACAAATTGCGCAACAGCGTATCGTCATTGCGTGTGCTCACGATGTAAGGCGTTTTACCAATGAAGGGATTTTTATACGTACGTCTTTTGTAATAATGCACCTCGTGGCACAGTTGGCTCAACTCTTCTGACTCGTTTCGTCCGTAATGGAATGCGTGCAAGTGTACCTTGATACCCAACTGGTGAAGTGCTTTGATTTTATAAAACACATCAATGACCCCGCCATAGTTAGCCGGATACGGAACATCAAACGAGATAATATGTAGATGCTTTTCAGCAGTTTTCATACAGTTGAATCAACGCTTTTTCTTCGTGTTGCCAGTTGTACACTTGGCGTGCCTGCAAACACTGTTGGCGCAAGGTAGCATAAAATGCCGCATCATCCAAAAGCCGGGTGATACAGGCGGCAATAGCTTCTACATTAGCCTCGCACACCACTCCTGTGGCATAGTGGTTAAGTATGGCCTTGTACTCAGGAAAAGGCGGATTGAGCGAAGGCACAGCGGCATGCATGTAGTCAAAAAATTTATTGCTTAGTGAATAGTAGTAACTCTGCCCTGCATGGTGCAATAAATTGTAGCCCAAAAAAGCTTGCTGTGTAAGTTGCTTCAACTCCTGCGGATTTACATAGCCTAAAAATTCTACCTTATCCTGTAAGTGCAACTGCTTTACTTGTTCGCGCAAAGCTGTGCTTAAGTCTCCTTCCCCGGCCAGTTTTAACTTTAAAGGAAGTTGTGGCATAGCCGCTATTAACTCTTCCAATGCACGCCCTTCATTAAGGGCACCCTGGTACAAAATAAACTTTTCGCTTGCGACAACTTCAGTAGCCTGTTCCTGCCACACCGGTACATTTCTGATGGTGCTGAAAGAAGTACCGTACCTGCGGCCCATTTCAGCAGCCAACGTTTCACTCACCGTATACTTCGTTTTTACTTTAGGATAAAAGGTACGTTCTACCCATTGCCACACGCGTTGCACCATTTTTCTGCGGGCTACTTCGGGCACTTCTGAAAAATATTCGTGTGCATCATACACTATCTTTTTGGAGCGCATCCTGCTCACTAAAAAAGAAGGGACCAACGTATCTGCATCTACCGGAGCAAGAATATCTACCCGCTGAAAAATTAAAAAGAAAAACAGGCGCAGGTTGTATTCGATATAAAACAGTTTGCCTTTGTTGAAAAAACACGATAGTCTCTTTTGCTGAAAAGTAGTTGTTGCAAGTGGCTTGGATGTGGGTAAAATCCTGCCTACCAGCAGCACTTCAAACCCTGCACCCGCAAGCGAAGAACAAATGCGCTGCATGCGTTGGTCATGCACCAGATCATTGATTACCGTACAAACTATTCGCTTTTTTTCTTCCACACCAATTGTCCTTTTTTATTCGGTTGAATTAATAAATGCTCCTGTGCCAGTTGAACTAATTTTAAAGCCTGCTCAGGTTTCAAAGGTAAGGCAGCAACCACCTGTTGTGTATCGAGCGGTTGTTGCAACAATGCTTCCAGTTTTGTGAGTGCCTGCTCAAATCCTTTTTCATCCAGTTCTGTCTCGTGCAAAGCTAAGCACACATCACATTGCCTGCACCAGTTTTGATTGGGTTCATTAAAATACTGCAACAGGTAACGACTACGGCAGTTGCGGTATTGTGAGGCAAAGTCGAGCATGGTGGTTAATTTCTCTGTGGCCACCTTATGCCTGAATTGCATCAGTTTGCGGTTAATACCCAGATTAGCGGAATCTAACCTTTCAGTTAAATACGTTAGCCTTGGAGCATCGCTGCTTTCAATATAATCCACCACCTGTTGCTGATGAAGTTGCTTGAGCCAGTTCATCACTTGCTTTACGGGTAGCTTCATTTTAGCGGCAACATCGTCTTCATGAATTTGGGTATATTCATCAAACATACCTCCGTACAAACGCAGCAACATTTTAATAAACGCATCAAACTGTGCATTAGCTACCTGAAAACGATACAACTCCATGTTGTTAACTCTGAAATGTAATTTCGAAGGTTGATGAATAGCATCCGACAATTGGATGTAAGCATCCTGCTCTAAAATTTTAAGTGCATGGTACACCGTTGCAGGCGGTAGTTTATACGTAGTACTGAATTGTGCTATGTCAAAAGGAAAAGTTTGAAACTGTGCCGCACCCACGGCAATGTTGAGGTAAGAACCCAACAGGTGGTACACGCGTCTTACGGTGGCCTCATCGGGCAAACTCAATTTTAGTTTATGCAATGCGGCTGTTTTATCCGCATCATTGTATAACAGTATGGCAAATGATTTTTGCTCATCACGTCCTGCCCTGCCTGCTTCCTGGTAATAGGCTTCCAAACTATCGGGCGCTTCATAATGCACCACAAAACGCACATCGGGTTTATCAATGCCCATACCAAATGCATTGGTACAAACCATCACCCTGATTTTATTATTTTTCCAATCGTGTTGTTTTTTCTCCCGCTCTTTGTGTTGCAAACCTGCATGGTAAAAATCTGCGGCTACACCATGCTTGTAGAGCAGCTGTGCCAAGGTTTTGGTTGATCTACGATTGCGCACATACACCAATCCCGTGCCTTTAATCTTTTTGCATATCTCCACCAGTTTGCGGTCTTTGTCCTCCACCTGCCGCACATGGTAATGCAGGTTGGTACGCTCAAAACTTTTTCGAAAAGCGTTCTTTGTTTTAAACTTCAGTTTCTCCTGAATATCTTCTACCACATCCTGCGTTGCACTGGCTGTTAAAGCAATCACAGGCACCTTGGGCAACAGTTCCCTAACCTCAGCTATCTGTAAATACTCAGGTCTGAAATCATAACCCCACTGCGAAATACAGTGTGCTTCATCAATGGCCAGCAGATTAATGTTCATCCGTTTTACACGTTCGCGAAAAATATCTGTAGCCAAACGCTCAGGCGATACATAAAGAAATTTCACATCACCGTATACACAGTTATCCAGTAGTCGGTCAATTTCACGAAAGCTCATACCTGAGAATACGGCAATCGCTTTAATACCTCGTTTTTGCAGGTTATCTACCTGATCTTTCATTAAGGCAATTAAGGGAGAAACCACCAGACACAAACCCTCCTTAGCCATTGCCGGAACCTGAAAACACAGGGATTTACCTCCGCCTGTAGGCAATAAAGCCAGGGTATCTTTACCGGATAGCACAGAGGTAATAATCTCCTCCTGCAAGGGTCGGAATTGCGAATAGCCCCAGTACTGTTGAAGAATGGTGTGCAATTGGTTTTCAGCCATGGTGTATCAGAAAACCAAAGTACATATTTCAGTTGAATTAATTAAGTGATTCCAGACTTTTTTGCAAAGTAAGAATCTTGGCTTCGGCATCTGCTTTTTTCTGACGCTCCTTTTCCACTAACTCAGGCTTGGCATTGGCCACAAATTTTTCGTTACTGAGTTTGGCATCTACTGATTTGAGGAAACCATTCAGGTACTCAATTTCAGTGGCAATCTTGCTGCGTTCAGCCACGGCATCTACTTCCAGTTGCAGGTGAACATACACCTCATCAGTGTGTACCTGCACCAGTATGGTTTGTGCAGGTGATTCAGTTACCCAGTGTATTTGCACTACGTTGGCCAGCTTCTTTATCAAAAACTCGCAGGTTTGATACGTCTGCGGAGCATCAGAACGAATGGAAACATCAAAAGCTTCCTTCGGACTCAAGCCTTTCGCATTTCTTAAATTTCTGATTTGCGTAATGCAGTCAAACACCCTGGACAAATCCATTGCTTTCGCATTGGTGCTTTTAGGATACGCAGCCATACAAATACTTTCTCCTGCTTTGCGCTCACCCATGTGTTGCCAAAGTTCTTCTGTAACAAAAGGCATAAACGGATGCAACAAACGCAACAAGGTATCGAAGTGATTTACCGTTGCCTCATAGGTACTTTGGTTAATGGGTTGCTGGTAGGCCGGCTTAACCATTTCGAGATACCAGGAACAGAAATCGTCCCAAATAAGTTTATACGTATTCATCAACGCCTCACTCAAACGGTAATCGCTGAATTTTTCTTCAATATCTTTTAAGTTATCATTCAAACGGCCTTCGAACCACTGCGCTGAAAGTTGATTGCTTTCTAATATGTCAGCTGTAAACTCACTATCGGGTTTTACTTCCCAACCTTTTACCAAACGGAAAGCATTCCAAAGTTTGTTGCTAAAATTACGGCCTTGTTCAACCAGAGATTCATCATACAAAATATCATTACCCGCTGGTGAACACAGCAGCATACCCATGCGCACGGCATCAGCACCGTGCAGGGCAATCAAATCGAGCGGGTCGGGCGAGTTACCCAAACTCTTACTCATTTTCCTCCGCTGTTTATCGCGTACAATACCGGTGTAGTATACATTGCTGAACGGCTTCTCGCCCATCCACTCATACCCGGCCATAATCATACGGGCCACCCAGAAGAACATAATTTCCGGAGCAGTTACCAGATCATTGGTGGGATAGAAATATTTAATATCAGCATTACGGTTGGCCTTTACATTTTCTTTCGAAAGATCACCTGAAGGCAAGCCATCAAATACTGTAACGGGCCATAACCAGGAACTGAACCAGGTATCTACTACATCATCGTCCTGTTTGATTTGGGCAGCAGTTAACTGCTCTCCTTTTGCACTAAACAAAGCCAGAGCTTCCTCTTCAGTTTTAGCTACAACAAAATCTCCCTGCTCATTGTACCAGGCCGGTATACGCTGCCCCCACCATAACTGACGGGAGATGCACCAGTCTTTAATATTATCGATCCAATGTTTGTAGGTATTTTTCATTTTAGCCGGATGAAACTTAATTTCATCACTCATCACCGCATCCAATACCTGCGGGTTGCGGGCAATAAAAGCCTTCATATCTACAAACCATTGCAAACTCAGGCGGGGTTCAATTACTGCACCTGTGCGTTCGCTGGTACCCACCTGATTTTTGTACTCTTCAATTTTTTCTATATGTCCGGCTGCTTCAAGGTCAAGCGCAATTTGTTTGCGTACCTCAAAACGATCTTTGCCTATGTAACGGGCATCTTCTGCCTTCTCATTAAGGGAAGCCTGTTCATCAAGTATATCAATAACGGGCAGGTTGTATTTAGTGCCCAACTCGTAGTCGTTACGGTCATGAGCGGGTGTTACTTTTAAACAACCCGTACCAAATTCCATGTCTACATATTCATCAGCAATCACCGGAATTTCGCGGTTGATAAACGGCACGCGTACTTTCTTTCCCACCAGATGTTTGAAACGCTCATCATTCGGATTTACACATATGGCAGTGTCGGCCAAAATAGTCTCCGGACGTGTAGTGGCAATTACCAGAAATTTATCCGGACTATCAGAAAGAAAATACCTGATGTAATACAGCTTCGAATTAACCTCTTTAAAAATTACCTCCTCATCACTCAAAGCCGTTTTGCCTTGCGGATCCCAGTTCACCATGCGAAGTCCGCGGTAAATAAGTCCTTTCTTATGCAGGTCGATGAATACATCCGTAACAGCTTCACTCATGGAAGGGTCCATGGTAAAACGCGTTCGTTGCCAATCGCAACTGGCACCCAGTTTCTTCAACTGCTCCAGAATAATCCCTCCGTATTTTTCTTTCCAACTCCACGCGTGTTTCAAAAACTCCTCACGTGAAAGGTCAGATTTTTTAATTCCTTTCTCCCGCAGCATTTGCACCACTTTAGCTTCGGTGGCAATGGAGGCATGGTCGGTACCCGGCACCCAGCAGGCGTTTTTGCCCTGCATACGTGCTTTACGTATCAGTACATCCTGAATGGTGTTGTTGAGCATATGCCCCATGTGTAACACCCCGGTAACGTTTGGCGGAGGAATGACTATGGTAAACGGTTCCCGGTTATCGGGCTCAGCATGAAAATAATTCTGCTGTAGCCAGTAGGCGTACCATTTGTCTTCTACATCTGCGGGGGAATACGTTTTAGGGAGTTCCATGTGGTAATTATGCTGTTGATGGTTAATGCTGCGAAAATAAACTGTAATGGGTCAATTGGAAAGAGAAATGTAAACGGCTGTAAGTTCAGAACCGGCACAAAACAAAAAGCCCCGGCTTGGAAGGCCAGGGCTGCTTGTATATAAAAAAAATCAACCTCTTTTCTCTTTGATGCGGGCCTTTTTACCGGTAAGTTCACGTAAGTAGAACAAACGAGCTCTTCTGACTTTACCACGCATGTTTAATTCAATTTTGTCAATGTTGGGGCTGAACAATGGGAAAATACGCTCAACACCTACACCGTTTGACATTTTACGTACGGTGAAAGTGGAAGACATACCTGAGTTTCTGCGTTGCAATACAACACCTTGAAACAGCTGGATACGCTCTTTAGCACCTTCTTTAATTTTATAAGAAACGGTAACAGTATCACCGGCTTTAAACTCTGGGAATTTCTTTCCTTCTAAGAATTCGGTTTCAACCAATTTAATTAAGTCCATACGTATGTTGTCTAAAAATTGAGGTGCAAAGGTAAACGAAATTTTTATTTCATCAACGTTTTCCTCAAAATTCCTTTATCAATCTTCCTTACCCAACACTTTACGGATGGCTTTGGCTTTGAGCAGGCATTCTATATATTCTGCCTCAGGATCAGAGTCATAGGTAATGGCACTACCTACTTCGAAGGAAAGTAATTCTTTTTCACTGTTATATAAAATACTGCGAATCACTACGTTAAAATCAAAATCATCTTCAGGCGTAAAGTAACCTACAGCCCCTGAATACAGCCCCCTTTTGCTTTGTTCATACTGCTCTATCAACTCCATAGCTCTTATTTTGGGTGCTCCGGTCATTGATCCCATAGGAAAAGCATTGCGGATACTATCAACCGTATTGACCTCCTCCCGAAGTTGGCCGCTAACCGTAGAAATCATTTGGTGCACCTGCGGAAAGGTATAGATTCCGAAAAACTCATCTACTGTTACAGTTCCGGGTATGCAGGAACGGGATAAATCATTCCGCACCAAATCTACAATCATCATGTTTTCAGCCCGTTCTTTCTCGGAGTGCAGCAACTCCTGTTTCAGTTGCTCGTCCTGCTCTCTGTTTCCGCCCCTGCGAATGGTGCCTTTTATGGGTTGCGAAATCAGCTTTCGTCCTTCTTTGCGCAAAAAACGCTCAGGGCTGGCACACATCAGGTAACAGGAATCAACCTGTAGATAGGCTGCAAAAGGAACCGGGGAAATACGGCATAAATGCTGAAAAGTGCTGAACGGGTTAAGCCGCGCTTGCTCTGCATAAAACTCCATGCAGTAATTGAGTTCGTACACATCCCCCTCTACAATATGCTGAATGATACTTTGTACATGGCTGAGGTAAAGTTCTCTGCTTACTGTTGCTTTTAGTTCACCTGTCTCAGGTACAACAATGGTTTCGCTAACCTGTAGGGTTTGTATCTGTTGCCACAACTCCTCTGCCTGCTCAGCATACGTGAAAATATGCAGACAATTTTGGGAGTCGATGCCAGCTACATGCAGTGGTTCAAAGAAAAAACTTTCGGGGAAACCTGTTTTGTCGGGATGAGTGGAATGGAGTCCGGGTTCAACCGTATTCTTCAAATCATAGCCCCAATAACCAAAGAGCCAGTCCTTTTTCTGTTCGCGGTACTCTTTTACCGCATTAAAGGCATCAGCACCTGTAAATACTCCGGCTTTTTCTCCGGCAGCTACCAATGTTTCCCAACTGTGATGCCCGGCTGTTGCTCCTTTTCCATTGCTGTTTAACACCACAGCCGGGTGAAATGAGGCAGCCCACAACTGCAGTTTAGCCGCAGCAGTATGTGCCTCTTCGGGTGTAAGTTGAACGGAAAATATTCTTCTGTGGGCAACCATTTGCACAATTTTTGTGTCATGCAAAGCAAATAAACTTCTGTGAATTGTTAACTTTGTAAAAAATAAAAGATCATGACTAAAAAATTACTTTTTGCTTTTGCCACACTTTTAGTAACAGGTGCAGCTTTTGCGCAACTTTCTGTTACCCCTAATCCTTCTAACGGCCGTGGTTCAAAAGATGGCATTATTAAATGTGACGGTAAGATAAAAAATAACTCTTTAACAGACTCTATTTTCACCTGGATACGTTTCCAAAACTTACCCTCAGGTTGGACGTCACAAATTTGTGACCCTATTACTTGCTGGTCTGATGCCGTTGACAGCAGCACCTTTGAATTAAAAACAGGTGACTCCAACATACTTTATATGCAGTTGAACCCTAACGGCACATACGGCAGCACCACAGCAAAGATTTACATATATGCTCAAGGCAAGCGCAGTTTGGGCGATACCATTTATTACAATGCTGAAACATGGGCCGTATCATCAAGAGCAGTTTCTTCTAAAGAATTGTCATTTTATCCGAACCCTGCCCAAACAGAAATCAACTTCCGCTATGATGCCAAAACACCAGTAAGAGGTGAGATTTATAACATTATAGGAAATAAGGTAAAATCCTTCTCGCACAACTCGTTTATCACCTCGGTGAACATCGAAGACTTACCTAAAGGCATGTACATTGTAAGAATGTATGACGGCAACAAAACCATCACCAAAACTTTCAACAAAAACTAAGTTACATCCTTGATATTATTCAGAAAGGCCGCCCTTGGGGTGGCCTTTCTTTTTTATGCTTCCCCCAACTCCATAAATAATAATGCCCCAAAAGAAAAAATCGTGATGTATTTCTAAAATTCTTTAATAGCTTTGACTAAACAAACAGAAATAGAATGAAAAAAATAATTACAAGCTTTTTGTCGGTATTCGCAATGGCAACCTCCTTTGCGCAGTACTACTATGTTCCCTACACTGATGCAAAGAAAAACCCCGGTGGTTTAAACAATGCTGATGTGGAGTATCCCGTAGGTGGTGGTATCAGCGCAGGCTGGACAACCGTTTTAGCCGGTAACAAAACTACTCCGGCATGGGGTAAAGGCAAACTTCCTTTTGCATTCGATTTTAATGGCAATGCACAGGATTCATTCTCCATCTCCAGTTCAGGAGTACTTACTTTCTCGGCTGCTGCAGCCTCTACCGCTGCACCTGCTTATGCCAGCGTAGCATTACCTTCAGCTACCATTCCTGATAACTCAGTATGTATTTTAGGATTGCAAACTGCTGGTAACAATAGCAACTATGCCAATATAGTTAGTAAAACTTTTGGCACAGCTCCTAACAGACAGTACTGGCTTACCTTCAGCGCATACAATGCCATCACTGCCGGTACAACGGGTTTCTGCTTCTGGTCCATTGTACTGGAAGAGACAAGCAACAAAATTTATATTGTTGACCAGCGTTATGCCGGAACAGCAGCTAAATTGTCTATTGGCGTTCAGATAAATTCAACAACAGCTACATCTGTTGCCGGCTCTCCTAACCTTGCCAGCATTGCAACCACAGATGCTACCGCTATTGACAACGGATATTATACCTTTATTCCCGGCACTCAACCTGCCAATGACTTAGAAGGTAAATCTATTACTGTAGATGAATACCTTATTTTAAATACTGCGCCTTTCCAGATTAAAGGTGTTTTACGCAATACAGGCTCACAACCCGTTACTAACTTCACCTTAAACTACACCATCAATAACGGAACTACTGTTACACAAAACGTAACCGGAGTAAACATTGCAAAATTTGCTACCTATGCATTTACGCACAGCAGCAGCTGGACTCCATCTGCCATTGGTGTTTATACCATTAAAGCATGGGCCACTAACGTAAACGGTAATGCTGACGAAAATTTAACCAATGATGAAGTAAGCAAACAGGTAGAAGTTGTAGATGCTTTTGTTGAACGTAAAGCATTACATGAAGTATTTACCTCTTCTTCGTGCGGACCATGCCGCCCGGGTAATATCAACCTGGAGACAAACGTATTCCCTGTAAGAAGTGATAAAATTACCGTAATTAAATACCAGCAAAACTACCCCGGCACCGGAGACCCTTATTACAGTGCTGAAGCCGGAGCGCGTCATAGCTATTATGGTATAAACAGTATTCCACGTTTAGAAGTAGACGGACAATGGAACGCTAACCCAAGCGGATACAACACTGCACTGCTTGACCAGTTTCAGGTAAAACCTTCCTTTATTGAACTTTCTTCTACCCACACCATTAACTGGAACAAAGTAAATGTAAGTGTAAAAGTGAAACCGCTTACCGATAACAACCCTACCGGATTAAAACTACACGTTGCTGTTATTGAAAAACAAACATTTAACAACACCGCAACTAACGGGGAAACAGAGTTTGAGAACGTAATGAAAAAAATGATTCCTAATGCCAACGGAACTACTCTTACTTCATTAGCCAAAAACGTAGAGCAAACCAAAACGTTCAGCTATAACTTCCCCGGCCCTTACCGTTTACCGGCCAACGGACAAGCTGCTAACATCATTAAACCAACCACTGAACATTCAGTAGAAGAGTTCTCTGATTTAACCGTTGTGGTATTTGTACAAAATGATGCTAACAAATATGTATTGCAATCAGCCTGGTCATTGGGCACCATTCTTTCAGTAGAAGAGAACAAAGACAATGACGGAGCTTTTGGCGTATTCCCTAACCCAAGTAACGGAACCACCAATATCGCGTTCAGATTAGACAATGCCAGCGATGTAAAAGTAAACGTATACAACATGATGGGGCAACTGGTTAAAACAGTTGCTGCTGATAAGTTACAACCCGGCTTTAACACCGTGAACTTTGATGCTGCCAACATGGACAAAGGCATGTACATCATTCAGCTGGAAGGTAACAACTGGACCCGCAGCGAAAGATTTATGGTGAACTAAGTTCTTTCACCTGCTTATAATAGAATAAATAAGGCGGCACATGTGCCGCCTTATTTATTTATCCTACGTTTTGCCCAAGTGGTACTTTAGAAAACAAATCCTAATGAAATTGAAACCCAAAGGCTTAATATTTGAACACACAAGCACTAGACAAGGACGTTTATACTTTTGCTACTATCTCCCCTTTGGTTTGTCAACGAAACTATGTGTCCACGAAATTTTATTATCGCTAAATTCTGGCTTCGGCCACCCACCCTTTATACCATGATCAATTGGAACACCCCTGGAATTACCCTCGCAATTCAGACATATAATGTGCGTTCTACTAGGGTTGGGATGATATGAAATTCCTCCAGTACCCGGTTTTCCAATAGTTTTATAATCTCGGTTAATTACTAAATAGTACCACTTTTGACCAAGGCTAGTAAGGTCAATCAATAACTGCGACTTATTGTCTCTATTTTGATAGACGCAGTTTTTCATAGGCACACCGTCTCTTAAAATTATCAAGCTAGTTCTTGAATAAACACATTTGTCTCCTTTGTAATTAAACCCTCTAAAGAGCTTTGAAACAAACAAAGAGTCATGACGGTTAAATTTAGCACATTTAAAATTTGGGAGCAATGTCAACGAGAATACATTTGTTGTAGTGGCTATATATTTTCTCTCATTCCAACCATGACGAATAAATCCAAACAACAAAAAGGTCGCGAAGCAAAAAAAAGTTAAGATAGAACGCTTCTCCATATGTCTGATATTTAACGAACAAGAATTGACAGTAACAAACGTCCCCGCAACTGCCGTCAAGTAAAAGTTTGAGTTGGTTAAACAGTTACGCTAAGATAAACAAAATACGTGAGCAAAAACAAACACACAATTGCCACCTCCACTTGTGGCAATTGTGTGTTATAGGACATTCTTCTAGTCATGGTCGAAGAGTGTTACTACTTTGTTTTGAATCTTTGAGAAGCCAATAACACTTGCTCCTTCATCACAATCAAAGCAGATAATGTCAATCAACTGAATAGTCGTGTCTGCCAAATATTCCTTTAAAAAGTACTTGTCATTCATTTCTCCTCCAAACCCTTCTAGTTCCTCAAATTTGCTTTTATCTAAGAAATTCAATGATTCTTCAAAAAAGTTGTTAACGTTTCTTTTAAAATACGTATCATATTGTTTGGATGTTATTGATCTCCTGTAATTCTCCATATATTTTATAAATCCCTCTTGTCCTCCAGTAGTAGGAACAGTGTCAGGCTCGTAAATCCATTTTATAAAATAGTAAGTATCGAAAGTTTGAGTGAAAATGACCTCGCTGTCTGCTGTAATTATTTGCAAATAAGATTTCGAATTCTTAACCCTTCCTGGTTCTATTGTCAATAGAAATATGTCTTTTGATTGCTGGTTTGAAAAAAAATATGACGCGGATGTTTTTATTGTGTCGGCAATTGTAAGTTTTAAGTTTTCTCTCCAGTCTTCATATACAACCTTGTTGATTGCATTAGGCAAAGAAGTATCAGATTCTTGCCTACTTTCTGTCTTTTTTGAGTTGCAAGAGAAAAAAGTCGTCACGATTGTTAAGATGGAAAATACTGTAAATGGTTTCATTATTTATAGTATATCGTCCTTAAAATGCCCCATAGCTTCTATTTATCTCTTCTTCATAGCCAACAGAGAGAAGTCTGTATTCTCTTTACGAATGGTATTCACTAAAGTACCGAGTCCGTCAATCTCCATTTTCACCACATCTCCTTCTTGTAACCATTGAGGCTTAAAATTCTCGGGGTCGTTAAGCAAACCTGTACCGTTCAATTCAAGAAAACATCCTGTACCTACCGTACCTGAACCTATCACGTCACCCGGCAAAATATCGACTCCGTAAGCACAACGCTCTACAATTTCTGCAAAGGTCCAGTCCATGTCACCCATGTTGCCTTCCGAAACCAGTTTATCGTTTACCCAACACTTCATTTTCATGTTGTAGTTATTTCCGGTATGGTTGGGTTTAGCCGGAATACGGTAGCTCTCCAATTCATCAGGCGTAATCATGTACGGACCGATTACCGTTGAAAAATCTTTTCCTTTAGCCGGACCCAGATTAAGCAGCATTTCTTCCATTTGCAACGTGCGGGCGCTCATGTCGTTCATAATCATATAGCCTGCAATGTAGCTATCGGCTTCAGCAGCTTTAATGTTGCGTCCCTTTTTACCAATAACAATTGCACCTTCCAGTTCGAAGTCAAGTTTTTCAAAATGATCGGGCATACACACTACCTCTCCCGGCCCTTGCACTGCATTGTGGTTGGTGAAATAGAAAATAGGATACTGGTCAAACTCCTCAATCATGGGCACCTTACGGTTTCTGCGCGCTGCTGCCACATGCTGACGAAAGGCATAACCATCACGACAAGAAGTAGGCTGCGGTACCGGAGCCAACAAAATTACAGATGAGACAGCTATTGCCGTTGCTTTTTTATTGCCTGATTTTAAGTCGGCATCAATTGCTTTCGCTTTATTCATAGCCTCTTCACCTGCCCATAAAAAATCTTTCATGTTATCAGGCAAAGTGGCATCTAACTCATGCAAGTTGTATATCGCATCGTTAATCAAAATGCCCAATTGCGCTTTTTCACCCTGTTGGTATGTAACTAATTTCATAACTTCTATTTTGCTGCGAAGCTATTGAATTTTGTCTAAAAAGGCAGAATCAGATGGTTATTCGCCACCTTAATCGAAAATGGACCTTACTTTTCTTCGTCTCTTATTCCGTGCTGTTTCTTGATTTCCTGCAAAAACTTCTCCCGTTCCTCCTCACTCATCTGCATCAGTTTTGCGGGGTCAATCTGAGGCATTCCCTGTATACCCGGGCTCAAAGTAGTTTGCTTTTTATAATCGGCCGGAATAATAAACAGCTTTGCATCCAATGGTTTTTGCTCAGCTTTAACCATTTCTATCGAGGTAGTAAAACCTTCTTCGGTTTGCTGCATTTTAACCGGAAAACCTTCCACACCTTTTGCTTTTAACGCTTTAAATAAAGCATCCATATCCCAGTCTTTGTTTCGCATAGAGGCAAACATACTGTAACCGGTAACATCTTTGGAAATCCACATCCATTGCTCTTCTCCGTCAATTTTAATTTTCACTTTGGTGGCATTGAACACACCTAACTTCTCTGCCCCTGCCACCTGCATTACTTCATACACTGATGGGGTGCCCGTGGTATTGTGTTCCACATATGCTTTAGCTGCATCCATTAACTCGTAACTGAAACCACTCTTTTGTTGCAGAGTAAGCATCACCATGTTAATGACCGGAACACTGGGAACATTCATGCGCATTTCCATGCGGGTGTTGCCGTTGAGCAGCATGAACTCCATGTTGCCCGTAACTGAACCTTGCGGACTTGCACCGGTGATTTTGTATTCATAGTGCAGGCCCGATTGAGCAAAAACAGTGGAGAAGGCGGAACTGATTAATAACAACAAGGAGTATATGTGAGTCTTTTTCATAACCGTATTATTTGATAGCAAAGATAAAGGTAGACATAACATATCTCCATAAACTAAAACGCTCTGCTAAACCTATTAGAGGTGTAGCAGAGCGGATATGATAAGTTATAAATTATTGTATTATTAACTTCTTAACGGAACGAGCCTGATTGGTGTTTAACACACAGAAGTAAACTCCTACTGGCAGGTCTTGCTCTTCTATTAGTGCTTTATAACGACCTGAATTTTGATGTGTATTAACCAATCTACGAATCAAACGACCTGACAAATCCATTATCTCCAGCGATACCTGATCATAGCCTGAAATTGTATAAATTATTTCAGTTCTGTTATTTCTAGAAGGATTAGGAGCAATTGATTCGAGTTGAGATGGCGAGCTACTAATTTCTTTCTCACCAACTGCAAATGAAGAAACCGTAATATCATCAATTTTAACATATGACGAAGTTGATGAAGAACCTGAAATGCGCATATCCATAAAAATCACTTTGTTTGGTTGACAACTTCCCGAGTAAGTAAAAGAAACGGTTTTCTGTGTATATACCATAGTTGATGACGGTTGGATACCCAAGGACCCGGCTATGGTACCTGAACAATTATTGATTGTGTCAGAAACAAAAGGCCCTCCTAAAGTAAATTCATCTGTTCCCATGAGTTCGCACTTGTACCAAATACTGAGTGACTGTATTGGCTGACTGCTAATACGAAAAGTACGTGACAATAGTCCTGACACACCTACACCAGCCATTCCAATACGAACTGCTTTTACTCCAGAATGGGCATCTGGAGTTGGAGTAATACCTGTAGGCACGGACACACTCCAGCCATTTGGTGCAGTCCCAGTCCAGCTCTCAAAATCATCTAAAACTGTAATTTGAGACAAGGCAGGATTAAAAATCCCCATCAGTACAAATACTAATGGTATTAAATGTAATTTCTTTTTCATAAATTTTTATTTGACACAAGTGTAAAAGAAAAATATGAGTTCTACAAAAAAATAAATTTGGACACACACTACTCATCAGTAGTCTAACCAATCTTTAAAATCCTGCGCTTTATCTCTGCTTACAGAAATTTCTTCCTGAGTAAACGGAGCCGGTAAAAGATTCAGTTTCAACTTTCCGTTTACTGATGAACTCATACTTTGCACCGCTTTGATGTGTACAATATACTGCCGGTTGGCTCTGTAAAATTGTTGCTCATCCAGCATTTGCTCCAATTCGTCCAGCGTATAATCCATGATGTGTTTTGCGCCATCCCATTTTACAGCAAACACCAGTTTTTCGTGTGCCATAAAGTAAGCCACTTCTTCTACCGCAAGCGAAATAAGTCGTGTACCTGTTTTCACTAAAAACCGGTTGCGGTGTTGCTTTTGACTGGGCTTAAGCTGGTGCAGCAACCTGGCTAAATCGGGCAAGTGTTGTTCTTTTTGCAGGTGGATTGCCTCAAATTTTTTCAGTGCCTTTTCCAGTTCTTCCGGGTTAATGGGTTTAAGCAAATAATCTACACTGTTTACTTTAAAGGCTTGTATAGCATATTCATCGTAGGCAGTGGTGAAAATTACAGGTTGCACAACACTTATTTGCTCAAAAATGGTAAAACTTTTTCCATCTGCCAGTTCAATGTCCATGAACAGCAAATCAATTTCGGTGGTTTGTTGAATTAATTTCACAGCCGACTCTATGCTGTCTGCTATTCCCTGAATCTGAATATCGGGGCGGGCCTGTTGCAATAGTTTTTGAAGTCTGCGTTGTGCAGGGGCTTCGTCTTCTATAATAAGTACCTTCATGTTGTGCTTATATTATTTTTTTAGAATCAAGTAGCGGTAAACACACACAGAATGTTTTCCCGTCATCGGTTACTACCACCTCTTCATTAGTATAAAAGCCGTACCGACTCATGATGTTGGTTAAACCTATTTTACTACCTGCCACAGGCGATGGTTTGCGTTGCAGGTTATTGGATACACACAATTGTTCCACTTCATTAATTTGAACAGTAACTTTAAGCGGTTTGTCTTTGGAAATAATGTTATGCTTCACCGCATTCTCTACCAGCATTTGCAAAGAGAGTGTTGGCAAATGAAACGAATGATAAACCTCCGGCACGCGTATATCTGATTGCAGGTTATCTCCAAAACGCATTTGATTCAGGTAAATAAATGAACGGGTAAACTCCAATTCCTCTTTAAGCGAAACCGTTTCGTTATCGCGGTTAAGTAAAACGTAGCGGTACACATGAGCCAACTGTTCCACAAAATCAGTAGCCTTTTTAGTGTCTTCCTCTATAAGAGAGGTGAGTGTGTTTAAACTGTTGAATAAAAAATGTGGGTTCACCTGGTTTTTGAGTGTTTCAAATTCAGCGGTGATGCTGGTACGTTTGAACTCTTCTTTCTCCGTAAGCGATTTTTTCCAGTACTCGAAAAATTCACTGGCCACATAAATACAATTGACCAAAAGTGTAACTACAATGGCAATAACCAGCGACATGTAATTTTCTTTTGCCCCCAAGTCACACGGCCGACCGAAAAAAACAGGGTGAAGCCCCAGATTAAATGAAAAATGAATAAGTACAGGTAATACTAAAGCAATAGCTGCGGACACAACAATTTTAGCACGGGTGTGTGAATGCCAATCGAGGTAACGATCTACCACCGACATCAGCAACTCATTGCCATTCCATATCAATGAAATGTAAAAAAAGTTAAACAGGATGTGCGCCAGGTAATCTGTATTAAAGGAATAACTGTGGTCAATGAGCCAGTTGATGTGGTCATTCATCCCGCCAAAGAAAAAGGCCAGCGCCATAATAATGATGTGGTGCCTGACCATTTTAGGACCGTTGAATCGTTCGCTGAATTTTTTCATTAAAAATAAATACGATATAAAGGTACCGGGAAAATTCCAATCTGGTATTCTTTTTCCATTTTACCTGTACGTGGGTTATACTGCTGTGTAAGCACATTCTGAGTATTAAACACATTCTGCACATCAAGCGCCCACTCTTGGGTGATACGTTTTCCGTTTTTCTTGTAACTGATGCGTATATCGGTTCTGAAATAATCTTCGAACCTGTCTTTGTAAGCATTGGCTTCATCGTATTCTGTCTGACGGTTTTGTGCTGACTTTACCCGATCAACCGGCACGTATCTTTTTCCGCCCGCGTTGGTCACTTTTAAACTGAGTGCAAGAATATTTTTACCGTCTTTAAACTTCCATTCTTTACCTGCCAACGCATTAAATACATAATTGCTGTTAAAGGCGGTACTTCTCCATTTGTTATCACTGCCTTTGTATTCGCTCTGAAACAAGGAGGCCGTAACCAGAAAATAATAACTGCCCGAGAAGTACCGCTCCAAAGTAAGTTCCAAACCATAGTTGCGCCCTTTGCCTTTGTTCACTAAACTATCCGCTTCAGGAAAAACAAAATCGGCACCGAAATTAGCCACAGAGAAATACGAAGGATTACGCTCTACTGCCTGGTTGGTAATGTGCTGATAATAGACCTCACTCTTTAAAAACAGGTTTTCACCCAACTGTCTTTCGTATCCTAAAATGTAGTGGTAACTGTTGCTCATTTTTAAATCTTTGTTGGTTAATACATACGTTTTGGCAGCTGTATCAACAAGTGAGCGTTGGAAGTATACCGGTAACGGCTGTATCTGGCTGTGCATACCAAAGCCCAGATTAAAACTCTGTTTGTTATTCACTTTCCATTTTATACCTGCGCGGGGTTCAACGGCTGATGTATTGTTGAGCAAAAACTGATTATAGTGTACACCCACATTGGTACTCAACTGCTCACTGATGCGGTAATTCCAGTTGGCATATGCCTGCATTATTCCGGTTGACTCTTCTATATCATAATTGGTGCGGTACATTTTCAGCTCATTATCGTAAGTTGTGTCTTGCATGTTTAGTTGAATAGCGGTAGCAATAACTCCAACCCTGAACGAGTGGCGGGCACTTATTTTTTTATTGTAAAAGCTGTGCATGCTCTGACGTGTAGTAGCCGTTCGCCTGAACTGAATGGGAAATTTACTGTAGTTGTTGTAATAATTAAGTGAATCCACATCTACATCATTGGCCTCGCCTGAAGCCGTTATGACAGTTTTGATATAGGATGATTTATCTAACATGTAGGTATGGGTAACACCTGCCACGCCCATGCGGCTCGAAAAATCTACATCAACAGGAAAAGCTTCTTCAGCCAGCTCTTTACCTTCTTTCTTACTGTCTAATAATTGTGTGCTGCTTATTCCACCTATACCAAATATACTAAATGCACCGGCTTTGGTGTTGGGGAAATTGAGTTTAAAAGATAAATCCTGGTATTTAGGAACACCTGCATCTCCGAAAGATAGGCCGATGGCATCAAAAGCAGCCAGGGTAGAATAACGGTAACTAAGCAAAAACGATGAGCCTTTGGCTTTATTAATAGGCCCTTCGGCCATCAACTCAACACCGGCAAAACCTATCTGCCCGGTGTACTCGTGCTTTTCATTGTTACCGTTGCGCATTTTTAAATCAAACACGCCTGAGTTGGCATTACCATACATTGCAGGAAAGGCTCCGGTAATAAAATCAGAGTTGGCCAGCACGTTATTGTTCAGAATACTCACCGGCCCGCCATTGGCTCCCTGACTACTGAAGTGATTCGGGTTAGGAATATCCGCTCCTTCCAAACGCCACAACAAACCCAGGGGTGAGTTACCGCGAATAACAATGTCATTACGTTGGTCGCTTCCACCACCGGCCACACCGGCAAAGTTAGACGCCATTCGGCTGGGGTCGCCCAAACTGCCGGCATAACGTTGCGTTTGGTCAATGGTAAAATTGCGCCCGCTTACGGAAATAAGTTCATTGTTGGTAGCATTCTTACGGTCACCCTTAATCACTACCTCTTTAGCTGAAACAACCGTTTCCTGCATCTCCAGATTGAGCACCACTTCTTTGCCTGAGTTCACAATCACATCATTCAACACCAGATCATTGTAACCCAAATACGTAATTTTGATTGTTTGACGCCCCACCGGTACATCGGTTATGCGGAACTTACCATCCACATCGGTCACTGTTACTTTAAGCGGGGTAGTTTTGAGAATTTGTACGGTGGCCCCCACTAACGGAGAGCGGCTGTCCCTGTCGAGCAACACACCTCTTACAGTTTGCGTAAGAGTAACGGGAGTAACAACAGGTGCCTGAGCCAGCACACAGGTAGTAAAAAACGATAAGATAAAAACGAGTTGCAGTTTCATTTGTGTTTTATTTATTTAAACACAAAAGTGAACTATGCGGCAAACAGTAAAAAACGAAAGGTGATGAACCGTAGACTAAAAAGGATGAATTGCAGCGTTGAGGTGAAGAAAGAACGTTTATGTTTATGACAGATCGGGCTTTCGAAGCGCGTCAGTGTCCCACCTTGCTGAACGAAATTAAGAAAATAAAACTTCAAGCCTACACATTACCCCAAGCTTGCATGAACATTTTGTTAGCTGTTCTACCCTTCTTTCCAAACCCTTATGGTTCTAATTGTCAAAAGTAAAAGTCCCGTGACCCAAAGGCCTAGTAGCCCCCAAGCCCAGTTTATTTTGTTCGTGGTGTTTGCAATAAATTCTCCTCTGTGAGGAAAACTTTCGATATCAAGTCCCATTGCTTCACTTAAATAACTTTGTTGAATTCTAACAAAATAGAACGTAATTACAGAAACAAGTATTAGTCCGATAATGAGTCCGATGTTTGCCCCCTTTGTCTTAAACTTTCTTCTTAATCCTCTTGCAAGGAAAATCAAAAACGTCAAAGGTCCCACTATCAAAACCGTCATTGAGATTTTGTCAATAACGAAGTACTTGCCTTGAAGTTGAATGTCAATGGAACTTTGCTTGGCAGTCAGTAACAAAACGACCAAATTAAAAAAAACAACTCCAAGGAAAATAATTATGTCAGTTTTAAATTGCCTCATTTGTCATGAAGGGTGGTGTTGCAGCTAATTAAACCGCCACCACACCCGTAATCTCAGGAATGGCTTTGCGCAAACCTTCTTCAATACCTGCCTTCATAGTCATGTGGCTCATTTCGCAACTTTTGCAAGCTCCGGTAAGGCGAAGATTAACCACCATGTCGGGGGTTACTTCCACCAGCTCCACATCACCTCCATCGGCCTGTAAGTAAGGGCGCATGGTGTTGAGGGCCTGTTCAATTTTTTCCTGCAAAGCTGAGTTCATTTTGGGCATGCGATTAAAGCAAGGGCAAATATAGCCGCAAAATTGTCATTTGGGAAATGATAATGCAGGAACATGTACTGAGCGGGGCAGAATTAGTTGGAGGCTGCATTTGCGCTGGCATTTTTTATAGCTATTTGTTGGGCTACGGCTTGCGCCAGTTGAGTGTAAATTTCTCCGTAAGGCTTATTTTGTTGCAAGGCTGCAGGGTTACCTGTATCAGCACCTTCCATTATTTCCATGTACAAGGGAATTTGTGCGAGCAAAGGTGCTCCAAATTGTTTGGCCAACTGCTCTCCTGCTCCTTTACCAAAAATGGGGTAACGGTTATTCGGCAATTCAGCCGGAGTAAACCAGGCCATGTTTTCCACTACACCCAGCATAGGAATTTTAGAAGGCATCATACCTAAAAGCAAAGCCCCTTTTTGTGCATCGGCCAAAGCCACTTGTTGCGGTGTAGTAACCATCACCACACCGGTTAAAGGAACCGTTTGCAGCAATGTAAGGTGTATATCGCCCGTTCCCGGAGGCATATCAAGAATGAGGTAATCCAACTCGCCCCAGCTCACTTCACTTACAAATTGTTTGAGTGCTGAGGAAACCATAGGCCCCCGCCAGGCCACCGCTTGGTCAGGCCGCAACAAAAAAGCAATGGAAATGAGTTTTACTCCATGACTCTCCAACGGAACAATAAACGATTTTCCGTTCACGTCTTCCATAAAAGGTTGCTGGCCCTCTAAACCAAACATTACGGCTTGCGAAGGGCCATAAATATCAGCATCCAGTAAACCTACTTTAGCACCCGTTTGTGCCAGTGCTATAGCCAGATTGGAGGCCACCGTAGATTTTCCTACTCCACCCTTGCCCGACATAATCGCGATGATGTTACGCACACCCGGCAACACAAATTTATCGCTGCGGTTGCTGCTCACGTTGGCTGTAAAGTCAACCTGAATAGTAGCGTCTGCTGCTACGTGGGTGTGAATAGCTGCAATGGAATCGTCCTTCATTTTGTCCTTAAGCGGACAAGCCGGAGTGGTTAATACAATAGTAAACTGAATGTGGTTCTCCTCAATTTTTATATCCTTAATCATGTTGAGCGTAACCAGATCTTTTTTCAAATCAGGTTCCTGCACATGGCTCAAGGCAAAAAGTACTTGTTTCTCCGTAATCATAGCTGCAAAGGTTACGAATAAGACACAGCAAGGCAAGGATTGTTTGCAGTTTGTGCAGGTTTTAAAACAGCCTACCTGTGCTCGCGCTCGTACAGTGCCTTTTCAAGCACCTCCCTATGGTTGGGGTGCGCAATGGAAATCAGCGCCTTGGCCCGTTGCTGCATATTTAATCCGTAGAGGTTCACTTTACCGTATTCTGTTACCACCCAGTGAATATCACCGCGACTGGTTACCACCCCGGCACCTTGTTTGAGCAAAGGCACAATGCGTGAAATCCCTTTATTGGTTACTGAAGGAATAGCAATAATGGGTTTACCGCCTTGCGAAAGGGAAGCTCCGCGAATAAAATCCCTTTGCCCGCCAATGCCTGAATACTGGTAGGTTCCTATGGAATCTGAACACACCTGCCCCGTAAGGTCAATTTCAATAGCACTGTTAATGGCTGTTACTTTTGGATTAAGACTGATGTTGCGCGGGTCATTTACGTAATCAATTTCCAATCCTTTCACCAGCGGATTATCATCAACAAAATCATACAACTTGCGTGTGCCCAATAAAAATCCTGTAGTGCAATAGCCCGGAACTATTTTTTTGCGGCTGTTGTTGATTACCCCGCTTTCTATCAGTGGAATTACCCCGTCAGAGAACATTTCAGAGTGCAACCCCAGGTTTTTGAGGTGCCCCAGTTTAGTGAGCACTGAATCCGGAATACAGCCAATACCCAACTGAAGCGTGCTTCCGTCTTCTACCAAAGTAGCCACCTGCTCACCAATCTGCTCTGTTAAAGTGGAACACTTTTCGGCATAACTCACTTCAGGCAAAGCATCATTTACCTGTACGGCAAAATCAATTTCGCTCACGTGCACAAAACCATCTCCGTGCACACGGGGCATGTTGGGGTTTACCTGAGCAATTACACACACTGCATTATTTACGGCTGCTTTGGCCACATCAACAGAAGTACCCAGCGAGCAAAAGCCATGCTTGTCAGGTGGAGACACGTGTATCACCGCTACATCAATGGGTAAAATTTTACTGTGAAACAAACGCGGAATCTCACTCAGAAAAACAGGGATGTAATCACCCCGGGTTGAATTAACCGCTTCGCGCACACTGGCAGACACAAAAAGAGAGTTGATGAAAAAATGTCCTTCCAGTTCAGGGTCATTCAAATCAACACCATGCAAACTGATGCTTATCAGCTCCACATCCTTAAGTTCATCTTTACGTTGAATTAAGGCATTGATTAAAGAAACCGGTGTGGCTGCACTGCCGTGCAAAAAAACCTTATCGCCTGATTTTATCGCCTCCACTGCCTGCTGCGCGGAAACGTAATTTAAGTGGTTAGTCATGCATGCAAACTACCTCAAAAAACAACTCAAAAAAATGACTTTTGACAACTTAGCTGAAGAAATACAATCTCAAATACCATCCGGGCAAAAAGCCATGATTTTCACTTTCATGCACTTACATTTTCAGTTTCTTGTCTCTCTGAAAAAACACTTACCTTTCGGGTTCGTTTTACAAACAGATGATACCCCGCGAGAAAGTTGAAGAGATTATAAATGCCGCCCGCATTGAGGAGGTGGTGGGTGAATATGTAACGCTCAAAAAACGTGGTGCCAATCTGTTGGGTGTTTGTCCTTTTCACAACGAAAAAACACCTTCATTTACAGTTTCTCCGGCCAAAGGCATTTATAAATGTTTTGGTTGCGGCAAAGCAGGTGACAGTGTGCGCTTCATTATGGAACATGACAGCATGAGTTATCCTGATGCTTTGCGTCATTTAGCCAACAAGTACAACATTACCATTGAAGAAATTCAACTTACGGATGAGGCACTGCAATCACAAAACGAACGCGAGAGTGTACTCATCTCTATCAAATATGCGGCTGATTATTTTATACAGCAATTGTGGGATACGGAAGAGGGACAAAACATTGGTCTCTCCTATTTTGAAGAACGAGGTTTTAACAAGGATACCATCAGAAAATTCGGACTAGGTTACAGCAAAGATGGCTGGAGTCATTTTTACGAACATGCCATCTCCCAAGGTTACAAGCATGATTTTTTACAACGTGCCGGATTAATTACGACCAACGAGAGCGGCAAATCATTTGACCTGTTTCGCGGACGGGTGATGTTTCCTATTCACGATTTAAGCGGACGTGTGGTGGCCTTTGGCGGGCGCATCATGAAAAAAGATCCGAAGTCGCCCAAGTATGTGAACTCACCCGAAACGGAAGTGTACCACAAGAGCAATGTGTTGTACGGTATGTTTTTCGCCAAACAGGACATTCGTAAATACGACCGCTGTTACCTGGTGGAAGGATATACCGATGTAGTTACATTAAATCAGGGAGGTATTGCCAATGTAGTGGCCTCCTCAGGCACTTCACTCACTGAAGGACAAATCAAACTCATCAAACGGTTTACTGATAATGTAGTGGTGCTGTACGATGGTGACCAGGCCGGACTAAAAGCCTCGTTACGCGGGGTGGACTTAATTCTGGAACAAGGGCTCAATGTAAAAGTAGTTACTTTCCCCGATGGCGAGGACCCCGACTCCTACTGCAAAGCCGTAGGTGGCGAAGAGTTCTCTGAATACATTCACCGGAACGAAAAAGACTTTATCATTTTTAAATCGAACCTGCTGCTGGCCGACTCTGCCAATGATCCTGTAAAACGTGCAGAGGTAATCAAAGATATTGTAGAAAGTATTGCCAAAGTGCCCGACAGCATTAAGCGGTCTGTATTTATCAAAGAGTGCAGCAAGTTGCTCGAAATACAGGAACAGGTGCTCATCAATGAAATGAATAAGTTGTTGCGCAACAAACGCAAAGAGGATAAAGACCTGCAACAGCAACTGCCCGAAGAGCCACTCAACTATGAAGAGCTGCTCAAGGAAAACGAAATTGAGCTCAACACCAGCGAATACCAGGAGCGTGACATTGTTCGCCTGTTGGTGCAAAACAGTGAAGAGATGTACAATGAGGGACAAACCGTTGCCGCTTATGTACTGAACGAAATTGAAACCAACGAATTGAAATTCTCTAATGAAGTATATCAGCACATCATTGCTGCCTGCAAACAACGCATGGAGGATAATGAACCGCTTAATCAGGATTTTTTCATTAACCATGAGGACCAACGCATCAGCAGCTTGGCTTCTGATATGCTCATCAGTCGTTATGAGTTAAGTGCCCGCTGGGATGAAAAATATTTAGACCTGGAAGAAGAAGCATTAAAGCACCTGCAAAAAGATGTGGACTCCGCCTTAATGCGTTTTAAGTTGCGCCATGTGGAAGAGTTGCTCAAAGAAAACAACGAGGTGATGCGCAATGCACCTAACGAAGAAGAATTGATTGCTGCCATGCAGGTTCATCAATACCTGATGCAGATACGCAAAGAACTTACGGAGAAAATAGGTACCGTAGTGGTGAAGTGAGGGATGGTGTGTTGGAGTGTTTAGGTGTTTAAGTTTGTAAGTGTTTATGTTCACTGCATCTCGGTGGTGGACAAATCGAAGCAAATGCTACATTTCCCTCTGTCGGAAGTACCATCCGACAACATAATAATTAATTCTGTGTAATCAGTGGCAGTCTCTTGCTTTGTTTAACTTTACAAAGCCCTACTCGACTCTTGAATAATTTTCTTGATCAGTGATATTTGCCCGAGATGATAATGCGTATGCTCAATAATACCCAGCAGGTTTCTGTAATAGTTGCCATACTTGGGGTTGGCAAAAACATCCTGCAATTTTGTTTCATCCAACTCTTCTATCCGATCGGCTAATTCAGCTGCTTCTGTTAAAGCTTTTGTCACCAGTTTTTGCCACTCTTCATCAGAGGTTATTGGTGGCAAATTAAAACTGAGTTTATCGCTGGCAACAATTGGCTGGCCTTGCAGCACTTTCAAAACCGGATTTACATAATAATTAATGTGAAAGACTAAGGTTGCTATCGTGTTTAAATTATAAACTTTTGTTGTTGCCTGTTGCAGCGTTACATCGGCTAAAATATCTTTCAGATTAACCGCTGTCCAGTTGCCACCAAAGTATACATCACGAAAATGTTTGGCAATTTGTTTAGTTGAACTCATTGGTAAATATCAGAAAAAAATTATTCGGGATTATTCTGCGCCTCCAGTTTATCTTTTCGTCTGGTACCACGGTACAGTTCGTATTTCAAAAACCTGCACTCCAGTGCTCCGTTAAACACTTTAATTTTACGTGACGGATTTAAGCGCACGGCTTTAGCTGCATCAGGATTAGAGGTAATCATCCAAGCCTCGTAACCTGCCCAGTTATTTTTTAAAGTATCACCAATGGATTTGTACAGGGCCAGAATATCATCATCCTTATCCATGCGCTCACCGTAAGGCGGGTTAATCACCATCACGCCTCCGTCACCTTCCGGTGGGGTAAGGTCGGCAAACGCGGTGGTATTAATTTTCACCATATCATCCACCTTTGCTTCGTGAATATTGATGACTGCTTTACGGGCTACGTTTTTTGAAATCTCACCACCAACAATATGTGGTAAAGTACCCGTTTTAATTTTACTGATGGCACCATCATAAATGGTTTGCCACAAATCGGCATCATAGTCTTTCCACTTCTGAAACCCGAATGATTTACGGTGACAGCCCGAAGGAATATTGGCAGCATACATAGCCGCTTCAATCAGTATGGTGCCTGAACCGCACATGGGGTCAACAAAATTGCTGTGCCCGTCCCAACCCGTAAGCTGTATTAAACCGGCTGCCAGCACTTCGTTGATAGGTGCCAGGTTAGTGGAGTCTCTGTAATTGCGTTTGTGCAAAGAATCGCCCGAGCTATCTAAAGAAACCAGACATTTATCCTGATTGATAAACAAATTAATGCGTACCGTGGGGTTATCCAAATCAACCGATGGGCGTTTACCGTGGCGCTCTCTGAAACCATCAACAATAGCGTCTTTAGCTTTTTGCGCCATAAACTGTGAATGATTAAACAAGCGCGAATTGAGGGAGCAATTAATCGCGAGCGTATCATCCACACCCAGGTATTTTTCCCAGTCCATTTTTTTGATGTTGTCATACAACTCCTGTTCATTGTTCAGTTCAAAAGAATGAATAGGCACCAGAATGCGCAAGGCTGTTCGCAGGCAAAGGTTGGCTTTATACATAAACCCTTTGTCGCCCACAAAACTCACTGCGCGGTTGTGTGTTTCCACGTCTCTGGCACCCAGTTTTTTGAGCTCTGTGGCCAGTATTTCTTCCAACCCGAACATGGTTTGGGCGGTCATTTTATAATCTTGCTTCTGTTCCATTGAAGCGTCAAAAGTACTCAATCGGCTGCACAGTAACTCATGCTTTTCATTTTTAACTGATTGCCACAGCAGTATACAGCACTCAGGTTTTCGCTGAAAGCACTACTTTTGCCGTAAACTTCAGCAGGTTGAAAAAGAACATTACGTTTATAATTAACCCCATTTCAGGGGGAATAAAAAAGCAGGGGATTCCGCAGCTGATTGAACAACAGCTGGACCATCAGCTGTATGCTGCTGAAATAAAATTCACGTCCACCGCTGAAGATACTCCCCGATATGCCGCTGAAGCAGTCGCTGCCAAAAAAGATATTGTTGTGGCTGTGGGCGGAGACGGTACCATTAACCAGATAGCACAAAAACTGGTACACACTTCTACTGCTTTAGGCATTGTACCCCAAGGTTCAGGTAACGGATTTGCGCGACACCTGCACATTCCGCTGGAACCTGAACGAGCAATTGCTCTTTTGAACAAGGGAAAAATTACTTGCATTGACACAGGCACAATTAACAACGAAATTTTTGTGAATGTAACGGGAGCGGGATTTGATGCACACGTAGCCTGGAAATTTGCTACTGCTCCGAAAAGAGGCTTTTATTCCTACGCTAAAATTACCTTGAATGAATTTCGTAATTATCAGTTACGCGATTACACCATTGAGATAGATGGCACCACCATTGAACGAAAAGCATTTTTAGTTTGTTGCTCCAACGGCAGTCAGTATGGCAACAACGCATTTATTACACCCGGAGCTGATATGCAGGATGGCCTGTTGGATATTGCCATTATGAAGGAAGTAAAATTAATCAGCATGCCCGCTATTGCCTGGGAAATGTTTACTCAACGTTTCCGCAACTCGAAACACGTGGAAATGTTCAAAGGAAAAAACATCATCATTCATCGCCCGAAGGCAGAAGTAGCCAACATTGACGGGGAACCATATCAATTGGGCAAAGACTTAACTGTTCAGGTGCTACCTGCTTCGCTCAAAGTAATTACAGGTTAGTACTATCGTAGCACTTTTGCGTACAATATTCCTGAAACGGTTTTGATTTCTAACCAATACATACCAGGAGCAAAATTGTTCAGGTTACTCAGGTTTATTGTTTTTAAAAGCTGCCTGTAGTTATTCTGCGAAATAACTGTTACCGCTCCGTAGGCATTAGTAAGACTCACGGAAAGTACATCATCAGCAAAAGGTAATTCAACTGTTGTGGCCGATGTTAAAGGAACAGGGTATACCACTACTTCCTGCAGTGATTCAGCCTTTACGGAAACAATGTTTGAATAAGAAAAATCTCCGTTGAAGTCAACCTGTTTTATGCGGTAAAATAAATTACCTGTTGCATTGACCAAGGCATAAGGATGCAGAAACTTGTATGATGTTTGACTTAATGTAGTGCCGGCACCTTTTTGGAAACCTGCAGTTTCAAAGTCCAAACCATTTTGTGCGTATTGAATTTCGAAATAATCATTTTCTAATTCATTGGCTGTTGACCACTTTACAACTACATCCTGCTTACCCGCTTTTTCTGCAGATACATTCAACCAGCTTACCGGCATGGCCGTTGTTTCTCCGGCAGTAAAATCAGAGAAGGAGGTTACTGTTCCCGTTACTAAATTGGATGTTGTGTTTACCGCGCCTAAGTTGGTCCAAACGGAAGAAGAGTGCTTACCACCGAACAGATTGCTTTCTGTTCCGTTAATGTCAGCATCCACATAGGTGAATGAGGCATTACACGAAAATGACGTGATGTTAGTTTGAGAAACTGTCCAGTGCCTGCTCAAAAAATGCGTTCCTGATGCATTACTCGGGTGTTTAACATTGCTCAGATTAACCCCGGCCAAAGCACCTGAACCAAATGAACCCGAAGTGAAATTAAGCGTAACCGGTGAAAATTCAAATGTGCTTACATCGTCACCCACAGGGTAAGTAAAAGAACCTGTTGCTGTAAACTTTTTACGCAATTGTCCCGTTCCTGTAGCTATAATCATTTTGGTGGCCGATGGGGTACCGTTGATAGTAGCCGCAGATTCAAGTGTACAGTTGAAACTACCCAGGAACAAGCTGCCATTGGACAACGTAAGCGTATTGGTAACCGTTAAATCTCCCGTGAGTTGTGTGCCTTGATTTCTGTTCACATTAAAATTAGCTAAAGTGCCTCCGCTAAACTGAAATGTTCTGTTGCTTCCGGCTACTTCTAATTCAGAACCCGTAGCTGTTCCTACAAAATTAACAGCATTTAATAAGGTTGCTCCGTTTACGGTTAACTTATATCCGTTAAGATTAAAGTAAGCTGATGAAAAATTTACGTTGGTCAGGCTCAGGTTGGCAGAGAGGTAAACCGTGTCTGCTGCCGCTCTGTTGATGTTTAATACAGCCAATCCGTTAGTTACAGCAGGCAAGGTGATGCTGCCACTACCGGTAAGCCACAGCTCTGATTTGGGCGAGGAAGAAACCATACTTCCGGTAAACGAGCCGCTTCCCGATAGTGTTCCGCCTATATCAAAAGAACAATATTGCCCCAGACTGATTACATTTCCGGAGGCCAAAGAAAGTGCCGTGGAAACTTTACCATCACTTCCCATCGTAAGCGTTTTAGTTCCTGAAACCGTTAAGTTTTGAAAATTCAACAAGTGACTTGAATATAAACTTCCGGCTCCGGGACAATAAAACGTGAGGTTCTTATTTACTGTGGTAGTACCGGCTATCGTTCCCGGAGGAATGGTGATTTTATCTCCGTCAGATGCTGCTGTAATCGCTGAAGAAAGGTCGGCATAATTGGCCTGATAAACATCTGAACTGTTTAACCGGATAACCTCACCTGTGGTTAATGTTCCCGTAACTGTGGTAGAACCCGAAGCATTGGGAGTAGATACATCTATCGGACCACCGAATGCTGTATTTGTTGTAGCGGCTCCACCTCCAAAGTAACAATTCAAAACGTTGATGTTTCGGGTGGAAACATTGCGTATACCAAAATGATTGTACGTTTGATAACTCCCTGCAGTGTTACTCTGAAAAACAGAGTTTCTCACCTCAATGGTTCCTGAACCGTAGGTTGAATTATTACCTGATGTTGTACCGCTACCATTATTCGACTCACCTATGCGAAAACCGGCATTGTTGTTTTTAAATGTGCAGCCATGCAGGTAGAAATTACCGGTAAAGCTGGCAGGGTCTGATGCATAACCACCAAAGTCCCTTGACTTAAACAATACTGCAGCACCGTTCACGTTGGTCCCCGAATTGGGGATACCGCAACCTGAGAAGTAGGAATTTTTGATGGTGATATTCCCTGAGTAAGCTTCCCATTTCAAATTAATGTCAATAGCAGCAGGATGAGAAATAGTGGTTAGTCCGGTGTTTACAAAAGAGCAGTTGTCAACGGTAAAATTATCCAGCCTTTCAGCATATATCGCTTTAAAACCACCGTTAGTAAATGCTGAATTTTTAATGCTGATATTATTGGCATTTACCTTCGAAGTACCGGCCACCCCCTGAGCAAAATAAAATGCTATATAATTCTTATCGAAAAGACACTGGTTGACATTGATGTTATAAACGTCAATATCATCGTAAATCATAAATGCAGTGCTGCCCTCAGATACCACATCATATTTTGTGGTCCAGTTCCAGATATTACTGATTTGACATTTCTCCACAGTAACATCACTTGCCCCGTCTTTAAAAGTAAATACTGTTTGCTGCGAAGTGGAGTCTCCGTTTACGGCCAGATTATAAAAGAATGAATTGCTGTCTACATTAAAAAAATAGAAGATGTAGTTGGACAAGCGCATGTTCCAAACTTCCATCCGATCAGTAGATGAAGCCCCTTTAGCCAGAGTAAGAAAAAAACCTCCTGAGCCTGATATCACAGTAGAAAGTGACGTATTGCTGGTATTACCTGAACCTATAATTTTCAGGTGCTTACTACCCAGATTAATGTTATTAAACCCGGTTCCCGAATAACTTCCCGGTCCTATTTGAATAATGTCGCCTGAAGATGCTACCCCAATAGCTGAGGCTAATGTGGCCTTAGCTCCGGCACTGGTGTTGGACTTGCCGGTATTCGCGTCATTCCCGTCAGTACGAACATAAAATATATTTTGTGCTGCAACTGAATAACTAAACAGAGCAAACATTAACAAGGTGACAAATGCCTTCATTTCATTTTAATTTGGTGTGTAAATATAACTCTTTAAGCAAAATGGATTTTTGAAAATAAGATAAACATGATATTTTTGTCCATGAGTAATAAGAACAAACAACGTTCAGGCATTGTTTTCTCCACCGACCCCTCATTTTCGCCCGAAAATGTTGACCATGACGCCCGTGAGACCATCCCCCCTCAGCAACAAAATTTAAAAATTTACCTCGACCGTATGGGCGGAGGAAAAGTAGTATCCCGTATAAATGGCTTTATTGGCAGCGAAGATGACTTAGCTCAATTAGGCAAAATACTAAAACAAAAATGTGGTGTGGGGGGCAGCGTTAAAGATGGTGAGATCCTGTTACAAGGCGACCACAGGGACAAGGCACTTAATTTACTTACAGAAAAAGGATACAAAGCCAAAAAAGCAGGAGGATAAACACCCGACTGGGTAGTATTTAATACTCTTATTTTCAACGTATTAATATTACACCCCTAATTTATGACGTAAATCATGTCGCATTCATTTGGGCATTAAGTATTTTCGCAGTTCGTATATATACTAAAAAAACATATAAGAGATGAGTACACAGTCAGTTATTGAAAAAATAATGGGCAAAGTAGCCACAGCCCATGTTAATCTGCAACCAGCTGAGTTGGTAGCCGCTTCCATCCGTAGAGGTGAGGGCGTGTTAACTGACACAGGCGCTTTAATGGCCGATACCGGTGAGTTTACCGGTCGTTCACCTAAAGACAAGTTCTGCGTTGTGGATACCAAAACCGAAAATACCGTGTGGTGGGGAGAAGTGAACCAGAAATTTGATTCGGCAAAATTTGACAGTTTGCTCAACAAAGTAATCGATCATTTTGGCGGAAAAGAGATATTTGTACGTGATGCCTATGCTTGTGCTGACCCTCGTTACCGCCTGAATATTCGCGTGTTTACCGAAAGTGCTTTCAACAATTTATTTTGCCATAACCTGTTTCTGCGTCCTACAGCAGATGAGTTACCCACCTTTACACCTGAATGGTTGATTATAAATGCTCCCAGCTTTAAGGCAGTAGCCGCTGAAGATGGCACGCGCCAGCACAATTTCACCATGGTTGATTTCACCAAAAAAATCATTCTTATCGGAGGTTCAGGTTACACCGGTGAAATGAAAAAAGGTATTTTCACTGTGTTGAACTACATCTTGCCCGAAGAAAAAGGCGTACTCTCCATGCACTGCTCTGCCAACATTGGCAAAAAAGGTGATACCGCTGTATTTTTCGGTCTTTCAGGCACAGGGAAAACAACATTATCTGCCGACCCTGACCGCAAGCTGATTGGTGATGACGAACATGGCTGGGCCGATGACAGCGTGTTCAACTTTGAAGGAGGCTGTTATGCAAAATGCGTTGATCTCACCAAAGAAAAAGAGCCGCAAATTTTTGATGCTATCCGCTTTGGTTCATTATTGGAGAACACACGCTTCTTCCCTGGTACAACTACGGTTGATTACACCAATATAAAAGTAACTGAGAACACACGTGCAGCATATCCTATTTACTTAATTGATAATATTGCTGAGCCTTCAGTTGGTAAAACTCCTGAAAATATTTTCTTCCTAACTGCTGATGCATTTGGTGTGTTACCTCCTATTTCTAAATTGAATGTAGGACAAGCCATGTACAGTTTCATCAGCGGCTATACCGCAAAAGTTGCCGGTACAGAAGCTGGTGTAACAGAACCACAAGCTACTTTCTCTGCTTGCTTCGGTCGTGTGTTTTTACCATTACATCCGGGTAAATATGCCAAGATGTTAGGGGAGAAATTAAAAGCTAATCCGAACATTAACGTATGGCTCATTAATACCGGTTGGACCGGAGGCGCATACGGAACCGGTTCACGCATGAAACTTCCATTAACACGTGCCATGATTACTGCCGCTTTAAACGGAGAATTGAACAACGTAGAATTCGAAAATCACGCAGTATTCGGATATGCCATGCCAAAGAGTTGCCCTAACGTTCCTGCTGAATTGCTGAACCCACGTAACACCTGGGCCGACAAAGCAGCCTACGATGCACAAGCCAACAAACTGGCCAACATGTTTGTGAAAAACTTTGAGCAATATGCTACAGGTGTTGATGCTGAAATTTTAGCTGCAGCTCCTAAAGCTACACAAAACGCTTAACTACTTTTTGTAAACTATATTTGTAAGGACGTTGACAACAACGTCCTTACTTTTTTTATATGCATGTATTCTACGTTCCTGTTTTAGGTGAAGATTTAATTACTCTCAGTGAAGAGGAATCGAAACACGCCATACGTGTATTGCGCCTGAAAAAGGGTGAAGTAGTGCATTTAGCTGATGGCAAGGGAACACAATGCATCGCCTCCATTGCTGACGACAATGTAAAAAAATGCACACTTCAGATTGCAGAACGTATTACCCATAAACCACGCGCAACCTGTTTACATATAGCTATTGCTCCCACTAAAAACTTCGACCGCATGGAGTGGTTCATTGAAAAAGCTACCGAACTTGGAATAGAAGAAATAAGTTTTATAGAATGTACTCGTGGAGAACGCAGTAAAATCAACCTCGACCGTTGTATCAAAACAGCGGTAAGCGCCATGAAACAGAGCAAACAGTGGTGGTTACCCCAAATCAATGACGTTATTCCGTTCAAAAAAATACTGGAAACTACTTTGGCTGATACATTGAAACTAATGGCCTGGTGCGAAACAGACAAACAGGAATCCGTTCACAAATACCTCAAAAACTCAGCGCATCAAAACCTCATTTTTCTTATAGGACCCGAAGGTGATTTTACAGAGAATGAAGTACATCAGGCTCAAGAAAAAGGGTTTATTCCGGTATCATTAGGAACCGGCATCCTAAGAACAGAAACCGCTGCGCTTTACGTGTGTGCCTTGTCCAAAAACTAATCTACCTGATATATTAAGTTGACCTTATATTTGTGTCATGCGATTACTTCTGTTATCTCTGGTATTTATATTTTCTTCATTTGCCCCGCCTACGGTTAAAATAGCCAAATTGAAATACAACGGAGGTGGTGACTGGTATGCCAATAAAACCTCTTTACCCAACCTTATAAAATTCTGCAACCAGCAACTCAAAACCAACATTGATCCGGAAGAGGATGTTGTAGATGCCGGCAGTCCTGATTTGTTCAACTATCCCTTTGTACACATGACTGGCCACGGTAATGTTATCTTTAGCAACAGCGATGCGCTAAACCTTCGCAACTATATGCTGGCCGGAGGTTTTTTGCACATTGATGATAACTATGGCATGGATAAATTTGTGCGCAGGGAAATGAAAAAAGTTTTTCCAGAACTTGATTTTGTTGAATTGCCTTTCTCCCACCCGATCTACCACAAAGCCTATGACTTTAACAACGGTTTACCCAAAGTACACGAGCATGACGGCAAACCGGCCAAAGGTTTCGGGCTTCTCTACAAAGGCAGATTGGTGTGTTTTTACAGCTACGAATGTGATTTAGGCAACGGCTGGGAAGATGCTGAAGTATACAATGACCCTGAGCCCGTGAGATTACGTGCGCTGCAAATGGGTGCCAACATTGTAAAATTTGCGTTTACTCAATAACGTCAATTCCACCGGGGATCAGTCGGAGCATTGGTAAGCATCGCATAATCATCTCCCATATCCGTCATCACTCTTTTCCACAACAATTCCTCATCTTTAGAAAAAATATAATCGGGGCGTATGTCAGCTATAAACCAGGCCTTCTCTTGCAGTTCACTTTCCAACTGCCCCGCTCCCCAACCCGAATAACCGGAGAAAAATTTTATTTGTGCAGGAGATAAGCGTCCGGTGCGTAAAAGTTCCAGTACATGCTGCAAATCACCGCCCCAGCTCAAAAACGAGCTGATGTGCAATGCTCCTTCCACCATGCCTTTTGTAGCATGAAGGTAATGCAGGGTATCCGGTTCAACAGGCCCGCCACTGTAAAGGTCAATATCAAGTCCGGTAAATTCAGGCATCACCTCTTCCAGCTTAAGTTGCAACGGGTGATTGAGCACAAAACCCGCAGCCCCTTGTTCATCATAAGATGCCAGCAGCACAATGGATTTATTAAAATTCACATCGTGTAAAAACGGATCGGCAACTAATAATTTTCCGGGCTGTAACTCACTCATGGCTTAAAATCACAACAATTTTAATATATAACGGCTAAAATCCACTGTTTAACGAATGAAAATTAAGCGTATCTACAATTTCAACAATATTTGTGCAAAACAATAGCATGGAGGCTTCTCCTGATTTTTATAAATTTATACCCGATAATATAAGTACACATGAAGATATTAATAGCTGAAGATGAGCAGATGCTGAAAAAGGCCGTGGAATTTAAATTAAAGAAAGAAGGACACGAGGTTTTTACAGCAGCTGATGGCAGAGAAGCCCTTAACCTGATTAAAGAAAATACATTCGATATGATTATAACTGACATCATGATGCCTTTTGCATCAGGGTTAGAAATTATAGGACATGTACGGACACAGGGTTTAAAAATGCCCATCATTGTGGTATCATCAATCGGCTTGGAAAATACCGTTCTCGAAGCCTTTAAATTAGGGGCTGACGACTTTATCACAAAACCCTTTAGCCCCAACGAACTTTCCATGCGGGTGAACAGGTTACTTAACAAAATGTAATTTTAGTGGCTTCTCATCAAACAAAACCTTACTACTCTTTACAAGCAACTTTAATACTGTTTATAGTTTTACATCTTTTTACAGTTCGGGCTACGTATGCCCAAAATGCTGATTCCATGTTTACCGCTGCCAAAAACATTGGCTTTAAAGGGGAGTATGAAATTGCGAGAGCCGGCATGGAAAAAGTATTGCAGGTTGCGCCTGATTATTACGATGCACGTGTATTTATAGCCCGTACTTTCAGTTGGGAAAGTAACTATAACCAAAGTAAATACCACCTTAATTTGGTTCTTACTCAAGACCCTAAAAACCTCGAAGCACTGGATGCTCTTATTGACGCACTGAGGTGGCCGGGAGAAACGGATTCAGCCATGTTGGTGTGCAAAACAGCACAGCAGTATTACCCGAATGAAGAACGGTTTAAAGTAAAAGAAACTGAAATCATCAAACAACAAACTGCCAGAAAATTTACTGTCAACCAATTAAAAGCCGACTCTTTTTACACCAAGGGCAGAGAACTCGCATTCAAATCAAAGTATACAGAATCGCGTGTGTTGCTTGACTCAGCATTGGGCAGAGACCCTAAACTTTTTGAAGCCTCGATTTTAAAAGGTTGCACCTACAGTTGGCAGCAAAAGTATGCCGAAGCAAGACCCATTCTGGATAAAGTTCTTAAAGAAGATACCGTACCCTTCAGGCGCAAAGAAGCACTTTCAGCCAGAGCAGATATTGAAGTATACGATTTAAAACACAAAACTGCGCTGCAAAAATGTGATAGCGCATTGAAAGAATTTCCAAAAGCAGTGGAGTTCAGAAAAAAGAAATCCATTGCCTATGCCAATGATGAGTATTACAAAGAAGCTATTGCCGAGCTGAAAATTTACCTTGACTCTGTGAAAACAGATACACAAGCCACCAACATGATGCGCGACTTTGAATATAAAAGTCTTCGGAACCATGCTGCTGCGGGATGGGTACAACAGATTTACAACTATTCTTTTGCACCTTGGTCATTCGGATTTGTAGAGTACGGGAGAAAATTCAGAAAGGTACAGTCTATTGCCCGAATCAATTATGCACAACGTTTTAAAACCGAAGCATTACAAGTTGAAATAGACAATTACATTAAACTTTATAAAGGTACCATGTTGTTTGTAAATGCCGGTGCGTCTTCCAGAAACATCATGTACCCGCAGTACAGATTCGGTACTGAATTGTACAAATCATTTCTGAAAAAATTTGATGCTTCTGTGGGATACCATTTCCTTCATTATAATTTTGATGAAACAGATACCAATAACGTAAAGGTACGTAACACAAAAAACATACACATGTTGGTAGGGTCGTTGGGATTTTACCACAAAAAACTTTGGTTCAGCTACCGGCCGATAGTGGTGCTTAACTCTTACGGCAAAGGAACAACTACAGTTACGCATAATTTCCAAACGCGCTACTATTACAAATCAGAACTGGATTACATTAATTTTACCATACTATACGGAAACGGCATTGTGGGAATAAATTACACCACGCCCATTACCTACAACCTTATTCGTTTAAGTACGCTGCGCTTTGGTGCCGATTGGCAAACACGCCTGAGCAAAACACTTACCGGAGGATTAGGTGTATGGTGGGATTATGATGAATACGTAGATGGCAGATACCGTTACCGGTATTCCTTTTCAGCCAACATAAAGAAGGTATTTTAGTTCATGAAAGCACGCAAAAATTACTTACTGCTTTTGGCAGCTTTCTTTTGGACACTCGCCCTGCCGATATTTGCTCAGCAGAATAACACCTGGCTGCAACCACTTTATTACACCGCTAAAAAAGGGGAGAATCTGAAAGTGGTGGCAAAAAAATACCGGCTGAAAGAAAAAACACTGGTATCCCGCAACCGTATTGCCGCCAATTATATTTTCACCCGTCAGCAAAAAGTACTGGTTGGGTATATAGTTGTACCTGCCAATCAAACAAGCAATCCACCCGAAGATGCTTTTTTGGTGGATGACGAAACCAAAAAGATGTACCAACCGGTTGATGAAGATTTTCTGGCTGATTCAGTAAAAATATCAGCCAAAGAATTTGCAGCACTCACCCTACCTGCTGAAGTAGTTGTAGCACCAGCACCAACTACCACAATGGATGATGATTTCCCCACCACTCCCCCCGCTCCAAAATCTTCAGGTAAAACAGCACCTGTAAAAGAAACTCCGGCATACCGAAAAGATAAATACACCCCGTCTGACATACCGGTTGATACTTCGGGAAAGTCTCTAACCGCAACTGATTTGGCCGGGTACGAAGAAGAGGAAGATCCCACTATCAACAACATTACTCCCGATGAATCAGAATTACGAACCCGCAAGGAAACTGACCTCATTGATCAAATTACCCGGCTCGAAATAGGAGAAGAGGACAGTGTAGTCGAATATGATTTTTTTGACGGGCCCTGGCTTTGGGCAAAATACAAATACAATACGCAGCCTACCATCATACAAAGAGGTTTTATTGTACTCACATTTTTTACCTTCTGCAACCTCATATTATTTATTGTTATTATCTCCAGCCGTATTTACAAAAATTATGTTGCCTTAAGAACCAAAAGGCTCCAGGAGGTTTATGAGCCATTATTGGCCAACCTTATTTTTGGTGAATATGACACTGAAGATCGAAGAGCAATGATTGTTAGAAGAATTAAAAAACGTTACTTGGTTAATGAATTCAATAATGAGGTATTCCTGCAAGAGTTGCTCAATTTGCATAAAAACTTTTCAGGTGATGTATGCGACCATATACGTCAGTTATATATTGAATTTGGCTTAGTGAAATACAGCATGCGGAAGTTAAAGGCCTTTCCATGGGATATTAAAATAAAAGGTATACGTGAGCTGACTCAAATGGACATTAAGGATGCATACGATGAGATTTTCAAGTATGTTGACAGCAAAAATTCCATTCTACGACTGGAGACTTTACTCTCCTTAATTCAGTTAAGTGAATCGGACCCGTTGAAATTTTTGAGCAATACCAAAGCTAACATGACCGGCTGGCAACAGGTAAACATTCTGGCCATTCTCTCTATTCTTAATACGGATGACCTGCCCGATTTTAAACGTTGGCTCAATTCACCTAACAGTTCTGTATCGCTGTTTACCATCCGCATGATTAACCATTTCAAACAAATCGGCTCTGTGAATTCCATTGTACCCATGCTGGACGACCCCAGAGAAAGTGTTCGGGAAGAAGTAGTAAATACTATAGGTAATCTTGAACTCTATGGTTTTGCCGATCAGTTGATAGAAGTTTACCACCGTGAACACGACCGCTTGAAAATTAAAATCCTACAGGTAATGGTGAAAATAAGTGACGATGATCAGATTCCTTTTTTTAAGCAGGAAATGTTTAATCCTAACTTTGCTATTGCTGTGAATGCCTGCATAGCTTTGGCCAAAATAGGCCCGAGCGGTCGTAAGGAGCTTAGCGAACTTCTGGAGGATGCAGACGAAAGAACCACCGTGATTATTAAACACGCTTTGGACAAACGAATAGTAAACTAACATGGATAAATATTTAGAAATACTCGGTGACTTTTTTGACACATTTATCTTTTACTATGCTCTGTCATTATGCTTCAGCTATTTTGCGTTAGCCATTATTTCTGCCATAGAAATGAGGCATTATTTAAAGAAGAACAGTTTTATTGATTACCGCACAATACTGAGTTCTCACCTTCAACCCTCCATCTCACTTATTGCTCCGGCTTACAACGAAGGAGCCAACATTGTGGAGAATATTCGATCACTTATGTCCATTCACTACGGCAACTATGAAGTGCTTATCATCAATGATGGCAGCAAGGATGACAGTATGGAAAAAATGATTGAGAGTTATGAGTTGGAGTTGGTAGACTATGCCGTTAATCACCAAATAAAGACCAAACCCATTCGGGGGGTATATAAATCGCGCAACTCAGCCTTTAATAAACTGATTGTAATTGATAAAGAAAACGGAGGAAAAGCCGATGCACTGAATGTGGGGCTGAATATTTCCAGCAGTGATTTAGTTGCTTGTGTAGATGTGGATTGTGTGATTGAACAGGATGCATTGGTTAAAATGGTGAAGCCATTTATTGAAGAAGACACCCGCGTAATTGCCACCGGAGGCGTAGTGCGTATAGCCAACTCCTGCGAAATAGAAAACGGCAAGTTGATGAAAATTAACCTGCCTGATGAATTGCTTCCACGAATTCAGGTAGTAGAATACATTCGCGCATTTTTAATGGGACGAATGGCCTGGAGTAGGCTGAACGGATTATTGCTTATATCGGGAGCCTTCGGATTGTTTGACCGCGAAATTGCTGTTAAAGCAGGCGGATACAACCATAAAACGGTAGGTGAAGATATGGAGCTGGTGGTGCGTATGCGTATCTGGTGCCATGACAACGACATCAAATACCGTGTAGTGTACATACCTGACCCGTTGTGTTGGACAGAGGCACCTAATAACACCAAAATTCTGAGCCGCCAACGCAACAGGTGGGCGCGTGGCACAGCAGAAACACTTTGGATTCACCGCAAAATTTTCATGAATCCGAAATACGGCAGCTTAGGAATTGTGAGTTATACTTTCTGGCTCATGTATGAATGGCTGGCCCCTTTTATTGAGTTTTTCGGAGTAATGTTTTATATCATTCTGGCTATTCTCGGCTTCTCCACCTGGGAATTTTTTATTATGATCATCAGCCTCATTTATGTGTTTGCGGTACTCATGTCCACATCGGCTGTGTTATTTGAAGAAATGTCATACCACCAATACAAAAACAGAAGGGATATGATTCGTTTAATTGCCACCGGAATGATAGAGCCCATTATCTACCATCCGCTCACTGTAAAATGGTCACTGGAAGGAAACATTGATTTGCTTACCGGTAAAAAGACCTGGGGCGAAATGACCCGTCAGGGGTTAGGCAAAAAGAAAGAAGCTAAAACAACGGTGGTTTAATTACTGAAGCCCCAGGTAGAGATGGTGTTTTTTCCTACACGGGCCTCGTGGTCATCAACAATATTTTTGATAAGCGGAATGTAGTATTCCCAAAAGAATCGTTTCCTGTTTTCCAACTCAATCTGTGAGTAAAACAACGAGCGGAAATTTCTGATGCCATTCATTTTGGATGACATCATGCCCATTTCATTGTCACAAAAATCGGCTGAGAAATAGTAATAATTGGAATCTCCTGTAATGTGTTCTACCGCTGCTACAAAGTTTTTAGGAATGCGGTAGTAGTTGAGAATGGAGTCACCTGATGGATTTGACTTAACTGAAAACGCTGATATAACATTGTTGTTTCCCCCGTTAAGTGTAACTGCAAACCAAAACGGGTAAATAATATTCTCCGGCAATTCATACTTTTCCTGAAACTCTTTCGGAGTGTAAATAATGGGAATTGGAAACTCCATGTGGCGCTTTTCATCCAGTATTACAATCTGGTCATTGGTATTTACATAAACTATTCCGCCATCTCTGAAAGGCCATTTGCCGCCATGCTGGTTTTTATACAGTCGAGAAACCCACTTGGGCAGTTCTTTATTTTTTATTGTATCCAATGAAGAGAAATAACGTCCTACCCAATTGGTCCATTTCAAACGAAGTAAATCTTCGGTTTTTTTGCGCAAATTATAAGGCGTAGGCAAAGCATAGAGGCTGAATTCAGTAATAACTGTTTTTTTCTTTTCAATCATCTTCTTCAGAAATTCATATTCGTTGGTTTGCATACCACCGTAAATAATATCTGAACGTTCTTTATCGTCCCCTTTTCTGTACCACTCATTGTGATAAATACCGTAGGTATCGGTAAAATAAGTCATGTCGTATACTTCAGCAAGACTATCCAAATCCTGCGAAGTCATATTCGAAAAATCTTTGATATCGTACTGAAAATCCTCTGCCGGAAAAAACCCGAAATAGTCATTTTCAATACTGTATAAATCACCGTCAGGTTTCACCACCTTCATGTTATTAAGCACCCAGTTAAAAGAGCGGTGCTCCACACCTTTGGTATTCAATACTGTTTTATCAAATATCAATACATTGATGATTCTTTTCGATTCAAACAGCCAAAATATCCATAGCAGTATAGGGAAAAGCAGCAACAGAAGTAACGTAATGCGTATTATTTTCCTGATCATAACATGGGTTTACCGCTCAAGATTCATAAAATACAACCTCAATTGCAAACAACCTGTCGAAATTAAGACGAATAGGAAGTATTTGTTAATTTTGACACATGAATAACAGCCATAAATCATTAGCCGACATCAGAAAAGACTACATGCTCAAAACATTTGATGAGCAGGATGTGCTTGCTGACCCCTTTGAACAATTTAAGTTATGGCTACATGAGGCCATACAAAGTGAAGTAAATGAAGCCAATGCCATGACTTTAGCCACGGCTTCCGCCAACGGACAACCACATGCCCGCATTGTTTTGCTCAAAGGTTTTGACCATGACGGGGCTGTATTTTTCACCAATTACCAAAGCCACAAGGGTCAGGAACTGGAACAAAACCCCAAAGTGGCCCTTACATTTTTTTGGGCCGAACTGGAAAGACAGGTACGAATAGAGGGCCTTGCCACCAAAGTTGACCCCACCCACTCCGACCAATATTTTTACAGCCGTCCCAAAGGCAGCCAAATTGGTGCTCATGCCTCTCCGCAAAGTACAGTCATTGTGAACCGTCAGCACCTGGAAGATCGTGTGAAAGAATTTGAAGAATTGTTTGCAGAGCAACCTCTGCTTCGCCCGGAACATTGGGGTGGTTATGTAGTAAAACCTGTAAGGTTTGAATTCTGGCAAGGACGTAGCAGCCGCTTGCACGACAGGTTTTTGTTTGAACAGAAAAACGGTAATTGGAATAAGGTGCGTTTAGCCCCTTAAGCAAGTTATTTTTTCAAAGGAACAATATTGCCCTTTTTGTTGATGTAAAAAACTTTGTTCAGGTACTGAACACGGGCAATGCCTCCACTAAAATCAGATACCACATCATAATTGTGCGCTATAACTACTTTGCCTGAGGTATCCATAAACCCCCACCGCCCCTGACGTTTGATGGGTGCCATGCCCTCAGAAAAACCACGGGCCTCGTCCAGAACTACTTTAACAAACACATTACCCTTGGCATCTATAAATCCCCATTTATCGCCCATCATAATAGCAGCATAACCTTCTGAGAAAGCCTCAGCATAATCAAACTGTTCGGCTATAACCACCTTGCCTTTTTCATTGATGTAACCCATTTTTTCTTTGAGCACCACAGCAGCCATCCCCTCATTAAAATCAGACCCGAATACATATTGAGGCTTGATGATGACTTTTCCGCTACGATTAACATACCCTACTTTACCGCCTTGTTCTACGCGGGCTATGTTGCCGTTAAACGGATGTATGAACTCAAATACGGGTTTAATCACATACTTGCCGTTGGTATCAATAAGTCCATATTTACTGCCGCTCTTTACACGGGCCAGACCACTGATAAAGTTATCTGCATCATAAAACTGACAAGGCACCACAACTGTCCCCTGCTTATTCATGTAACCAAACTTGTACATGGTTACCGTGTTTTTACCAATCTGCCGTTGTTCCTGAATACTAACTACTGCTCGCCCGTTATGAAAGTTTTGTGCATCATATAAGTCCAACGGTACATCCAGCATTTTTTCACCTGCATGGTTGATGTAATAACGCATGCCCAAGGTATCAGTAAGTTTGGCCCATCCATCAGAAAAAGCCGAAGCACTGTTCAGGTACAAAGGACCCAGCATTACTCTTCCGTTCACATCCAGGTAACTTTTCTGTTTATTCTTTTCCACCAGTGCCAAACCCTCTTCAAAATAATCGGCAAAAATGTATACGGTATCAATAACCAGATCTCCGTTGCTGTTTACATAGCCAAACTTATTGTTTTTCTCCACCGGAACCGGAAATTGCTTTTGTGCCAACACGTTTACAACTGCACACACCAACACCATGAAGCTGAAAAATGCTTTATTCATGCCGCTAAATTAGCGTGTTTTATATACGGGCAAAACCTTGTTTTTCAACATGGGGTGATTAAATGGCACAAAAAATGAAAAGATTGAATTAGTTTTACCTAACCAAACCCGAGTATGACCAAACTTTTACGCATTACCGCCTTGCTGGTGCTTTGCTTTTTCAGCAATCAAACCTTCAGTCAGAGTTGGTTTAATCCCCGCAATAATGAGCCGCAGAATGCCAAAAAATTCTCTGAACTTACCATTCCCAGTTCCTCAGCATTTGACCTGTTGCAAATGAACCCTTCGCTGATTAACCAGCCCAATGTTATACGCGACTTTAAAGTCGACTGGTCATTCAAATCTTACAAACTTTCGCCTAACCTGGCTATACAAGGGCAACCTTTTTGGGAAATACTTTTTAACCGCGATAATCTGGATAAGTACCAAAATGCCTCCGGATTTATGAAAACGCTTTCCACCTTTGATGTGTCTGTAGGCACCGTGGAAGATGAATGGAGCAACCGTAAGCTAGCTTATGCAGGGAAAATTAACCTGTATCGCTCCTACGATGCCTGGGACTATGACGATGACTTCAATGATGCCGTAGAGGATTATTACATGGAAAGAAAGACCATTGACTCGTTGATGAATATGTACACAGCTCAATACGACAGCATACTGAATATTGACTCCATTCCGGCTAAAGAAAAAAGGGAATTGAAACACAACATTGATGATTTGAAAGATTTACTCGATGAGGTAAAAATGCGGCACAATGAAAAACTCAAAAACATGGTAAAAAGCAAATCGGCTGCAAACTGGAATGCCTCTTTTGTAGATGTGGCTTATGGTCGCTCACTCACCTTTGCCAATGTAACCTCCACCTTAATAAAACAAAACGGTGACCAATATGCCGTATGGATAAACGGTAGCCTGGGAGTAGGTAAAAAAGTATTGTTAAGTTCACTGATACGATACGGATACCAATTAAAGTCTGTTGTACCCAGCCGGGCTGATACGGCAAGCATTTCGCAGGAAACGCTTGGCGGAGGTTTAAATGCACGCTACGGAAATGAGCGGGTGAGTTTTTTTGTGGAATATTTTTACGAAAAAAATGCCGATTCCAATACACCTACCTTGCGCAATACTATCATTGGTTACGGGGGCAACTGGAGGTTCAGCAGCAATGTAATCTTGAATTTTTCGATGCGTACTTTTTACGATCAAAAAGGTGTTCTTGTTAACCTTACTCCCTTTATTTCGATTTCGTGTATGATGCGCTAACGCGAATTACCTGACAGCAGGCAGTCGTCCTTTGCGGATGAAATATTCCAGCAATACTTTCGATGGCTTAGGTTCTTTTACCCGCTTCAACCCGAAACGTTCAACCGCATGTTTCGCTACATGCTCCACAGCTTCTTCAACATCATCGGTATACAATACCAAATCCAGATCATCGGCATTAATAGTACCTTCTGCCACCATGGTTTGTAACATGCCCATCAGATTTTTCCAGTAATCTTTACCAAACAGCACAATTGGAAAATGTTCTACTTTATGCGTTTGCACCAAGGTAAGTGCTTCAAACATTTCATCCATAGTACCCATACCACCCGGCATAATGATAAAGCCATAGGAATACTTAAACATGATAAACTTACGTATGAAAAAATAATTAAATGTAACCCATTTATCCATGTAAGGGTTATGGTTTTGCTCCATAGGTAAGGTGATATTGCAACCAACCGAACGTCCCCCGGCTTCCATGGCCCCGCGGTTAGCCGCCTCCATAATACCCGGACCACCACCTGTCATTACGGTAAAACCTTTTTCAGCCAAGAGTGCACCTGTTTTGCGGGCATCGCTATACCATTTGTGGTCTTCTTTAAAACGTGCAGAGCCGAACACACTCACACATGGGCCCACAAAGTGCAGGGTACGAAACCCATTGATGGTTTCACCCAAAATACGAAAAGTAAATTTTAGTTCTTCCCAACGTGAACGAGGGCCTTCGAGATAATAATTTTTTCTTGCCATAATAAAAGAGAAAAGGTCGAAGCAATAACTTCGACCTTTCAAACATACAAATTATGGAGAAAAGTATTCTCCTCTATCTGGGATTACTCTGCAACGGGTTGTTGGGTGCAATAAAATTATCAGGAAGTTTAGCTCCCTGCCCGGTGCCGTTTTCAAGTGTGGTACCGTAGGTATTATTAGCACGTGTACTACCGGAAACTGTATTGGCTGCATGATCCACATAAACACCCGATACTAGCGTTGCCACCATACCTGCATTGCGGTAGGGCATATTAATAAACGATGATGCATTAAACGTGTAGGCCGTAAAGTTATTTGAAATGGCTACATCGAGGTGAGCAAATTCCCTATCGGCTTCGGTAAATTGTAAGGCGGTTGATGATTGCGGCATAACAAAATTTTTGGCCTTTTGTGCATTTACTGACACTGCAGATAAAAGCAACATGAACAAGAGCAAATTTTTCATAATATTAACTGATTAATGTGTTTTAACTTTAACTGATTGGGCCTCATCAAACGGGATAAAGGCATTTTCATGTTCTATTGCACGTATGCCATCAATCAAAACAATGTTGGCATCCGGACGAGCGCCACGAATGGAGAGAAGGTTATCTGAAAACTTATTTACACCGTTAAATACCGAAACTAAATCAACTAAATTATAACGCAAAGGAGATGCTTCAGGTTTAAAAATTAAGTTTTTTAAGAGATGCGAATACTTAACATTACTGTCACAGCTTGTGATAAAACAAGAAGTTTTGTAATACTTCTCAGATTTATGTAGTTCTACATAGTTAGACTTAGCCGATGTTTTACAGAGGCGTTCATCAATTTCACTCAATTTTAGTATTAAATCAGGCTTTATCAATATAGTTTCGATTGATAAGGGTTGTTGCCGGTTTCGGCTCACAACTTTGTTATTTTGCCCGAAACTTTCGGCCCAAAACAAACAAGAGATAAAACAAACAATCAAATAGCGCATAAAAAAGGTGTAAATCACTACTGCAATTTACACCTTTTCAGTAAAATATCAATATTTAAGGTCTACAGATTTCCTCTCATTTCCTGCTCGCGTTCTATAGCCTCAAACAGGGCCTTGAAATTCCCTTTACCAAAACTTTTTGCCCCTTTACGTTGAATAATTTCATAGAACATGGTAGGGCGATCTTCTACCGGTTTGGTAAACAATTGCAACAAGTAGCCCTCGTCATCACGGTCAACCAATATGCCCAACTCTTTTAGCGGTTCTATATCTTCTTCAATAGGGCCCACTCGGTCAAGTAAATCATCATAATACGTATTGGGCACTTTTAAAAATTCCACGCCACGTGCCATTAACTGACGAACCGTAGAAACGATGTCCTTAGTGGCAATAGCAATGTGTTGTGTGCCCTCCCCTTCATAAAACTCCAGGTACTCTTCTACCTGCGATTTACGCTTACCTTCGGCCGGTTCATTGATAGGGAACTTAACGTATCCGTTTCCGTTGCTCATCACCTTACTCATTAAAGCAGAGTATTCGGTAGAAATATCTTTATCATCAAACGAAAGAATGTTTTTAAAGCCCATTACATTCTCGTAAAAACTTACCCAGGGATTCATCTGGTTCCAGTCTACGTTACCTACACAATGATCAACATACAACAACCCTGTTGGCTCAGGGTTATAGGTGCTCTCCCACTTTTTAAAGCCCGGCATAAATACACCGTTGTAGTTTTTACGTTCAATGAACAAATGCACCACTTCTCCATAGGTATGAATACCACTCATGCGCACCTCTCCGTCTCCGTCTTTCAAAGTAATCGGTTCCATATACGCTTTACCACCTCTTTTAGTGGTTTGTTCAAAAGCATCATAGGCATCGTCAACCCACAAAGCCAGAACTTTTACACCGTCACCATGTTTTTTATGATGCTCGGCAATGGGTGAATCAGAGTGCAGTGGTGAGGTAAGCATAAGGCGCATTTTGTTTTGCACCAGCACGTATGATACACGGTCTTTCACTCCGGTTTCAGGGCCCGCATAAGCCAAACTTTGAAAACCGAAAGCGGTTTTGTAATAATGGGCCGCTTGCTTGGCATTGCCCACGTACAACTCAACATAATCAGTTCCGTTTAACGGAAGAAAGTCGGTTGTGGTGGTGTTTTCTATTATCTCTTGTGTTTTCATCTATCTGTGAGTATTTATGTATTTAAGTGTGTAAGTGTTTATGTATTAGTTTTGCTGGAGACATACTTAATTAATCCAATAGTAAGGTTACAATGTTCTACTGTGAGCTGGTATATTTCCTCAAATGTTTTTTCAGATATATACTTTTGATCAAGCAAAGCGTATAGCATACTTCTTACTTCCATTCCTGATGAAGAAGAATAATCAAGAAATTTTAAAAAATCTTTGTTACTGTATCTACCAAATCCTTCTGCAATATTGTTCATTGTGCTAAGTGCAGCAGCTTTTAGTTGCTTCTGCGTAACGAAATCTCGTGCAAGTTCGGTGTTCTGGTTACATAAATTGTAAACAGCAGCAACCAGCTCTCGAGCTTTCTGCCAGCATTTTAATTCTTCAAAACGCTCCACTTTTCCGGCCATACTTAAACACCTAAAAACGTAACCACTTAAATACGGTTTTTAATCTAACCAAGTCTTATAGTACCCCGGATCTTCCACACCCATGGCATCAGCTGTAATTTGCAAAGGATAAAACGGATCAATCATTACTGCCAGTTCGCGTGTTTCTTTTTGCCCTATAGATTTCTCCACTGTGCCGGGGTGCGGACCGTGCGGAATTCCTTTGGGGTGCAAACTAATCATACCGCGCTCCACGTGTTTGCGACTCATAAACTCTCCATCTACATAATAGAGAATCTCATCACTGTCAACATTGCTGTGGGCATAGGGCGCAGGTACCGACTGCGGGTGGTAATCATACATACGGGGTACAAACGAACAAATAACAAAGTTGTGACCCTCGAAAGTTTGATGGATGGGTGGCGGCATGTGTACACGACCGGTAATAGGCTCGTAATCGTGAATGCTGAAACCATAAGGATACTGATATCCATCCCAGCCTATGGCATCAAACGGATGATTAGCATAGGTGTAAGGAAAAATCATGTCTTCCTTTTTTATCATTACTTTAAAATCACCTTCCACGTCAAAAGTGGGCAAACTGTGAGGCAACTTAATATCCCGTTCACAATAAGGAGAGTGCTCCAAAAATTGTCCTGAACTGTTTAAATACCTTTTAGGTGCACGGATGGGCGAAAAAGATTCCGTAATCATCAAACGATTATTCTCATCTTTAAACTCCAGTTGGTAAATCGTGCCGCGGGGAATAACCAAGTAATCTCCGTATTCAAATTCTATTTGTCCGTATATGGATTTAAAAGTACCGCTTCCCTCGTGCACAAAAATCACTTCATCAGCATCGGCATTTTTATAGAAATAATCTGTCATGGATTTTTTAGGTGCCGCAACTGAAATGTACACATCGCGATTAAAGAGCAGTACTTTGCGTGACTTGAGAAAGTCGTCAACCGGAGCTGTTTTAAAAGTAAGGAAACTTCGGCATTGTAAGTTTTTTGCAATAGCCGCTTTCGGACTTACATCCCAAGCCTCGCCTATTTCTTTTACTCGTGTGGGCGGGTGGGTATGATAAACCAGTGAATACAGACTGGAAAAACCTTCCGTAGAAACCAATTCTTCCTGATACAAACTACCGTCAGGTTTACGGAATTGCGTGTGACGCTTGCGCGGAATACTTCCCAGTTTATGGTATTGTGGCATGTATAAATATGATTAAAGCAACCTTTTGATTAAAAACAGGTACAAAGTACCTAAACGAATATGATTTTTTCTAACAAAAAGGTCTCAAAAATGCTCAACTTTGCCCGCATGAAAAATGACAAATATCAGGGATTGCACATATTTGCTATCTCTTTCATTTTGTGTTACATAAGCACACTTATGGCCTGTACCCCGGCCCAAAACAGCAACAATTTTGCTGCTGAGGACAGCACAGCTTCAGAAGCTATACGTAAAATAAATGCCGAAATAACCCAAAAACCTGATAACCCTGAGCTGTATTACCGCAAAGCACGCATCTATTACAATGAACTGAAAGCCGAGCAGGCTTATACCAATATTGAGAATGCCCTTCACCTGGATTCCCTGAATGCGATTTATCACTTCCACAAGGGTGAAATTCTATTTGCACTGAACAAAACCAAATTATCATCCGAGTCATTTGAAAAAGCAGTTGCCTTAAACCCCGAGTTTTACGATGCATACATTAAACTGGGGGAGTTATACCTGATAGTAAAAGAACATAAAAAATCATTGGCCTGTTTTTCCAAGGCTCAGGAAATTAATCCTGCTGAAGCTAAACCCTACTTCTACAAAGGCATGAATTTTAAAGAAGTAAGAGACACGGCCAATGCCACCATCAGCTTTCAGCGGGCCACTGAAATAGATAATAGTTACTTTGAACCACACCTGCAATTGGCACTACTTTTTGCTGCTAAAAAAGACAAACTGGCCTTGCAGTATTTTAATGCTGCGTTAAAGCTGAATGAATTTAATCCTGATGCATTATACGCCCGTGGGTTGTACTTGCAAGAGCAAGGAAAATTTGAAGAAGCCGTGAAGGATTACCGCACATTACTTTCTGTAAATAAAGATGATTACCGTGCACACTACAACATTGGCTTTATCAATTTTCTGAACAAAAAATACCCCAAAGCTATTGAGAATTTTAGCCAAACCATTATGATTTATCCTGAATATACTCAGGCATATTACATGCGGGGACTATGCCACGAAGCAGAAGGAAAAAAACAGGAAGCACTCAACAATTATGACTACGCCTTGCAACTTGATTCGACCTACACCAAAGCTATTGAAGGGAAAAAACGGGTGAGTAAATAGTAGTTACTGTACTATCAGTTTTTTTACCTGCACACTGCCATCGCCAATTACTGCTTTCAGGAAATACACTCCACGGCTTAACCCGTCAATTTCGAGCGGCTCGTTAATTACCGGATGATATATTTTTAGCATTCTTCCGCTTACATCAAACAACTGCACATAGCTACTCAAACTTCCATCAGCATGGGTAAGTAACACGTTAACTCTTCCCTCCTTTGCGGGATTAGGAAAAACAGTAAAGGCCTCTGATAAAAATACATTATTTACCCCATTAGGGCCAACAACAATGTAAGCGTTTTTAGTTACTGCATGAGTACAAGCTGACGCTGTATTACCTGCTGTTAGTTTTACCTGATATACTCCTTGGTTATTGTATGTGTGCGATGGGTTAATTTGTGTCGAGATATTAGCTAAGCCACTGCCGGGGTCGCCAAACACCCACGAGTAATAATCAAAACCAGTTGACGAAGTGTTAGTGAAGTTTACCGTAAGTGGTGCATTGCCGCTTACAACAGCTGCATTAAAACCTGCTTCCAGCAAATGGATTTTCATGGTGTCCCTCAGATTACAAACACCTGAACTATATTGATACACATTAGTGTATGTGCCGCCAATAGCACTGTCTGAATTAAACTTACCCGATGACACCAATGGTCCGCTCCATTGTCCGCCAATTGGAGTTGCATTCAAATTAATTGTACCGCTGTTTTTACAGACAGTTAAATCAGTACCAGCACTTACTGTTGGAGCTGCCTGAACTGTAATCCACTTGGAATTACTGGTTAAACAACCCGGAGGAGAATAATAGTAATACGCAATTTCATGCTTACCTGCACCAGCAGTTTGAAGGTTGAACTTATCATTAAGAATATGGTTACCAAACCATGAACCACCCGCTGGAGAAGCGATCAACGTTGCCTGAGCCACATTGCTGCAAAAACTATCGGGCACCTGAATACTTACCGGTGGTGCTGACAATACTTCCAAATAGGTAGTATCATCTTCTGAGCAGGAAAGCGGTGAGCGATAAATCAATTGATTTAATCCCACTTTAATTTGAGAAGGATAAAATTTATTCAACCGTACTGAATCACCAAACCATGTGCCTCCTGCGGGAGTACCATTCAATTGCACAAAACCTGTAGTTGCACAAACTGAAGTATAGGTACCTGCATCAGATTTTATTTTATCAGTTACCGTATAAACAACGGTATCTCTTCCTATGCAACCGTAAGTATCTGCATAGGTGTATATAATATCGTTTGCCCCGAGGCAGGAAGCATAGGGAACAAAAAGTTTTAATGGTGTATTAATGCATGACGAACCACTCCACACACCGTTGGATTTATCCGCAGTTAAAGCAAATCCAATACTGCCAATACAAAGTGTTTTATCGCCTCCGGTAATAGCTACTGCTGGATTCTTACGAATACCGATACGAATCATACTATTACTTTCACAGCCGAAAGAGTCTGTCGCTTTCAAATAAATGGTATCAGGATTTATTCCTGCAAACGTAAAACTGTTCGCTGACGACTGACCGTTGTTCCATGAGTATGCAAACGGAGGCTGGCCTCCTTTTATGTGTGGGATTAAAACAAGCGGCATACCCTCACAAGTCATGGTATCTGTACGATTGAATATGCTCGCGGATACGGGTACAAAGCTAGGTACCCATAATGAATCGTTGCGTATAAAATCCCCACAGGCCTGAGGTGAAGAAATCCTCAAAGTATATGGTTTCCAACCTGACTGAGTATACGTGTGAGAGAAATTGGATGTACCTGAATTTACTCCACCAGCCCCTACCCAATTGTATTGGTAATTTCCCGGACCGCTGTTTAAACCAGCCTGAAAATCGACCTTACCCGTGCAATAATTATAGGTTACAGAAGGAGAAGCTTGAATTGTTCCGCCTGACGAATCTACTTTTACAGCAATGGTGGTAAAACTCTCCAAAGTTTTAGGGCAAGAATTATCACGTGTCCTGAAAGTAAAATAGTACGGCTCAGTTCGCACATGACTTACGTTTGGTGTCCAGCAAAAGGTGCCGGTGGCATTCTTTTGATTGTTGGAAACAAAAGCTACTCCCGGCAAATTGGAGTTGTCCATAAACAAATAAGTTGAGTCTCCGGTATTGGGATCAGAGGTATAAAGGTTAACGCATAAATTCGACCCTGCACAAGCCCTCAAAGAAGTGGCACTTGTACTTACAACGGGTGTATTATTTGAGGCTGAATTAGGAACGATTGCAATGGCATGAAATACCTGAGACTTGCCAATGAGCAAACCGCCCCTATAGCGTGAAATAGTGTACGATAACATCGGCATTTGAGTGGTGCTGGGCACAACATATGGGTTACTTCCTGTTTTAAGTTGCCTGGTTGTTTGATCAAATGTTAATGCAAAAACCGAATTGCCACTATACTGAAAGGGCTTATTATATGTATAAGGGGTGTAATATGGATATGGAGTACCATCAATCCTTGACGGGTGTGATAATTCATACACGACAGAGTCTCCGTTTTCATTTGTTATACCAGCGTTGTAGTAATTGGGGACTCCTACAATAAAAACAGGCGACAATGGTTTTGCGAACACAGGTCCTTCATTCATTGAATAACCTTTGTAGAAAGATGCTTCAAGAAAAAAATTTGTTTGCAATAGATTGTTCACCTGGCCTGAAATACAACACTCAGCATATTCAATCTTGATAGGCGAATTGGCAGAAAAGGATGAGGTGCTCACCTTTTTAGAAAAGTAGTTTTCCTGATAACCATACCCGAACGGATTGTTACTACCAGTTGTACATAATGAAATACTTGGATTACAAACACCACTAATATCAGTTGTTCTGATGCGTTGCAAGTATATCGTCTGGGAATAACTTCCTTGCTTAAGGTATACTGTTTGAGTTGCGTTGATAGGTATACCTTGACAGTCTCTGAGAACACTCAACATAACCTCTACAGAATCGTCCGGCAATACCCTATAGGAAATATAACCTCCAGCTGTATGGGCAAAACCATAATTTGCAGTCAAGAGCAGAACTACACACCAAAACTTCGCTAAAATATTTTTCATACAGATAGCTATTATGATTATTAACTATCTGCAAGTTAGAGAAAAAAAAAGAACCTGCAAATAAATTAATACGCCCTTCCGCCCCGGCCTTCCATAAAGTTAATGAAAGCTTTGTTCACCACTTTATTCCCTCCGGGTGTAGGGTAGTTACCTGAGAAGTACCAGTCGCCTTTGTTATGCGGACAAGCTACATGAAGGTTTTCGATAGATTGATAAATCACTTCTACTTCTGCCTGGCAAACCTCAGGTGTAACTATCTCGGCCACCTTTTTGCTGATCTCGTCATCTGTAAACAATGCATACAACTCCTGTAAGTTATTTCGCTGCTCTTCTTTAGGTAAGTTTTCCTGTGCTTTACACTTGGAATAAGTCTCTTGCAGCTTGCTCTCCAAACCACGCTCTTTCAACAAAGCCAGCATAGCCTGAAAGGCCACAAACTCTTTCAACTTCGACATGTCAATACCATAACAATCAGGGTAGCGAATTTGAGGTGCTGAAGAAACAATCACAATTTTCTTGGGATGCAAACGATCCAATATGCGCAGAATACTGGTACGTAAAGTAGTGCCGCGAACGATAGAATCATCAATCACCACCAGCGTATCGGTATTGTTATTGATTACTCCGTAAGTCACATCATACACGTGCGCCACCATGTCTTCCCGGTGAGCATCGTCAGTTATGAATGTGCGTAGCTTGGCATCTTTCACCGCAATTTTCTCTCTGCGGGGTTTAATGGCGAGTATTTCTTTCAGTTTATTGATATCAGGATTGGGGCCCAGTTTGATTACTTCCTGTGCTTTGTATTCCGTAAGGTAATCGTGCAAACCATCAATCATGCCGTAGAAAGCAGTAGCCGCAGTATTCGGAATGTACGAAAATACCGTATTGGCCATATCGTAATCAATGGTCTTCAATACTTTTGCTGAGAGCAAATGACCCAGCATTTTTCGCTCCTTGTATATCTCACGGTCGTTGCCACGGGAAAAATAAATGCGCTCAAATGAACACGATAATTTCTCAGTTGCAGGAAGGATGTTAATTTCAGAGGTATGTCCGTCTTTGCGAATAACCAGTGCGTTGCCGGGCTGTAGCTCTTTGATGTCGCGGTATGGAATGTTAAACCCGGTTTGTATGGCAGGGCGCTCGGAAGTAACCACCACCACTTCATCGTCCTGGTAATAATAGCACGGACGAATGCCTGAAGGATCGCGCATCACAAATGCATCACCGTGGCCCATCATACCGGCCATAGTATATCCGCCATCCACTTCTTTCATCGCACGTTTCAGGATATTTTCGATATTCAGGTTTTTCTGGATGAGTGCCGATATTTCATTGTTGGCATATCCTTCAGACTTAAACTTATCAAAACAGTTCTGGTTCTCTTCATCCAAAAAATGACCAATTTTTTCCAGCATGGTTACTGTATCAGCTTTTTCCCGCGGGTGCTGACCTAAGTCAACCAGCAAACCAAACAGCTCATCTACATTAGTCATGTTGAAGTTTCCGGCCAGCATCAGGTTACGACTCATCCAGTTGTTCTCACGAATAAACGGATGACATTTATCTTCAGAATTTTCTCCGTGTGTGCCGTAACGCAAGTGCCCCAGCAACAACTCTCCCATGTAGGGCGAGCGCGCCTTGAGGTAATCAGCATCTTTCATCTGTTCCTTATCCGCAGTTTGCGTAATGCGCCTGCTGATGTTGGCAAATATTTCGGCAACTGCACCGCTTCCGGCTGTGCGCTTGCGGTAAATGTATTGTTCACCCGGTTCAGGATCAAGTTTAATCACCCCCACTCCCGCGCCATCCTGGCCACGGTTATGTTGCTTTTCCATCAACAGGTACAGCTTTTTTAAACCGTACAACGATGAACCATACTTTTCCTGATAATATGATAAGGGTTTTAGTAATCTGATAAGTGCAATACCGCACTCATGCTTTATAGCGTCACTCATGCCTGAATTTGAAAGTGCAAATTTAACCCATTTTAGTGAGCTATGGGGATGATTATTCTCACATTTATCAACCGTTGCGATTATTTTCGCACCATGCTGCCAATTATAGTTGAAGGGGAAGAATTGCATTTACTGCCTGAAAAAGGAATATTCTGGCCCAAACACAGCCTGCTGCTGGTGGCAGATTTACATTGGGGAAAAGCAGCCACATTCAGAAACAGCTTTATTCACCTGCCCAAAGGAACCACAAGTAACGACCTCGGCCTGCTCTCTGATATGTTGGAAAGCACACAAGCACAGCAAATTCTTTTTCTGGGAGATTTATTTCATGCCAAAGCCGGTAAAGCATTGGCCACATTGGCCATGATTGAAGGCTGGAGACACATTCACCGCAAAGTGAATATGCTGCTGGTGCGAGGTAATCACGATATACATGCCGGAGACCCTCCCGAAGCGCTGAACATTACCTGTGTAAATGAACCTTTTGAACTGGGGCCATTTATTTTCACTCACCACCCTTCGGCACACAACAAGGGATACAACCTTTGCGGCCACTTGCATCCAGCAGTGTTACTAAAAGGGAAAGGGCGTCAATCTTTACGCTTACCTTGTTTTTACTTTGGCAAAAAAGGTGGAATATTGCCTTCCTTCGGTTCGTTTACGGGCAGTGCTGTTATTCAGCCTTCCAAAAACGACCGTATTTACGTAATTGCAGATAATCAGGTTATACCCGTTACACAACCATGAGTAACCTTACAAAATTTAAACTCGCACTAATGAATGCATGCAGAGATGCAGTAGAACAACGTATAGCCAATGCAGAGAAAGCCATGCTCTCAGCACAGGAAAGTGCAAATAGTGAGGAAAAAAGCAGTGCAGGAGATAAGTACGAAACAGGGAGAGCCATGAGCCAGATTGAACGTGACCGTAATGCAAAACAATTGGCTGAAGCAAAAAACGAACTGGCCCAGTTGAACAAAATTGATCTGAATATCGAACATCAGCAAGCGGGTACGGGCGCCTTAGTGGTATGTGCCGAAGACACCTTTTTTATTGCTGCTGCGGTGGGTGTGCTTACTGTAAATAAGCAAAAGACTATTGTGCTTTCACCCAAGGCTCCCTTAACACAAGAACTATTGGGCAAAAAAGCCGGTGACCGCATTACTTTTAACGGACGAACACTCACCATTAAAAGCATTTGTTAAGGAACAACTACCGCAACAGAATCAACTGCTTTTTTCTGTCTGGATATAATGGCGGGTAAATGCAAGTTCAACTCCTCAGTTAACTCTTGCTCATTCAAATAGCGCATCACACCATCCTTAAACCAAGGTTGATGCTCTTCATAAACATAATCTCCGAAAATAATAACCGGTGTACCGTATTGTTTAATGGTCCAGTCATCCATTAGTTCCCATGTGTTGGTCCAGCGGTATAAAAAAACAGCATCTTGTTTCAATAAACGCACACAGGCATGTGAGGCGGGATAACCCGGCAAATCATATTGATGCATAGATACCCCCAACTTATTTTCCAGATTAATGTACCACTCCATAATCCATTCCGGGTCAATGGTACTGATAGTTTTTTTCGACTTCCAATTGCAATGAAACAAGCCCGTGGGTGTAGGTGTTGATTTTTTTCCCAAGCTGGTTGGCCCCCAACGAATCAACTGACCATACTCATAAGCAGCAAATGCCTGCATTGCATAGGATATCAATATGCATTTATCTACGCTGTGCAAACTGTTAACTTGTATAGGAAAGGGGCTGTACTTTAATAAATCAGCATAATAAACATCCGGCACAATGTACTTTTTTGAAGGCCTGAAATGCGCTGCATCTAAACGGTTAAGAGCAACATAAACGGCTGCTTTAACAGTGTCAGAAAAACCAAGCGAATCAAAAGCTACCAGTGAATATTGTATTACCCTCTCCGGTGCTTTTTGCTCAATGGAATCTACCGGCAGTTTCTGTTGTAAAGCAGGAGGATGTAATTTTTCAGGGTATTGAGTTTCAGGAATAGGTGGAGTTGGGTTAGAACAAGCTGACAAAAGCACAAGAACTTTAAGTAGTATCTTATTCATTTGGGAAAACTACGTTTATGAATGCACTTCACGAATACTCATTCAAATAATATTCACCTCCGTTTGCAGTTGGACCCCAAACTTATCCAGCACTGATTTTTTAATATCTTCCGAAAGTTGATAGACGTCCTGCCCCTGCACTCCGCCATAGTTTACCAGCACCAATGCCTGATCTTTGTGTGAACCCGTGTTCCCCACGCGCTTACCCCGCCAACCGCATTGTTCTATGAGCCAACCTGCGGCCAACTTCACTTTGCCGGGTGTGGTAGGGTAACCGACTATATCATTATACCCACTTTTTAACTCGAGGTATTTCGCTTCATCCACTTCTGGGTTTTTGAAAAAGCTACCAGCATTACCAATTACGGCCGGGTTGGGCAACTTGCTGCTTCGAATAGCAATAACAGCATCACTTACTGTTTTAATGGTGGGCTCTACCACGTTCATTTTTTCCAGCGTTTGCTGAATGGCTCCGTAAGTCGTATTAAAGTTTGGCTTTTTATTCAAACGGAAAGTCACCGACAAGATAAAATACCTGCCCTTGGCTGCGTGTTTAAAAATACTTTCACGATACCCGAACTGACAATCTGCATGAGAAAAAACTTTCACTTCAGCCGTTTGTAAATCCATAGCCTCCAGTGAATCGAACGTATCTTTAATTTCCACTCCGTAAGCACCAATATTCTGCATAGGAGCAGCCCCTACAGTTCCCGGTATAAGCGACAGGTTTTCAATACCTGCATAATTATGGCTAATGCTCCACAGCACCAGTTCATGCCACACTTCGCCTCCCATTGATTTTACCCACACATGGTCTTCATCTTCTTTCAATACTGAAATACCTTTCAGTTCATTGCGCAATACCAAACCATTAAAATCCCGTGTAAAAAGCACGTTGCTTCCACCACCCAATATTAGCAAGTCAGTAGTGTTTACCCTGCCTGAAAGGATAAGGGATTTAATTTCCTCTACAGAAGTAATGTGTATCAACTCTTTTGCCTGAACAGCAATTCCGAATGTGTTGTAAGGTTGCAAAGAAACCTGTTGCTCTGCCTTCATATGGCTGTAAAGGTAATACGGGTAACGCATAGTTTACGGCAATAAAATACACAGATGTTTATATCAGTTGGCTCAAAAATTCATACACCACTAATTTCTTCATTAGTTTATTCCAATCTTTACCCTACATTTGCACGGCAAATAATCATACTTAATTATTTGCTATGCTCGACTCCAAGAAATTTACAGAAAACGGCCTCACTTTCGATGACGTTCTTGTCCTCCCGGCCTACTCTGAAGTACTTCCGCGCGAAGTAAGCACCGCCACTTACATTACCCGTAATATCCGCATCAATATTCCTTTGGTTTCGGCCGCTATGGATACGGTTACTGAGTCAAAACTGGCTATTGCCATGGCTCAACAGGGCGGAATTGGCGTATTGCACAAAAACATGAGCATCGACCGTCAGGCAGAGGAAGTACGCAAGGTAAAACGCTCTGAAAGCGGTATGATTATGGACCCCATCACCCTGCCTGAAAATGCCACATTAAAAGATGCACTTGCTTTAATGAAGGACAACAAAATTGGCGGCATCCCTATTGTTTCCAAAGAAAATAAATTATTGGGCATACTCACCAACCGCGACCTGCGCTTTCAGAAAAATCTGACCACCAAAGTGTCAGACATTATGACCAAAGATAATTTGATTACTGCTCCTGAAGGCACTACCTTACAAAAAGCAGAAGGCATTTTACAGAAATACAAAATCGAAAAATTACCGGTGGTAAGCAAAAAAGGTATCCTCACCGGACTGATTACCTACAAAGACATACTTAAACTGAAAGACCACCCCAATGCCTGCAAAGACGAACACGGGCGCTTACGTGTAGGCGCTGCTGTTGGTGTTACAGCCGACACATTGGAGCGTGTGAATGCTTTGGTAAAAGCCGGAGTTGATTTCATTATAATTGATACCGCACATGGCCACTCCAAAGGTGTTATCAATGAACTGAAGCGTGTAAAAAAGGCCCACCCGAAACTGGATGTAGTGGTTGGAAATATTGCAACAGGAGAAGCTGCGAAAGCACTGGTGAAAGCCGGTGCTGATGGTATTAAAGTAGGCGTTGGACCCGGCTCCATCTGTACCACCCGCATTATTGCCGGTATAGGTGTACCTCAACTTTCGGCTATCTATGAAGCTGCATCAGCCATTAAAAACTCAGGTGTTCCCATTATTGCTGACGGTGGCATACGCTACAGTGGCGATTTGGTTAAAGCTATTGCCGCAGGAGCCAGTACCATCATGGCGGGTTCGTTGTTTGCCGGTGTGGAAGAGTCACCAGGTGAAACCATTATTTATGAGGGGCGTCAGTTCAAATCTTATCGAGGCATGGGTTCTATTGAAGCCATGAAAGAAGGTTCAAAGGACCGTTATTTTCAGGATGCCGAAGAAGAAATTTCTAAACTGGTACCTGAAGGTATTGTGGGTATTGTACCATATAAAGGGTTACTCAAAGAAGTACTCTATCAAATGGTTGGAGGCTTAAGAGCAGGCATGGGCTATTGCGGTTCGAAAACAGTAACCGATTTACAGAAAGCCAAGTTTGTAAGAGTAACTCCTTCAGGCATGAAAGAAAGCCACCCGCACGACATCACCATCACCAAAGAAGCCCCGAATTACAGCAGACGATAAGCTAGTGTAATTACTATACGAGCGAACCTGCAAATTTTGATATTCTAACAAAACCTAATATTTGACATGAAAGTATTATTTATACAATTTGTCTTGGGTTTAACAATATGCTTTGCTCAACAGCAGGAAGTAATAAAAATTACACATCAGAATAATGAATATTTGTTGGATTCAATTTTTCCTATAGACAATATCGTAAGCATTACTGTAAGAAATTATAGTGGTGAACATACACTGACATCAAACGAATTGACGGCTTTAAAAGAATATCTCAAAAAAGCAAAATTTGCTGGTGGACTTTTAATCAAACCAGGACATATTACTCTAAGCATAAAACTCAAAGAAAACACAGTTACTAAATCGGGGTTTGTATACGCTTCGAAAGGCTGTATTCATTTTGACGAAGGAGTTGACAAGTTTAAACAACCTTTTAGTGGGACTTTTTATTTACCTGTTAAACTGAATTTTGACAATTATAAATAAACAAAAGATGAGAATAATTACTGCTAGCGGGTTCATTGTTTAAGAAAGCAACTGCTATTCTGTATTAAATCTGTGTAATCAGTGGCATTTCTTCTATATCACACGCTGTGCTTCGCATCACCACGAAACACACCCGCTATGGTTCGTGTCATCACGAAACACCTTTTGTCGATTTATGTGCACCACATTTAAAGGTAAAACAAGCACCTAAAAATATTACCCATAAGTTATACTACTTCGCAATTTGAGGTTAAATTCGCCTCATGCAATTTCATGATATTCCGGGCAACGAAAAAATAAAACAGCACCTTGTTCAAACCGTAAAAGAACAACGCATCAGCCATGCGCAGCTTTTTTTAGGTCCGGAAGGAAGTGCCAATTTTGCTTTGGCCTGGGCTTATGTTCAATTTGTGAATTGTACCAATAAAAAAGAAGATGACAGCTGCGGCACCTGCCCTTCGTGCATCAAAATCAGCAAGCTCATTCACCCTGATTTGCACTTTACCTACCCCACCATCTCCCCGGCCAAATTAAGTCGTGAGTTAATGGCCGAGTGGAAAGAAGCCTTGCTGGCCAACCCTTACCAAACCGTTTTCAGTTGGTTGCAACACCTCAATGCTGAAAACAAACAGGGGAATATTACTGCCGAGGAATCAAGGGACGTTATCAAACGATTAGGACTTAAAAGCTTTGAAGCCGAATACAAAATGCAACTGATGTGGATGCCCGAGTACTTAGGTAATGAAGGCAACATGTTGCTCAAGCTTTTAGAAGAGCCTCCTGAAAAAACCCTCATTATTCTGATTGCCAACGACAGTGAAAAAATGCTCCCCACTATTCTGTCGCGTTTGCAAATGATTAAAATTAACCGCTTCACTGATCAGGACATCAAACATTTTTTGATGGAGAAAATGGAGTTGGAAGAGAATCGCGCTACGCTCATCACCAAACTGGCTGAAGGAAATATGAACGAAGCCTTAGCTCATATTGACAGCGAGGAAGCCGACTTATTACAAAACTTCAGGGAGTGGATGTTGTTGTGCGTTACTCCTTCCAAAGCCAAAGAACTGGTGGATTGGATTGACACTGCAGGTAGCATGGGTCGTGAAAGCCTTAAAAACTTTCTGCGTTATGCTTTACACATGTTTCGTGAAGCTTACATTTACCGCAACAACATCAGCAGTTTACTCAGAGTAGATACCAATGAGGAGGACTTTGTTCAAAAATTTGCCCGATTTGTACACGAGCAAAATTTACCTACTATTAATCAAGAGTTTAACTCAGCTATTGGGCATATCGAGCGTAACGCCAACCCTAAAATTACCCTGATGAACCTATCTTTGTCTCTTAAGAGAATTCTTAAACCCGTTGAGGCTGTTGCCTAAGCGGTTATCTATTGTTGAACTGTTTTTATAGAAACGAATATATAATTATGGGATGTGGAACAGCATGCGGCACCAAACCGGGTGGATGCGGAAGCTCAGGTGGATGTAGCAGCGGTGGGTGCAATAAACTGAATGTTTATGACTGGCTGTCAGATATAGAATTGCCTGCTATCATGAAACCTTTTGATGTGGTTGAAGTGAGCTTCAAAGGCAGCAGAAAAGGATATTACAGAAACGTTAACGCAATTGATTTATACAAAGATGATGCAGTAGCCGTAGAAGTAGAAACCGGTGGATACGATATAGGTCGTGTAAATGTAAAAGGCGAACTGGTAAAACTGCAGCTTAAGAAAAACGGATACAGCGAAGACGACCCGCGCATTAAAAAACTTTACCGCAAAGCCACCGAAGCCGATTTGGCCAAATGGCAGGAATGTAAAGAAATGGAAATACCCACCCAGTACAGGGCCCGCTCGCTGGCCATCGATTTGGGATTGGACATGAAACTGAGTGACGTAGAATACCAGGCCGACAGAAGAAAAGCTACTTTCTATTACACCGCAGAAACCCGCGTTGATTTTCGTGAACTGATTAAACGTTTGGCAGAAACTTTCAAAGTAAAAATTGAAATGCGTCAGATAAGCTACCGCGAAGAAGCCGGCCGCTTGGGTGGTATCGGTTCTTGTGGTAAAGTACTTTGTTGCTCTACCTGGCTTACCGATTTTAAACAGGTAAACAACTCGGCTGCACGTTACCAGAATCTTTCCCTTAACCCGTTGAAATTATCGGGACAGTGTGGCCGTTTAAAATGTTGCCTCAACTTTGAATTAGACTCTTACCTCGAAGCACTGCAGGAATTTCCGAAAGACGATCGTTTACGTTTGGAGGTAGAATCGGGCACTGCATTTTTGGTAAAAACCGATATACTGCGCAGACTCATGTGGTTCTCTGTTCAGGGTAGCGACTCAGCTCAATGGATTTGTTTGCCTTTAGCTAAGGTGCGCGAAATTATGGAAATGAATGCACGTGGTGAAAAACCTACGCATGTTATTGAAGCCGCTGCGGATGCGATTGTAGAAGAAGAACCCGACTTTAAAGATATGGTGGGCGAAGACAGCATTACTCGTTTGGACCGCCCGAAGCAAGCAAAAGGCAATCGTAACACTAACCGCAACCGCGATAACCGTAACAGAAACAGCAACAGCAACGAGCGCGGAGGAAACAGCAACCGACCACCACGCTCCGAAAATAGCGCTAACCCGCGCAGAGAGGGTAATGCTGAAGGAGGTCAGAACAGAAAGCCAAGACCGGAGAACAACACCAATAAACCTGCTGAAGGCAACAACGAACGCAGAAACAACCCGAACAACAGAAGGCCGAGGCCCGACAACCCCAACACACCTCCTTCTGATACACCAAGTACTCCACCGAACACCGAAGAAAAACGTGAAGGCGATACTACCAATCGTCCACCGCGCAACAATGAGAACAGGAATCGTGATAACAACCGAAACCGTGGAAACAGGAATAACCGTGGTCGGGATAACCGCAACCCTAACAAACCCGATGCCGGCTCACCACCACCACCTCCCGATCAGGCATGAAATTAATGCACGTTAAACTCTTTTTATCCGTTATCACCTGCGCACTGTTACTGAACAGTTGCGACAACACCCGCATACTGGATGAAAACCGCGAAATACCACAATACAACTGGCATTATAAAGACAAAGTAGGCTTTGATGTACTTATTGAAGACACCAACATTTTGTACAACATGTACATCAACACACGAGTAAAATCTGACTACAAATACAACAACATGTTTGTATTGCTCTACACCCAACTGCCCGATAAAAAAGAACTCAAACAACGCTTTGAAATTCCTATTGCTGATGACCTTGGAAAATGGTACGGCAACGGTCTGGGCGATGTGTACGATTACCAATACCCCATTTTAAAAAATGTGAACTTTGCCCAGCGTGGTATTTACCGCTTTAGTCTGGAGCAAAACATGCGCGATGATACCTTATACCATGTGGTAGCCGCTGGCTTACGCATTGAAAAAGCCGACCCTAAAAACTAAAACATGACTACACGTATAACCGTAAAAAGTAACAGCGCTTTGCGCATTGAAGGTGATTTTGAAATTACAGATGGCGATGGAAACGTTTATAACCTCAACGGACGCTCGGTGGTTTCACTTTGCCGCTGCGGACTTTCCAAAAACAAACCCTTTTGCGATGGAGCTCACAAAGGCGTATTTGAAGATGAAGCCAAAGCATTTGAATTGCCGCCCAAGCCTTCTGCATAAAGTTTTGATTTATCTATTATGAAATGAATCCTGACATTCATTTCATACTGGGTAATACTTAACTCTACACTAAAGTCATGTATTCTGCCGTTGTAGGTCAATGAAAAAGACGCTTCTTATACTTCTTCTACCGTATTATGCATTTAGTCAGATATACACACGCAAAGTCTCAGGAGACTATTCTTTTCAAAGCTTCACGTCTAACTTCAGTTATTTAAGCAACTCAATTCCTGTTATGACTGATTGGGGAAGCAGCCACAAGTTTTACACTATACCTTTACCTTTTATTCTACCGCAACGCAGCAACTCTACCGGAGCCTCCTCCATTCTTGTATCTTCTGAAGGACGTATCGATTTTTACCCGGGAATATCATTCCCCAGAGTTGACAGAACATTATTGATTACTAAGTTTGACGGGGGCTCTGTTTTGTGCGACAGAAACAGCATTGTCTCGAATCAAAAATCTACCATTAGTTACCTTATTGACTCTTCACAGTCTGCAAACAAAATTTTAAAACTTGAATTTAAAAATATGGGCATTTTGAATGGCGACAGTAACTCTGTTGTGAATGCTCAAATATGGTTATATGAAAACGGGAATATTGAAATACATTTTGGCAAGCAAAAACTGAAAAATGAAACCGCTTTTAAAAATTTCGGGATTGTTTATGATGACGATATTTCCCAGTACAGTTCATCTCTTATGCTCAAAGGAAACCCGCTTATGCCATCAACTGTTGATAGTAAGGCTGATTATGGTTTGTTTCCAAACCCATCCAATGAGAACATGGTTTACCGCTTTGTACGTAATCTAACTTTCACAAATACCTCAGAAATAAATTACTCAGCGCTTGAAATAAGTCCAAATCCAGCCTCAAATTTTATTCAGTATCATTTACCTGCAAATGAAGTTGCAAATAGAGTAAGCATTTACAACACAACCGGATTGACAATAAAAGACTTTAACATACTCCAAATGCACGACAAGACCTACATAAGTATAGATAAAATGAGCAGAGGCATTTATTACATCTTGATTTATACTGATGAAAGAAGATATAAGGCTCGCTTTATTAAAAACTAAAACTGATCAATACACCTTACACACCCGTCTGCTAGCTCTACGGGCTCACCAAATTAATGCTGATTTGAGTGTACCAAGTGTTTGAAAGTTCGTTTTCCATAACAAAGGGTTGCTTACCAAAAAATCCTCTGAAAAACTCTTTGCCGTTAGGCAAATGATCTACATCGTAGCTCCAGTTATAACGTAAGCCACTTTGCACCGAGAGCCAGATGAAACGATACAGGCTACGCTCATACATAAAGCGTATTCGCAACTCGCCTCTTCTCAGCTCCAGATTATCATAACCCATGTTTACCGCCCCTGAATTATTCAACCGGTAGCTTTGTCCTTCCAGCTCATGGCCCCATGACAAAATACTACGGGTATTGAAAATACGCTTTACCTGCAAGCGCGCAGGGAAAACTGTTTCCACTCCCCATTTGCGACTTGGTGCAGTGTAATTATAAAGCACCACCGGTATGTAGTTCAAATCACCCACACGATAGGTGCGGGATAAACCAAAACCATACATCAGTCGGTCATGTTTTTTCCAACCATAAATCAGCGTGCCTGAATAGCGTAGATACTTCAACGTTTGTGTATGATTCCAGGTATAATCACCGTTGAGGTCGGCCTGTGCCTGCGCCAGAAAAAACTGTTTTTCATTAAGTGGTTTGAACAGCGTTGCCTGCAATCCCACGGTACGCAAACCATAGTTGTTTAACCAGGTTCCCATCGGATGTTTTCCAGAATTTTCAATATCATAGCGAGTCTCGGCATAATTAAAACCCAATTGAAAAATACCTGAGTTTCTGGAAATAACCGGCACATTGGCTCCCAGGCGCAGGCCTTGTGCGCTGCGTATGCGTAGCGATTGTGCCGGAAAACTCAGCACGCTGCCCGGTGCCTTGGCAAATGAAGCGGCATCCAGTGTAGCAGTTCCCTGATAATCATACCCAACAGTAATTAGTTTCTGCGGACTCATGTCCAGAATTTTTGAAGTGCAGTAACGCTTGGTACCGCTATCTGCGAATCCTGCATTTTCATACTGGCTGTAATCTTCTTCCTGTTGCGTGGTATCTGTTTGTGCAAAGATGTTCACCGTGCACAACACCAATAAAAAAGAGAGACTGAATTTAAAAATCATTTCTTATTAATCTGCAACCGCTTCCATACATCCGTACGCCCGAATGCCGAAAGCCCGATGTAACCTCTGATGTCAAGCGTATTGTCATCTTTCATTTTAATGATGCAGTTGTAAGTATTCCCGTTTTCGGGGTCGTAGATGGTACCGCCTTTCCACTCTCCGTTACCTGCATAGGTAAAATCTTTTAGCAACCGGTATCCTTTCAAAGGCACAGTGCGCAGTTTATCATCAGGATTGTTTTTATCCAATTTCGGCAAACCTGTTTGCGGATCATTGGGCTCTTTGAGCCACACAATTTTGCCGTAATATTTATTGGCCACCTTTTCAACTTTAACCCGTGCACGGCCGTTACTGGGCTCCCAAACTCCCATTAACTTATCACCCTCATCGTTGCTGGCCAATAAAGGAAGGGCGATACCTGCCATCATCAAAAAAACGCTGAGCACACTCAGCCACCTGAAATTTTTCTTCATATTAATGTAAGTTATTTTAATGTTATTTCAAAAACCAGTTCTGCTTTCATAGACAATGCTTGTTCACGGTCAGATGCCAACTCTGCATCTCCTACAACAAAAAAAGTATTTTGTTTGAGCAAACTCAAAACATCTGCTCCTTCGGCCACCTGAAGCGAATAAGACGTAGCTCCTTCCTGCAACGGATTAAGCACAGCTGCTTTCACCATATTGCCATTGTCGGCAGCCAGTTGTATCACAAGACTTTTCACTACAGTGTGCAAGCTATCGGGCAAAGGAAAAACTGTTACTTTTTTTACCAATGCCTGCTCTACATCGTCAAGTGTTTTCCCTTTACTGCTCAACCAAGTTGTTAAGGCAGAAGGCACTTCCCCTTGCAGCGTATTGGCCCCCTCAAACAAGGGTCCCTCAGCCGTAATTAACACCTCACTTATGGTCAGTTCTTCCTTTACTGAAGGACCTGAACAGGATTGTAAAGATGGAATAATAGCGAAAGCCAAAATACAAAAAAGCACATTTTTCATAGTGCCAAAATAGAGAATAATACCATCAAATCAAGCATACTATCTATTTTTAGCCTTCCCGAATACGCCCGATAATACATAAAGCAATCTGTGGCTGTTAAAATCCATTCATCCGCTTATATTTGCTACCTTATATATTTATACATTCATGATAAACATTACCCTCCCGGACGGGTCCGTTCGCTCGTATGAACGGGGCACCACTGCTCTGGAAATTGCCAAAAGTATCAGCGAAGGCCTTGCCCGCAACGTGCTCTCGGCAAAGTTTAACAACAACACCATCGAAGTGAGCGAGCCGCTTCAGGAAGATGGCTCCCTGCGTTTGTTCACCTGGAACGACAAAGAAGGCAAACAAGCTTTCTGGCATTCTTCGGCACACGTATTGGCTCAGGCACTGGAGTTTTTTTACCCCAAAATAAAACTCACCATTGGCCCTGCTATTGAAAACGGGTTTTACTACGATGTGGACCTTGACGGTGCAACCATTTCAGACAAAGACTTCAAAAAAATTGAAGACAAAATGCTGGAGTTTGCCCGTGAAAAAGCGGAGTTCCATAAAAAGCCGGTAACCAAAGCAGATGCGCTGGCTTATTACCAATCGAAAAACAACGAGTTCAAGGTTGAGTTAATTGAAAACCTGAATGACGGAGATATCACCTTTTGCGACCACAGTAATTTTACTGATTTGTGTCGTGGCGGACACTTGCCCAATACCGGTTTCATCAAAGCTGTAAAACTGATGAGTGTGGCCGGTGCCTATTGGCGCGGAGATGAAAAGAACAAGCAACTTACCCGCGTTTATGGCATTACCTTCCCTAAACAAGCTGAGCTGGAAGAATATCTGGTAATGCTGGAAGAAGCCAAAAAACGCGACCACCGCAAGCTGGGCAAAGAGTTGGAGATGTTCACCTTTGATGATGATGTGGGCCCGGGTTTACCTTTGTGGTTACCCAACGGAGCTGCAGTAATTGAACTGTTGGAAGGATATGCCAAAAAAACCGAGGCAGATGCCGGATATGTACGCGTAAAATCTCCGCACATTGCCAAAGAGAGCATGTACATCAAAAGCGGTCACTTGCCTTATTATGCTGAAAGTATGTTCCCGCCCATGGAAATGGATGGTGATAAATACTACCTCAAGGCCATGAACTGTCCTCACCACCACAAAATTTTTGCAGCTACTCCTAAATCTTACCGCGATTTACCTCTGCGTTTTGCAGAGTACGGCACCTGTTACAGGTATGAGCAAAGCGGTGAATTGTTCGGCCTGATGCGCGTGCGCAGTTTAACCATGAACGATGCACACATCTACTGCACCGAATCGCAATTTGAGGCTGAGTTCACCAAGGTAAACGACCTGTACCTGAAATATTTCAAAGTCTTTGGCATTGATAAATACGTGATGCGTTTCTCCAAGCACTCAGTAGAGAAGTTGGGACAGAAATACATCAACGCACCCGAACTTTGGATAAAAACCGAAGACATGGTGCGCAAGGTGTTGGTAAAGCTGGGTGTAAACTTTGTGGAAGTGGAAGACGAAGCCGCCTTCTACGGACCAAAGATTGATATTCAGATATATAGTGCCATCGGACGGGAGTTCACACTAGCGACCAATCAGGTTGATTTTGCTCAGGCTGAGCGGTTTGACCTGTGGTTTACCAACGAACACAACGAAAAAGAGCGCCCTTTAATCATCCACCGTGCCCCTTTGAGCACCCACGAGCGTTTTATCGGATTTTTGCTTGAACATTATGCCGGAAACCTGCCCGTGTGGCTCAGCCCGACTCAGGTAGCCGTGTTGCCCATAAGCGACAAATACAATGAGTATGCACAAAAAGTTGTTGATTTCCTGAAAAAGTGTGATATTCGCGCCTCTTTTGACGACCGTAGCGAGAAGATTGGCAGAAAGATACGCGATGCTGAAACCAAGAAAGTCCCGTACATGGTTGTTATAGGAGAACAGGAAATGAATGAGGAAAACCTCGCTGTGCGTAAGCATGGAGAGGGTGACAAAGGCAAAATGAACTTAAATGAATTTGCTGAGTTAATTCACTCACAACATCCTGATAAATTGAACTAAATAAAAACTAACAAAAAGGAGAAAAAAGAAACACTTGGTACAAAACTCAAGTCCGGGCAGACCTTATCTGGGAAGAAGGGGTCCGATGAAAAAAGAAAACGAGCACCGTATCAACAATGAGATTACCGCCCATGAAGTAAGGGTTGTAGGCGAAAACATTGAGACTGGTGTGTACCCGATTTCGAAGGCATTAAAATTTGCTGAAGAAATGGAGTTGGACTTGGTTGAAATTTCTCCTTCTGCTGTTCCACCGGTTTGTAAAGTAATTGACTACAAAAAATTCCTTTACGAACAGAAGAAGAAAAAGAAAGAGTTAAAAGCAAATACGGTAAAAGCCCTGGTTAAAGAAATTCGATTCGGGCCGAATACCGATGAGCATGATTTTGAATTTAAGCTAAAACATGCGTTGGGCTTTTTGGAAGAAGGACATAAGGTAAGAGCTTACGTAATGTTCAGAGGAAGGGCCATCGTATACAAAGAAAGAGGAGAAGTACTATTATTAACCTTTGCACAGCGTTTGTCTGAGCTGGGAAAAGTGGAACAACTCCCAAAGCTGGAAGGCAAGAAAATGTTTTTGCTGGTAGCACCAAAAGGAAAAAAGTAACAGATTAAGAACAATTATAAAAGGACACAAAGATGCCTAAGGTAAAAACAAACAAAAGTGCCGCTAAGCGTTTCAAGGTAACCGCTTCAGGAAAGATTAAGAGAGCACACGCTTACAAAAATCACATTCTGACCAAAAAAGAAACCAAGCAAAAGCACAACCTGAGCAAGACAGCCTACGTTTTGAAACCGGACGAAGGTAACATCAAGCTTTTATTAGGATTAGGAAAATAAGTAGTTTCAATGTTTAACCCGGAACCCAGCACAAAAGATCCTGTTAACTCAGGGCGCTATGTTCCAAAAAACAATTAAATAAAATGCCACGTTCAGTCAATTCCGTTGCGTCCAGAAGAAGACGCAAAAAATTACTCGAGTTAGCCAAAGGCTTCTGGGGTAAAAGAAAAAATGTGCTCACCGTAGCGAAGCACACTATTGAAAAAGGTTTAGGGTACGCTTACCGCGACCGTAAAACCAAAAAACGCCATTTCCGTGCACTGTGGATACAACGTATCAACGCAGGAGCCCGTTTACATGGCATGAGTTACTCTCAGTTTATTGGTAAAGTAAATGCCAAAAATCTGGGGTTAAACCGTAAAGTATTGGCCGATTTGGCCATGAATCACCCCGAGACCTTCAAATCGGTGGTAGATGCAGTAAAATAGACATATTTAACTGTTTTTGAGTTGAAAAAGGAGCCCCAAAAGGCTCCTTTTTTTATGGGCAATTTGGTAGTTTGCTAAAATGTACCTAATTTAGAGAAACCAAATTACTCCATTATGGAACAATTCTTTGAAAATATTGCAGTTGCTTTTGAAGGTTCAGAGGCATCTGTTGTTGCTTACAATTTAGCTGAAACCATGCACAAACGTTTCCAAAGCCGTTTGAATTTAATTCATATTGAAGAAAACGGCAAAGGAGTGGTAGCTAAAGTAGACGAGTTCATAGAGAAGAAAAAGAACGAGGGAATACCCATTAACCTCATTCACAAAAAAGGCAGCATTTACAAATCAATAGTAAAAGCTACGGAAGAGTTAGATGCCGACTTAATCATTATGGGCACACACGGCATATTCGGGGTACAGGAATTTTGGATGGGCAGTAACGCCTATCGCGTAGTGAGTTCAGCACCTTGCCCTGTTATTACCATGCAGGAAAGCTTTAAACGAAACGACATCAAAAAAATCGTTTTGCCTATAGACACCTCTGATGAAACCCGCCAAAAAATTCCTTATGCTTCAAAAATGGCGGAAAGTTTAAATGCTACCATTTACCTGTTGGGTGTATCAACTGACAGCGACTCCGAAACACAAAAGTACATTCGTATATACTGCAATCAGGCAGAAGAGTTCTTTGACCGGCACAAAGTAAAATATGAACGGGAAGAAATGCTTGGAGGCAATATTACCAACAATACGATTGAATACGCCAAGAAAATAGATGCCGATTTAATTATGATTATGACAGAACAGGAACCAAACAGTTCTGCATTTTTCATGGGTAAATTTGCACAGCAGATGGTGAACCACTCACCTATTCCTGTTATGAGCATTCGCCCACGCGAAATTGGCATTGCCGGTGGATCAGGCTACTAACTTTACTGCCTTACTACACGTGCAGTAAAAACCTGATTATCGCTGCTTATTCTTATCAGGTAGATACCTGATTCATAATTCTCCGGTAAAAGAATCAGTTGATTGCTTACGGTGCAATTGCTCACCCTTTTGCCTGTAAGATTATATACTTCAACCTGCATCATTCCGTTGTTTTTATTAGTAATACGAAGCTGTCCCGTTCCTGAGGCAAACCCGGCTGAATTTAGCAGATCAAAACCGATATCCGATTCTGCCTGACGTTTCACTCCCACCATCTGCTCAATAATATTTCTTCCCATAAATGCCTGCTGAATAGGAAACCAATGTTGCTTGCCGTAAAGCATACTGTCTGCATCAAGCATGAACCTGCACATATCTTTCATAGTTGAAGAGCGTGCCATCATTGGCAATGAACTAATGAGCAAACGTTCAGTTAAAGGTGATCCTAATAAATCATCTAAATCAGCCATGGTAGCTGAGAATATTTCAGAGTTCCAGTAGAAATCCTGAGCATTGTTAAAAGGATACGTTTTGGCTGTACCGGCACTTCGACCAGCCCATTGTATGGCGGCATTGTTCCCATCCCAGTTAAATATTTTACGCCAATTGTAAGGAGTAAATCTTTTGGAATGAGCAATGGCCATGTAATCACAAATGGCTTCATCTATGGCCTGTCTTTCTTTGGTGAGGTTATCCGTATCGGTAGTTTTTCCGATAATGGAGTGGGTATATTCATGCACAATCACATCAGCATCTTCCCCGTCATCAACACCTCCTTCTCCAAGGAACAAAGCGGGACGACCATTGTAGCTGGAAAACATTGACTGATCTGCGGTACCCAAAGCATGTGCATCTACCAACACTGTGTCATTAATAAGATTCAAGAAACCTAAGCTGTCGAGGTGTTTATGGTATACATTTAAATGATAAAAAACATTCACATCTTCAAAACCAGGCTGGCTTCGGGTATAAAAAAACTCAGGCACTGTTGACGTAACGGGATTGATGACCGGGGAACTGAACTCCATCATCTTAAAGTACTTATTAACCAGCGAGAATTTTGTGCCGTCAAACCACACTTTCATGCTCACGTCTTTGCGTTCATTGTTTAGCACTGTTACATCAGCATCGCTGCTGTCAATGTATAGTGAACCGTATGCTGCTTGAGCAGTGGTAAGCGGGTCGGGTAAAAAAACTTTGGCTTGCACTGTACTGTCGCCCGGCATAAAATATTTATTCAGACTTTCGCACAAAAGCAATGCACCACTTTCTGCATGATACACTTTGCGCAAATCTGCTTCCTGAGCTATACGGCCCGGCAATAAAGTACCTTGCTCATACACCCAAATGGCAGCATTTTCATGGACAGGAATATTTTTTATTTGCCACAAACCATTGATGAAAGAAATAATATTACCCTCAACACTAACATTCACTTTTACTTCTCCTCCAATAACCGGAGTACCTTTCCACGTTTGCACAAAAGTGTAGTGTTTACCTAAATTACTGGTTCTAACAGTTTCCAGTTTCACGCTACTTTCTAAAAAAGATAATTCAGGCAAATGCTGCTCACAATAGTCCGTCACCTTTTTCTCTATGTCAATAACAGAAGCAAAACTTATTGGTGCAACTATTACCTGCGATGTACGCTGAAGCAACTCCTCCGTGGCGTTTCCATGCGGCAACACAGCAGTTTGCGCAAAAGTGCCAATACTGATAATACTCAAAAATGTGAATACACTTACTCTTTTCATATAGTGTAAAGATAATGAATTTTAAATTGATGATAGGATTTCACTGCATTCAAAACCCTTTCCACACGCCCTAACCGCAAACTAAACTCAATCACGTTTTGCTCTCCGGTGAAATGGTGTGCGGTTATTGTAGCCTGCTCCTGGCGTAAGAAACGATACGCTTCATTCTCCAACTCAAAGGGATATTCCATACGGTAATGTGAACACAACTCTTTTTCTAATACAGTGGCGTTTTTAAGTGCAAGGGTTGCAGCCTCTCCGTATGACTGAATGAGTCCGGGAACACCTAATAGTTTGCCGCCAAAATAGCGCACCACCACTACCAGTACATTGGTAACACCTGCTGATAATATAGCTCTGAGTATAGGGCGGCCCGCAGAATTCGAAGGCTCTCCGTCATCATTTACACGGTAGTGGTTGTTATCTAAACCCAGTTTATACGCATAGCAATGATGTGTTGCATCGGGGTATTCTTCTCTCAGTTTTTTGAGCTGTTCTTTAATCTGGTTTTCGCTTTCTATCGGAAAAGCGAAGGCAAAAAACCTGCTGCCACGTTCACGCACTTCAGCCTTTGATGACGCTTCGATGGTGGTATACGTATCGGCAAACAAACTCATGAATACGCAATGATGGCAATGGATAGAATGGCCAGCAACAGCCCCAGCAAAGCCCTTCCTGTAAGTTTTTCTTTAAACAAAACCGCTGCGAGCAAAGTAGAGAGCAGCACAATCCCAATGTTATTTATGGGAAACACTATAGTAGAAGTAAGACTTGGCTGATGCAACGTGCGGAAAAGAAAATACATGGAAAAATAATTGGGCAGCCCCAACAACACACCTCCGATAAGGTTGCGTAACAAAATTTTCTCCCGGTACACTATCACATTTCTGAGCAGTAAAATTAATCCGGCAATAAATGCCATGCCGAATACTACAGTAAGCACCGTATCAACTGAAACATTATGCAGATAAGTTACCTGCAGATATTTCATAATAGAATCTATAGCACCGCTGCCTATAAAAACCAACAACGGATACAAGTAAACCGAGAATCCGCTTGAATGCACCTGTTCATTTCTTCCTACCACAAAATACAAGGCTGCCAGAGAAAGCAATATACCCGACAGCTTAAGTGTGTTCATGCTTTCACCCAATATTACTACTGCAAATAAGAGCGGGATTATCACCGACATTTTGGCGGCAACCATACTCACCGAAACCGATACTTTTTGAGCAACCCACCCGATTGCATTAAACACTGTAATAAATAATATCCCAAGCATGGCAGCCCACGGGAACCAGTTATTTTGCGACAATATTTGAGCTTGAAAAGGTTGAGCTGAAAAATAAGCACCCATCAAAAAACATACAGCGTAGTTCACTACTATCGCCTGAAATGTGGTTACCTTATACTTCTCAAAAAACTTAAAAATAAGCACCACCACGCTGGAAAAAAGAATACTCAGTAAAAGATATGTCATGCCTGTTGATGTTTTAGTATGCTTAATGAATCGTTTCCTACTGCAATTTCTATGGTTTTCTCTGCGTTAATGTCCGGTGCTTTTATTCCTCTGCCGTAGTGCTTAGGTGAAGTGAAAATACGTGCCTCATCCCACATACCTGCGTCAATAAATGCGGAAAGTGTTGCAGCACCACCCTCTACCAATACAGAAAGAAAATGTTGAGCATACAGATAATCGAGTGCTTGTTTGATTACCGGCTGATGAGTTGTCAATTGTACAACCTCAGCGGGTACTGATTTAAAATATGGAACATTCAATGTAAAAACAATGGTTCTGGTAAGCCCGTCAAACAGTTTAGCTGTTAATGGTACACGGCCTTTCGCATCAATCAGCACACGTGCCGGATTTTTGCCCTGCCAGTACCTTACATTAAGTTGGGGATTGTCGTTTATCACTGTATTTGCACCTACCAGTACTGCTTGCTCTTCGCTTCTCCATAGGTGGGTTAAACGCTGTGCAGCATTGCCTGAAATTTGCTTGTGAGCAACAAACTCTTCCTGAGTTGAAGTTTGAACATCCAACCCAAGATAACCGTCAGCGGTTTGTGCATATTTCAACAGCACAAAAGGTCGCTGTTGCTTATGAAATGTAAAAAAACGTTTATTCAATTCATCAGCCGCTGATTTCAAAATGCCTGTTTCCACCTTTACTCCGGCTTCTTGTAAACGGGCTATTCCTTTTCCTGAAACCAGTGGGTTGGGGTCACTGCTGCCGACAACAACCTGCTTTATGCCCGAATCTATAATTAACGATGTACAGGGAGGTGTTTTGCCGAAGTGATTACAAGGTTCCAGAGTAACGTACAAAACACTTTGGGGTAAAAGGGATTTATCGGTTACTGATGTTAGAGCATTTACCTCTGCATGTGCACCACCGTATACTTTGTGCCATCCTTCACCAATTATTTCATTATTGTGCACCACCACACAACCCACCATCGGGTTGGGAGCAACCTGTCCGTGACCGTTTTGAGCCAATTCCAGTGCACGTTGCATAAATAAATGATGGGCTGACATGGTGCGAAAATACCATTCTTTTGTATTTTGCTGCTCTTTCAACTATGACATACAAAGAATTTCAGCAAAAAGTGACCTCAGAACTCGCTTCAATTTACGACAATGATGAAGCAGAACAAATCACCTGGATGTTGCTGGAAGAAGCCTCCGGATTCAGCAGAAGCAAACTTCGTACTCTTGACCGGGAGGAAATCTCAGAAACCTTTACGTTTCGCGTTTACAAATACCTGCACAGTTTAATGCAACATCAACCGGTGCAATATGCCTTTGGTTACGCATGGTTCTACAAACAGAAATTCTTTGTAGATGCTGCTGTTCTTATACCACGCAAAGAAACCGAAGAATTGGTTTACCGTGTAGTAAAAGAGTACCGTGGCCGTAAAGCATCCATCCTTGATATCGGCACCGGTAGCGGATGTATTGCCATCTCCCTTCAACTGGAATTACCTGAAGCAGATGTTATGGCCATAGATATTTCGTCAGAAGCGCTGCTGGTAGCTAAAAAAAATGCCGCTAATCTTAATGCTGATAAAGTGCGTTTTGAACAACTGGATATTCTGAATCAGTCGGCTTGCTCGGGTTTGGAAAAGTTTGATGCTATAGTGAGCAACCCGCCCTACATTACTGAAGTTGAAAAGGATGATATGAAAAACAATGTGCTGCTGCATGAACCACATCAGGCATTGTTTGTAACCAATAATGACCCTTTGCAGTTTTACAAAGCCATTACCGCACTGGCCTTAAAGCACCTGAACAAAGGAGGTATGCTGTTTTTGGAATGCAATGAATCCTTCGCTTCACAGGTAGCTGAGTTACTTCAACAAAACAATTTTACCGAAACAGAAATTTTAAAAGATATGCAGGGAAAAGACCGAATGGTTACTGCAAAACTTCAATAATAACATGGACTTAAAAAACAAAATAGCCATTGTAACCGGCATAAGTAAAGGCATTGGAAAAGCGACTGCGCAACAACTGCTGAATAAAGGATGTAGAGTGGCCGGATTAGGTAGAAATGTTCCGGATTACGCACATGAGAATTTACTCTTTATTTCCTGCGACATCAGAAAACATGAACAGGTTGAACACGCTTTTGAGTTAGTGAGAAAGCAATGGGGTGAAGAGTTGCATATCCTGATGAACAATGCCGGCCTGGGTTACTTCGGATTTCTGGAAGATATCAGCTACGAACAGTGGGACGAATTGTTTGATACCAATGTGAAAGGTCTTTTTCATTGCACCAAGATGGCTTTACCTCAAATGAAAAAACAACAATACGGACACATTATCAATATCGCATCAACGGCTGCTTTGGAAGGTATGCCGCAAGTATCCGCCTATTGTGGAACCAAGTGGGCCGTAAAAGGAATCTCAGAATCACTATTCAGGGAAGTGCGGGATTTCAGAATTAAAGTAACCTGTGTTTACCCCGGCTCAACCAAAACAGATTTTTTCAGAAACAGCCCGGGCATTCAACCTCACGATTATATGCTGATGCCTGAAGACGTAGCCTTAAACATTATTCAGGCACTTGAGATGCCCGACAATTTTCACACGGTAAACCTTGAGATACGTCCGTTGCAACCCAAAGGACCGAAAGTTTAGAACGTTATTTTTGCCCTACTGTTATTACAGATAGCCCTACCCTTTTCAACATGAGCTTATCCAATACCTTGCTGATAGGAATAATAATATTGTACAGTTTCATCTGCGATTTAGGGATAGTTTTATTCCGTTGAATTTTACCTGAAACATACCAACCCAAAATTCCGAGTGCATTAAAGTACCTTGACTCTATGAGTTGAAATTGATTCTCTCTGAACAGTTTGTTTAAAGTGTGTTTGGTATACCTGCGAAAGTGGTAGAGCTCTCTGTCAAACTCATTGTATAAGGATTGAAATGCAGGTACCAGAATAATGAGCTTCCCTCCTTTTTTCAAAAGTTTGCGGCAGTTATGAATGGCCAGCTTATCATCTTCAATGTGTTCCACTACGTTTAAAGCAAAAATTGTATCAAACTTTTCAAACAAGTGGCTGAACTTAGTATCAAAATCAGGAGCTACGATATCCAAATCAAGCACCCCGCCTAAAGTTTTTTGATTTTCAAACTTTCTGGTTAACTCGGCTCTGTAGTTTTCCCTAAGATCACTTACATATAAATGCTGGTGGTTATTCAGAAAAAATTGAGAGATGTTGCCAATACCACTGCCAATTTCCAAAATGGTGCCTTTGCAATGCGGATTCACCTGATCATACATCCAACGATTAAAGTTTTCTGCCTCGGCTATCACGTCAAGGTTTTCAAAACCTTCCCGGTCAATTTCTTTAAATTCAAACTGTTTAGTCATGCGGATGCGAAAATACAGTATATTCTTACTTCACACAAAGTAGAAACAGGTTTCAAAAAAAAACCTATTTTTGCCCTGCTAAAAAGAAAAGCATGAGAGTAATACAATTTCGTGAAGCCCTGAGAGAAGCCTTGAGCGAAGAAATGCGCAAGGATGAAAATATCTTTTTGATGGGTGAAGAAGTGGCCGAATACAACGGAGCATACAAAGTAAGCCAGGGAATGCTGGAAGAGTTTGGCGAGAAACGTGTGATTGACACACCCATTGCCGAGTTAGGTTTTGCCGGTATTGGCGTAGGGGCAGCTATGAACGGTTTGCGCCCGGTGATTGAATTCATGACCTTTAACTTTTCTCTCGTAGCCATTGACCAAGTAATTAATGCAGCTGCTAAAATATACCAGATGAGTGGTGGTCAATTCAATGTACCTATTGTTTTCAGAGGCCCCACAGGTTCTGCAGGTCAGTTAGGAGCTCAACACTCTCAGGCATTTGAAAACTGGTATGCCAACTGCCCGGGTTTAAAAGTAGTGGTTCCGTCTAACCCCTACGATGCGAAAGGTCTTTTGAAATCAGCCATTCGCGATAATGACCCTGTTATTTTCATGGAATCAGAACAAATGTATGGGGATAAAGGAGAAGTACCTGAAGAAGAATACCTCATCCCCATTGGCAAGGCAGATATTAAACGAGTTGGCACAGATGTTACCATTGTTTCCTTTGGGAAAATAATGAAGGTTGCTTTGGCTACTGCTGAAGAATTGGCTCAGGAAGGCATTTCTGCCGAAGTAATAGATATGCGCACAGTTCGCCCGTTGGATTACGCAACCGTTATTGAATCTGTTAAAAAGACCAACCGCTTAGTAATTGTAGAAGAAGCCTGGCCTTTGGCCTCCATCTCTTCAGAGATTACTTATATGGTGCAAAAAGAAGCCTTTGATTACCTTGACGCACCTATTAAACGTATAACAACACGCGATGTGCCCTTGGGTTATGCCCCAACCTTTGTAGAAGAATTTCTGCCTAATGTTTCCCGTACCAAAGAGGCAATCAAAAGTGTTATGTATGCTTGATAGCTGAAAATAAAGAAATTACCCCATTAAAGCCTCTGAATTATCCGGAGGCTTTTTTTATTTAATGACAAAAACATAACTTGCAAAAACATAACTTCCTCAAAAAAGGAGAATTAGTACTCTTTTTTGAGTATTAGTTTTGTTTTACTAATGTTTACATTATTTTTATGAACTTTTTAACTACCTAAAGATATGAGAAGACAAAGTTTTACTAAACTTTTAGTTGTTGTAATGGCCTGTTTGACATGGGCTACCTCAATGGCTCAAACAGCAGACCGCAGGCTTGCTGTAGGACTACACTTCGGTCAACGTGAATACCATGGTGATTTGGGTTACTGGTCATTTTTAAACGATCAGGTATTTCACCCCACCGGAGGAATTTCCCTTAATTATTATGTAAGCCCGTCATTTGACGCCATGGTGAATGCCAATTGGGGTCAAATCGGATACCTTGCCAAAGAAGGTGAATTTCAAACATACAGTTTTGGCGGACACATCGCAGATTATTTTGTTGGAGGAAAATACAAGTTCAGCAACGGAAAACTGTTAAAAGAAGATACTAAAATTCGCCCTTACGTTTTCATGGGTATAGGTGGGTTTAACTACTTTATTAAAACCAACTTTGGTTTTCACTTGTACGATGGTAACTATGTAAACAAGCAAGTAGAATCAGCATACAAATTCAACTGGCCTATGGGTGCAGGATTTGACTATCCTATCAATGACAACCTTTCGGCCTACGGTCAAATCACATACAACTACACCATGAGTGATTCATGGGATGGTATTCACCGTGCGGCAAAATGGTCTGACAACGACCAGTTTTTGTATTACGCAGCCGGCATCAAATACAATCTGCCTTTTGGCGCAGCAGCAGCCGGTGCTAAGCCTAAGAAGATGAAGGATGATGACAACGATGGTGTTGCCAACAAATACGATAAATGTAAAACTACCCGTCCGGGTTATGCTGTTGACTCTGTGGGTTGCGACCTTGACTCTGATAAAGACAGCATCGTAGATACAGAAGATAAATGCCCTGAAACCCCAGGTATTCGTCAGTTTGAAGGTTGCCCTGATACTGACGGTGACGGCATTCAGGATGCTATTGATAAATGTCCTACCGAAGCCGGTATCCTACAGTTTGAAGGTTGCCCTGATACTGATGGTGACGGTATTCAAAACAGCTTAGACAAATGTCCTAATGAGGCAGGTATTGCTGCTAAACAAGGTTGTCCGTTTGTTGATACAGACAAAGACGGTATTGATGATGCTGAAGACCGTTGTCCAACTGTTCCTGGTATAGCTGCCAACAGAGGTTGCCCTGAAATTAAAGCTGAAGTGATGAAGAAAGCGGCTGTTGCGGCTAAAGGAGTATTCTTCGAATCAGGAAAAGATGTGATTAAGAAAGAATCATTTGACGACCTGAACGTTTTAGCTGCTATATTAAATGCAGATAAAGAACTCAAGGTTGCTATTGAAGGGCACACAGATGATGTGGGAGATCCTGAGAAAAACATGCAACTTTCACAACGCAGAACTGAAGCCGTGAAGAAATATCTTGAATCAAAAGGTGTAGATCCTTCACGCATGACTGCAACAGGCATGGGTTCTACTAAACCGGTGGCTGATAACAAAACACCTAAAGGGCGCGCACAAAACCGCAGGGTGGAGTTTAAACTCGATTACTAATCAAGATTTAACAATAAATAACAATCCCTCAAAACCCTGTTTCGTTCATCGAAACAGGGTTTTGTTTTATCGGATAATGTTGAGCAACATAAAAAAACAGATTAACTAGCCATATCAAATTATATACGTATGAAACAAATCAAATCACTCTTTTGGTTAACCATAATCAGCATGACCTTTTTTGCCTGTGGCAAAGCGGGGAATAACACACAACAGGAAGTTCAAAAATTTCTGGACGATTACAACAAGAAGTACGTGGAACTTTCTACAGCGGCCAATGAAGCTCAATGGAAAGTAAACACGATGATTATTGAAGGTGACAGCACCAATGCCAAAGCAGCGGAAGCAACAAATGAAGCCTATGCTGCCTTTACCGGTAGCAAAACCAACATAGAAACAGCACGTAAGTTTCTTGAAAACAAAAAAGAACTCACGGCATTACAGATTAAACAACTGGAGAAAGTACTCTATCTCGCAGCCAACAACCCTGAAACGCTCACTGACATAGTAAAAGAGCGCATCAAAGCTGAAACGGCACAAACAGAAAAACTCTTCGGATATGATTTTAAGTTGAACGGAAAATCTGTTTCTACCAATGATATTGATGCCACTCTCAATGAAGAAAATGACTTAGCAAAACGTCAGGCTGCATGGGAGTCAAGCAAAGAGGTAGGTAAAACACTTAAGAGCGGGCTACAGCACTTACAGCGCCTTCGCAATGAAACCGTAAAAGGTTTAGGCTATCCTGATTACTTCACCTATCAGGTATCTGACTACGGAATGACCTCTGAAGAAATGATGGCGCTAAATAAAAAATTCATTAAAGAGCTTTGGCCACTGTACCGTGAATTGCATACCTACGCTCGTTACGAACTGGCTGCTAAGTACAAGTCAAACGTACCTGATTATATACCGGCACACTGGCTCACCAACCGCTGGTCGCAAGACTGGAGTGCGATGGTTAATGTGGAAGGCATGAATCTCGACTCTGTACTCAAAACAAAAACTGCTGAGTGGGTAGTAAAAGAGGGAGAACGTTTTTATGTAAGCCTGGGTTTTGATGAGCTGCCCAAATCTTTCTATGACAAATCAAGTCTTTATCCGGTTCCTGCTGATGCAAAATACAAAAAGAATAACCACGCCAGTGCCTGGCACATGGATCTGAACAAAGATGTACGTTCACTGATGAGTGTTATTCCCAACACAGAATGGTACGAAACAGTAAACCACGAGCTAGGACACATTTACTATTACATGACCTATAGCACTCAGGAAGTTCCACCTGTATTGCGCGAGGGCGCTAACCGTGCCTACCACGAAGCATTCGGCACCATGATAGGACTGGCCGCCATGCAAAAGGCTTTCCTTGCCAATAATGGTTTACTGCCTGCTAATGCACAAACGGATGAGATGCAAACCTTATTGAAACAAGCCCTCAACTCGGTAGTGTTTATTCCTTTTTCAGCCGGAACCATGACACACTTTGAACATGATTTATATGTTAAAAACCTGCCTGCCGACCAATACAATACGCGCTGGTGGGAACTGGTAAAAAAATACCAGGGTGTTGTTCCTCCTGCTAATCGAAGTGAGGAGTATTGTGATGCTGCAAGCAAAACACATATCAATGACGATGCTGCACAATATTATGATTACGCCATTTCCTATATACTGCTTTACCAGATTCACAACCACATTTCCAAAAACATATTGAAGCAAGACCCGCGCAATACCAATTATTTTGGCAGCAAAGAAACAGGCGATTTCCTTCGCGATATTATGAAATATGGTGCCGGCAAAAACTGGCGCGATGTTTTAAAAGAAAAAACCGGAAGTGAATTAAGTGCCGCATCCATGCTGGAATACTTTGAGCCCTTAATGCCTTATTTGAAAGAGAAAAACAAAGGCCGCACTTATACACTACCTGAAAGTATAGACTAGAGAATAGCAACAATTCCTGTGCTTACTGGTTGAGTACAGGAATTGTTTTTTTACTATAATAACCTGAATTGATTTAACCTTTCCTGCAAAGCAGATTTATAACTGCTCCCGATAGCCACACGGCTTTCTGCAATGCATACCTCGTTCACATCAACCTGCTGTACAAACTCCAGATTAACCAGAAACGATTTGTGAATTCGAACAAATTTCGGATGAGCAGAAAGTTGATCCTCCAGATTTTTCATCGTACTGTGAATAGTAATACGCCCTTCAGCAGTCCACAACCTTACATAATCCTTAAGCGACTCGGCCCACTGTAGTTTTGCCAAATCTATTTTCATCCATTTTCCTTCTGAACGTACAAACAGCAGACTGTTGTCTTTGCTTTCTTCAGCCAATTCTTCCGGACTATTATTGAGTTGAAGCTGTGCAATAACCTTCCCCATAGCTTGCCTGAAACGGTCTTTAGCAATGGGTTTGAGTAAATAGTCAACCGCACTGAGATTGTAACTCTCCAAAGCAAATTCTGCATATGCGGTAGTAAACACAATTAAAGGGGATTTCTTGAGCATTTTCACAAAATCTATCCCGCTTACTTCCGGCATGTTGATATCAAGAAAAATTACATCCACCTCAACCTGATTGAGCAATGCAAAAGCCTCCATTGCATTTCTACAGGAACCTGCAATCGTTAACTCAGGGTATTCCCCTAAAAAAGTTTGAATAATTTCTCTGGCAAGCGGCTCATCATCCACTATAAGTGCTTTATATTTTTTCATAAAAGAGAAACTTCTAATTCAAATATAAAATAATCTCCACTTGGCTCTGCAAACAGTTGATGTTTTTCAGGAAAGAGTAAGTCCAAACGTTTCCGTAAATTCACTATCCCGAAACCACCTGACTCGTCTTTGGTAATGGCATTTGGATACAGCTTGTTGCGACACCACAAATAAAACTTATTGTCTTTTATTTCTAACTTGAACTCAATGTCCGGACTTTCTGCGTTGCGTGTATGTTTAAACACATTCTCCAAAGCCGGCAGCCACAATAATGGAGGGATAGTATATTCCCCGTCACTCACTATCGAAAAACGTACCTGCTGAGTATTCTGTACACGCAATAGTTCAATATCCGTATACGCCTGAATAACCTCTTTCTCTCTACTGAAAGAAACCAAAGGTGTTGCAGCCTCATAAATCATGTATCGTAACACAGCTGAAAGCTTTAAAATTAGTTCAGGCGTATCATCCGATTTTTTCAGCGCCAACGCATACAGATTGTTTAAAGTGTTAAATAAAAAATGAGGATGAATCTGGTTTTTTAACATAGTCAGCTCAACTTCTCTGTGTTGATTGAGTATAGCCTGCATGTCGGCCAGCTGCTTTTTATTACGGTAATATATCCCCAGCATTGTGAAGAAGAATGCCCATACCAGCATAAAAAAGAAATAGGTCATCATGTTTCCTGCAACCCCGGCAGGGCTCAAATCGTTATCTACAGGATCCATTACAATGGAAAGAACCATTGTATCTAAACCGGGAAAAACGAGTGGTAGGTAAATAAGCAAGTAGGTATAGAGGTATGAAATACCTGCAACAAGTGCCAGTAGGAAAATAAAATATTTAAGGTACTTCTTTTTGAAGAGAAATACGGGAAGCAAATACAGATTGTTGATGTAACTGACAGCAGCAAAAAAAGCAAGAAAGAAAACCATCAGTAAATAGTAGAAAATATTCGGATAAGCTTGCTGATCATCTGCATCCGAAATTTTCAAGAGTAATATCCCTACCCAAAAATAAATATTGAGTGCAATGCGCGAGCCTGCGAGATTAATTAATTTACGTAAAAACAAAATGAATTGATTCATGCTGCAAAACATTCAATATTACCTCAAATATCTATAGCACAATAGACCAAAGTGCCTTTTTTTTAGACCAAAAAGATCAAAGCTTTGCCTGTCTAATTATAAAGGAGCTACGTCTAAACAGGTTTGTCTTCATCTGAGTTGCAACTTTTCTTTGCCACATAAAATAACCCTACAATGAAAAAAATAACTCTACTCTCTATTACATGTGGCGTAATGATGTGCATGCAGTCAAGTGCCCAACTACCACAAACACTTACCAATCGATTATCTGAAGTACTCGACAGCGTTTGTCTCCGTTACAAAATAAGAGGTGCTTCAGCGGCAGTACATTTCCCAAATGCCGGAACCTGGAAACGTGGCTATGGCTACTCACAACAGAACGTTCCTATTACACCAGACATGTACTTTGGTATGGGAAGCAATACAAAAACACATATAGCTGCTTTATTACTCAACCTGCAGGAGAACGGGTTACTTAACCTGAATGACACTATAGGAAAATGGATTCAAGGCTACCCGAACATCAACGGACAAATCACCATACGACAATGCCTCAACCACACCAGCGGTTTGCATGATTACATGCAAAGTGATGCCATCAATGACTCCATCTTTGGTAAACCGGCTAAAATATGGACCAGAGAGGAAATTATGCGAGTGGCAGAAAAACCCAATTTCCCTCCCGGATCAGCCTGGGACTATTCCAATACCAACTATATTGTAACAGGTATTATCATCAGCAAAGTACTTAACCAATCTCCCTGGGCTGCACTTAACACTAGATTACTTGCTCCACACGGACTTAATCACACCAAAAACTTTGGGGATGCAGGCGCTACACCTTTGGCTCACCCCTGGAGTACTATATTAACAGGCTCTGAAATGGAAGACATGACTCAAACACCATACCTTGACAACTTGTTTAGTCTGGCCAATACAGCCGGTTCATTAGTAACCACAGTAGAGGACAATGTCCTGTTCTGGCACCTGCTCACATCAGGAAAATTATTGAACTCCACTTCTTGGGCTGAGATGACTCAAACAATAAATATTGGCGGAGGTGATGGTTACGGATTGGGCATATTCAAGTATAACAATGAACTAAACGGTCGCGGAGCCTATTCGCACGGAGGAACTTTTTTCGGATACATCAATGTAAATGCTGTCGATATTACATCGGGTATTACATTTTCTGTCCTTACCAATCAGGATAGCCTGTCTAACAACCTGCTGTTTGGCACTGTCATCCGAGCATTGCATAAAGTAAGTTTACAAATCCCCGCGGGCACAAAACGTGTGAATCGAAATCCTTTTGTAGAGCTTTACCCCAACCCTGCATCAGACCATATCAGGATACAATTCAATGAAGATATTAGTTTAGCCAAAGCAGAAATATGCGACATCACCGGACGTGTATTACAATCGGAGGTACTCCCATCTAACGTATCCGCTTTTGAGCTTGCACTAAAACAAAAAGCCGGAATATACCTGTTACAACTTTTTGACAAAGACAATAACCTGCTGCACGTAGAACGGATAATTATTAAATAACCCCTGGCTACAAATTTCTTCAAGCCCTTGTCTGCATAAGACAGGGGCTTTGTTATTATATGCTCCCTAATGCACGCAAGAGTGATTCTAAAATAAATATTCAACGGAGTAATATTTTTCTTGCATTTAATTTTTGCTTACGCATATATTTGCAGCATGATTATTACCATCAACAACATACACTTCGACAATTTTGTGCTCTCGCACCACGGGTGTTGTTGCTGTTGTGCCCGCTAGTCTAAGCAGGCTTTCACATTTTCATCTTTATTTTTCTTGGTAACAAAATGTACAACAGTAGCGTAATTTCCATTATTCTTTTTCCGGGCAACAACCATCATTGCTGTCTCCATCTATAGTGTTGTTTCCGACATTAGCTTACTAACAAGAAACAACACAAAACGGCTTGACAAAGCCGTTTCTCACTTCCCCTTTTTACATTTCAATTCTTAATCAACATAATTTTATTATCGTTATGAGCAATCTACGTTTCGAAGCCATGCAAGTACAATCCGGCCCAACGCTGGAAGCCAGACACTCCTTTCTGGTGTTCCCTGAAGATTTAAATTATACCGGAACATTATTTGGCGGCAAGGTATTGGCTGAAATGGATCGGGCTGCTGTAAAAGCTGCCCGCAAATTACTTTACAACAGTGGCTGTGACGGAGCAGTAACGGTAAGCCTGGATAAAGTTGATTTTAAGAAACCGGCACATTTGGGTGACAGCATTGAACTCTATGCACAAATTACTGAATTGGGCCGCACCTCCATTCACATCTATGTTCATGTAGCACGCGAGAGTGAATCGGGCCTAATTGAAACAATTTGCGATGCCCGATTTGTATTTGTTTCTGTTAAAGACGGGAAGCCCTACCCACACAACAAAGTATTAACTAAATCTCTGTCCTCTGTTAACTCCTGATTCCATTTAAATCTTAAACATTAATCATCATGACAACACAAAACACCAACACTCGCATTATACACAGCATTCCCGTTGACGAATTAACCGGAGCGATAAGTGTCCCGATCTATCAAACATCTACCTACGTGCAGGAAAGCCCTGGTGTAAATAAGGGTTTCGATTATTCACGCAGTAACAACCCTACAAGGCAAGCACTCGAAAACCTGATTGCAGTGCTGGAACACGGAAGCGCTGGTTTTGCTTTTGCAAGCGGACTGGCCGCTATTGATGCCGTGATTAAACTGCTGAAAAGCGGAGACGAGATCTTAGCCGTTGATGATATTTACGGTGGCTCGTTTCGCATATTCACGCATATCTATGAGAAATTCGGTATACAGGTAAGGTATGTAGATACTACTCAGGTAAAAAATGTGGCTGATAACATTACCTCAAAAACGAAATTCATCTGGATTGAAACACCTACCAATCCAACACTTAAAATCTCCGACATTGAAGCCATTGCTCAGGTAGCGAAAACCAACAATGCCTTACTGGCTGTAGACAACACCTTTGCCTCCCCGGCATTACAACAACCAATTTTACTGGGTGCTGACATTGTCATTCATAGTGCCACTAAATACCTTGGCGGCCACTCAGATCTAATTGCCGGATTGGTAGTAACTAAAACACCCGAGTTAGCTGAACAGATTAAATTCATTCAAAACTCCAGCGGCTCAATTCTAGGACCATTCGACTCCTGGTTGGTGATACGTGGCATTGAAACTTTGAACCTGCGGGTAGAAAAACATGCTGCCAATGCACAAAAAATTGCCGCATACCTCAACAGCAAAAAAGAAATAGAAACGGTGTACTACCCGGGTTTAAGTTCACACCCCAATCATGATGTGGCCAAAAAACAGCAATCAGCATTTGGAAGTGTAATCTCCTTCTCCTTAAAAAATGACACCATACGTGCAGCAGAGAATTTTGTAAATACAACCCGACTCTTTAAACTGGCCGAAAGCCTGGGTGGTATTAAAAGTCTTATCTGCCATCCCGCTCAAATGACACATAAATCCATTCCGGAAGAAATTCGCAGGGGTGCCGGAGTATCCGACTCTCTCATACGGCTATCTGTAGGCCTGGAAGATGTAGAAGATCTGATGGAAGATTTGGAGCAGGCATTTCAACGTATCAACGCGAACACCTTGCAGGTAAATTATGCGCAACGGGAAACTGTCTGTTGAAGCTTATCGATTCTTACCTTTTGATTAAACATTTAAATTGATTTACCATGAACATTCAACATATACAAATAGGGTTATTCGGTTTTGGTTGTGTAGGCAAGGGCTTATACGAAGTATTGCACCAAACCAAAGGCATTAAAGCAACGGTCAAAAAAATATGCGTAAAGAACCAGAATAAACAACGCAGCATCGAGCAATCATTTTTCACTTATGATAAAAATGAGTTACTCTTTGACAACACCATCAATGTGATTGTAGAGTTGATTGATGATGCTGACGAAGCGTTTCACATAGTAAGCACAGCCATGAAAAATGGTAAAGCCGTAGTTTCGGCCAACAAAAAGATGATTGCTGAACATTTCGAAGAGCTATATAATTTACAACAGCTGTACAATGTTCCATTCCTGTATGAAGCATCGGTATGCGGGAGTATCCCCATCATACGCAATCTGGAGGAGTATTACGACAACGACCTGCTGAGTTCAGTCGAAGGTATTTGCAACGGCACCACCAACTACATTCTTACTAAAACAGCTCTGGAAGGAAAGTCGTATGAAGAAGCCCTGCGTGAAGCACAGGAACTGGGCTTTGCGGAAAGCAACCCCCGATTGGATGTGCAAGGCTTTGACCCCAAATACAAACTCACCATTTTACTGGCACATACCTTTGGCTTGTTTGTAAAGCCGGAGCGGCTGCTTAACTATGGCATACATCACCTCAATGAAAATGACAGTAATTTTGCCCGCGAAAAAGGGTACCGCATAAAACTGGTGGCGCACACCTCCAGAGAAAACGACAGTGTGAAAGCTTACGTACTACCTCGTTTTATCAAAGCCGATGAATTGATGTACAATGTAAACAACGAGTACAATGCGGCACTGGTAAAGGCTCAGTTCAGCGACCGTCAGTTTTTTGTAGGTAAGGGTGCAGGCAGCTATCCCACAGCCTCAGCAGTATTGTCAGATATATCGGCTCTGCAATTTGATTATCGCTACGAGTACAAAAAAACCTCACAAAAAAACGGCAGCAACTTTAGCAACGACTTCACTTTGCGTTTATACATTCGTTATGAAAATGACAATGTGCTACAAGAATTGGAAGTGAAAAATATCGAACAATCCTTCCATAGTGAAGCTTATAGTTATGTAATTGGTGACGTAAAACTGGATAAGCTACTGGACTTTAACCCCAATGAACGACAGGATGTATTTGTTGGGGTGATATGATAACTGGAGTTTCTAAAAACTTAAAGCCATTCAATTCATACTTAAGCTGTCAATGGTGATTAAGAGTTTTTCAAAACATCCCAGCTGTGGTCACCCATCAACTTTACAGTAGCTACGTAACGTTGAAACGGCATCTCTTTTCTTCCCCATTCATTCGGACCAATTAAAGAAAGTGTGTAGTGATCGTCCTTTTCATACAGGTGGTAAACCTGTCCCACAACCGGGGTAAAGCGCATATCTGATTCATAAATATGCTCCGATATCTTCATGCGGTCTTCAATTTCACGCACCTGCTGCATAATCAACTCCGCCTGTTTCCTGAGTAAGGAAATCTCCTGCTGAGCATAATGGTGCATCGCCTCTACTGCATTGGCACGTATCTTATTCTTATCCTCTGGTTTAATAACCGGAGAACTAATGCTTAGCGGAATAGGGGAAAGAGAGGCTTCACCGCGGTACGAAAACTCATCAGGCTCGTTATTTATCATCAGGTATATAAAGGTCAAAACAAAAATAACTATTTTAGCCCTCTTTTGTTTTAGACTCTATGCTTGTATTGTGGTGGATTACATTTTCATTTTTGCTTCTGCGCTTTATGGTAGCCACTGTAAACTACTGGTACCCTCAGCGTTTAGAGGACTCAACAGCCGAACCTGGCGATAAGGTTTCTATTCTTATTCCGGCCAGGAATGAAGAAAAAAATATTGATAAACTGTTACGCTCCATCCTCAATCAGGATTACAAAAACTACGAAGTACTGGTGTTGGATGACCATTCCACTGACAGAACTGCCATGCTCGTTCAGCAATTCAGCAAAATAGACCCTAAAGTAAAATTACTGAAGGGAGAAGCGCTGCCGCCTAACATGTTGGGTAAAAACTGGGCTTGTCATCAACTGGCACTTCAATCCAAAGGCAACAAACTGCTCTTTCTGGATGCTGATGTAACCGTAAAAAAAGGATTAATAAAAAACGCTCTGGCATATTCGGCTAATGAAAAACTCACTTTACTCTCCATTTTCCCTGACCAGGTGATGGAAACCCGGGGAGAGAAACTGGTGGTACCACTCATGCATTATCTGCTGCTATCTATGCTCCCGTTGGTACTTATTCGTAAAAGTAGTTTCCCTTCATTGGCAGCGGCCAACGGGCAGTTTATGTTGTTTGATGCAAGCACTTACAAAAAGCACTTGTTTCATTTAAGTTTGGCCAATAAAATTACCGAAGACATTGAGTGCATGAAACTGATTAAGCAGCTGGGGTACAGAGGTCAAACCTTACTGGCCAATGGTTTTATTCAATGCCGCATGTACAAAAGCTATGAAGAGGGGGTAAACGGCTTTTCCAAAAATATTCTGAGCGGTTTTGGCAACAGCGTATCTGCCCTGCTTGTTTATCTTTCATTAACGGTATTCGCTTACATAGCATTTATTTGGTTTGTACCCACACCCAATTTATGGCTGAGTTTTATCCTGATTATCTACCTGCGCATCATGATATCTAAGGCTGCTAACCAAAATTTAATATTTAACGTATTGTACCACTCGTGGCAAATGCTAACTTTGGTTCATATTTCCGCTTTGTCTGTAAACAAACTACTAACCAAATCAAATGAATGGAAAGGCCGGACAATAAACCAATAATCTGGACAACGATACTGGGCGTTTTTTATCTGGTTGGCGTGGTGGGCTTTAGCCTTGACGCTTTGGTACACCTGTTTAAAACACTTGTACCCTACAACCTACTGTTAACAGGAGTAATCCTATTTTCATTTCACCGTAAATTCAATGCCAGACAAATAACCTTTGCCCTGATTATTGCCATTACTGCCTGGGGAATAGAAGTAATCGGAACAAATACAAAGGCTATTTTTGGAGATTATACTTACGGGAATACCCTGGGTACAAAGGCACTTAACACCCCACTTATTATAGGCCTCAACTGGCTGATTCTCATTTACTGTGCATGTTGTATTGCCTGGCGCTCTACCCGAACTTTGCCCATGAGAGCCTTTACGGCAGCTATGCTCATGGTGTTTATGGACATATTCATTGAGCCGGTGGCCATTAAGTACGATTACTGGAGCTGGTTGGATAACGAAATTCCTTTCCAGAATTACGCCATGTGGTTTGCCGTGTCTTTCGTTTTCAGCATCTTATTCTTCATGTTTGAAGTAGATGCCCGGAACAAAATAGCCAAAAATGTGTACCTGATTCAATTGGCATTTTTTATTGCTTTAAACCTGAATTAAAACATTTAAGCCTCAAATTGGTTTACTTTTGCAGACGTGAAAGATTTACAAGTATCTATTGATGACAATTCAGGCTTTTGCTTTGGTGTAGTTTACGCCATACAAATGGCCGAAGACTACCTGAACGAGTATGGTAAACTTTACTGTTTGGGAGATATCGTACACAACGAAGAAGAGGTAGAACGCCTGAAGGCAAAAGGACTACAGATTATCTCACACGATGACTTACTCAATCTGAAACATGAGCGTGTGCTGATTCGGGCCCACGGTGAACCACCCCAAACCTACAAAACAGCCCTCGACAATGACATTGAACTTATTGATGCCAGCTGTCCGGTTGTATTAAAACTACAGAATCGAGTGCGCGAAGCATACAACGATAAAGTTCCTATTCTAATTTATGGCAAACACGGGCACGCTGAGGTAAATGGTTTAAAAGGCCAGACCAACGGTGACGCTATTGTGATTGAAAAGTTTGAAGAGTTGGACCACATTGAACTGCCTGAAAAAATTGCCCTATACAGTCAAACTACTAAACGCACAAAAAATTTATACGCATTAAAGGACGAACTCGAAAAACGCGGAGTAGAAGTGGATTTTAACGATACACTTTGCAGGCAGGTATCCAACAGGGATATTCAATTGAGAGAATATGCCAAAAAGTTTGATGTAATTGTATTTGTATCGGGCAAAAAATCATCAAACGGAAAAGTACTTTATGATGTGTGCAAAGACAATAACCCAAACAGCTATTTTGTAAGCACTGTAGAAGAATTAGACGCTGATTGGTTTAAGCCCGGAGAAACTGTTGGCATATGTGGCGCCACCTCCACTCCCATGTGGCTCATGGAACAGGTAAAAGAAAAAATTTCATCCTTCTAAATAATGAAAAATATGTTTCTAAAAACATTAATCGTAGCAGCTGTTGCTGGTGTATCAGGTCTGTTGTTTTACAACTTCAAATTCAGACAATACAATTACAACCCAACTACGGTAACTCCTGTTAAGTCTTTCTTCGACTTCTCCATCAAGAGTATTGACGGAAAAGAAATAAAATTTGCCGATTTAAAAGGTAAAAAGATTTTGTGTGTGAATGTCGCTTCTCAATGCGGCTATACCCCACAATACAGCGACTTGCAAAAACTACAAGACAAATACAAAGATAAACTAGTGGTTATTGGTTTCCCATGTAACCAGTTTGGCGCACAGGAACCCGGTGATGCCGAGGAAATTCAAACGTTTTGCAAAAAAAATTACGGAGTAACTTTCCAACTCACCCAAAAAATTGATGTGAAAGGCAAAGATCAGCATCCCGTTTATCAGTGGCTTACTCAAAAAGCACAAAACGGGAAATCAGATTACGAAGTAAAATGGAACTTTAACAAATTCCTCATTAACGAAAAAGGAGAACTGGTGCAGTACTTTCCTTCAAGTGTAAAGCCCTTCGATACAAATTTAACCTCTCTGATTGATCAATAAGAATAGAAACATCACAGGCACCAGCATCGCACTTTTTCTTATTCTATCTTGGTGCGCTGGGCTGATTTTCTTATTACAGTATGAGATAAACTGGCAAAATCCGGTGTGGCTGTTGTTTGTCCTAGGTCAGGCTCATTTGTATACCGGCCTGTTTATTACGGCCCATGATGCCATGCACGGAACAGTGAGTTCCAATAAAAGAGTGAACGATACAATTGGCTCCGTCAGCTTATTACTTTACGCTGCCTTTCATTACAAAAATCTTCACCTCGAGCACCACAAACACCACCGCCATGTTGCCACACAAGATGACCCCGACTACCATGAAGGAAGCTTCATCAATTGGTACATAAGTTTTGTGAAACATTACTTGCGTTGGTGGCAGATTGTTTTACTGGCAGGTGCATTTAATCTTCTCCATTGGGTTTTAGGCATCCCTCAAACCAACCTGATTTTATTCTGGGTAATCCCCCCGTTACTAAGCACCCTTCAACTGTTCTACTTTGGTACGTATTTGCCGCACCGATACCCTGAACAACTGGATAATGTACATAAAGCAAGAACGCAAAGTAAGAATCACCTTTGGGGTTTTGTAAGCTGCTATTTCTTCGGCTACCATTACGAGCACCACGATAAACCTTATGTTCCCTGGTGGATGTTATGGAAAACCAAAGCGTAGGTTCAGGTATTGATGTGTGTAAACTTTAGACGATAGCGCGACTTTTGCGTTGATTACGCTTACTTATTCTCCGTCATCCAGATCTTTAATCGCACTATCAATCATATCTTCAATATACTTCTTGTCTTTATCAGACAAACCGGTGCGCTGTTTGGCAATTTCCTTGAGTTTTTTGTAGGTGGTTTTCTTGCGTGCTTCCAGCGCTAAATAGGTGATATAAGTACCGTCACTTTTTTGAAATGTTTTTTCATCAATGGTAGATACATCAACAATAATCTGGTTAAGCACTTCCCGTGTTAAATTCTGAAAACGCTCTTCGAATTCTGTTCCGCCTTCCGCTTTACGGTCACTACTGTATGCCTCCTGTACACTTTTAATCTGAGTTTGTACAGAAGAAGCCAGACGTTGTTTAGCTAACAACATAGCCTGACTACGGGACGATTCCAGATTAATACTTTCACCGCTACCGGTTGCACGAAAATACCTGCGATTTGATTCGTATTTATTTCCGCTAAGCGGACCTTTAATTTCAGTGAGACCTTCTGTAGCTTTTTTCTTGTTAGTACCGCAGGCAAAAACTACCATAGCTACAAAGGCAAATAAAAATATCTTTTTCATCTCAATATGATTTGTGCTTATTCATGAAATATCATGCCAATTTCCTATACAACTCCCGCAACTTGCGGTATTTTTCAAAAGTTTCCCAGGCTGTAATTTTGCAAACTACCCAGCCGTAATAACCATCTAAGAAGCCCGCCTTCATAAAATAATTGCGTATAAACTTAAAAGCTGCTTTAAGATATACTCCCGCAAAGCTTATTCGTTTACCTTGGTCAAACATAGCTTGCGCTGCTATGTTACTGAATTTCTCAGCTTGTTTCCAATGTCCTTCAATGCTGTAATAACTGTAGTGTAAAATATCGCCCTTAATCCATTTAAAATTCACACTCTTTTTATGCAACTCCCACTTATCATGAGGATTTACGCCTCCCCACTCCCCTTTAGTGCGATTCCACAAACGCAGCTTGCGGTCAGGGTACCAACCACTGTGCTTAATCCATTTTCCGCAGTAGTTGGTGCAACGGTTCATTTGGTAAGCATCGCATTGCCAGTTGGCTTTTATCTGTTGAATTGATTTTTTAAGCTCATCACTCAGGGCTTCATCTGCATCCAGTGAAAGTACATAATCATATTTTGCCTGTTGTGCAGCGTAATTCTTTTGCTGAATATGTCCCTCAAACACGTGCTCAATTACACGCGCTCCCATAGAAGTTGCAATATCTCTTGTATGGTCTTTGGAAAATGAATCTACCAAAAGTATTTCATCGGCAATACCCTGCACCGATTCTATACAACGTGCAATATTCTTCTCCTCGTTGTATGATATAATAACTACGGATAGTTGAATGTTCACGTGTGCGAATTTACGCTTAAATTAAAACTCCTGATGTGTCCACGTCTTAAATGCCTCTTTTTGTGCAACAGTCGCATTTGCTTGTTTACTGATACGATAACGATGCCAGTAAGTATCTGGCCCGCTTTGTATGGACACCAGTTTTTGCATCAGGCTATTTTTCAGTTCCAGTTCGTATGCAGTTACTTTATGTTGTTGAAGCCACTCGTTAAGGTCAGCTATAGATGCAAATGCTGCACCATTTATACTTACAATGACATCTTGTTCGGCAACGCCTGCATGGTCTGCCGGTGAGCCCGGAGCAATTGTTTTCACTACCCACTGGCCTACCTCTAGCGCAACTTTAATTCCCCATTCGCTTTCATACAACAAAGGAGAATCTGTTTTATTGAGTGTGCAACCCACATAGTCGAGTGACTTAGGCAAATAGCGCTCAATATATCCGCAACCTTCCAGTACCTCATCCACATACTGCTGCTGTGCGCTTCCGCTTATATCTGCTATTAATTTAATATAATCCAGCTGTGAGTAGCCTTTATTTTGTTTGTAAAAATCATAATACAACCTGCGCATCAACTCATCAATGGTTTGTTTATTTCCTGTACTGTTCATCAGAATTGCGTCCAATATAAAGGCTGCCAGTGCACCTTCCACATAAATGGAAACTTTACGTCCGAATACGCCAGGCACATAACCATCCAGCCAAGTATCCCATGAACTGCCTGCAACTGATAAATTATAACGTCCGTAGTTATCAAAATGACGCTGTAAAAAATCATTGAACTCAGCACTGTACTCGTCCCAATCAAACACACCTGAGCGCAACAACATTAAATCGCCCATGTAAGTGGTTACCCCTTCATATACGTAACCTTGCCGTGAATAATTTTCTTTTGTAAAATCATACGGCCACATCTCAGCCGGACGAATACGTTTTATGTTCCACAGGTGATAAAACTCGTGCGAACTAACTCCCAAAAACTCACGGTAAAAATTAATATCTGAAAATTTATCCGCGGGGCCCATCGCAATCACGGTTGAATCCAGGTGCTCCACTCCGTGGTGATAAGGGTAAGGCACAATGTGGTAGAGAAAATGGTATTTCTCACAGGGCAGTTCGCCAAAAACCTCTACCTGCTTTTTGCAATAGGCATGAGTATGCTCCAGAATCTCCCCGAAATCTCCGCTGAAATTACCTGTAAACCAAAGGTGCACTTCTGCTTCATTCAAATGAAAATGAAAGTGTTTGAGGTGTTCTGAGGCTATCAACGGACTATCAGCCAAGTAATCAAAATCGCGTGCTTTCAAAACATGATGCGCTGATTTCTCCATTTGGCAGGCCACCTCATAGGTATCAGGCAAGCCTAAAAGCTCTACTTCGCAGGGCACATGCATACGCTCAGGTACATACAAAAAGCAGTTAACAGGGTTCAGATAAAGCATTTGCTCATTAAAAAAACTAGACCCGGCCGTTAACTCATGCGCATAATAACTGTAATGGATATGCACATCGCCCTGCTCAGGCGTACTTATAAGCCACCTGTCTTTATTTATTTTTTTGAATTTCAGCTCCTTGCCATTGGCATCCAAAGCCCTCCATGCAATAATATTTTTGGCAAAATTACCCGATTCATACCGGCCCGGACGCCAAGACGGCTGCTGAACTACCAATTCTTTCCCTTGATTATCAGTAACTATAAACTCAATTTCCACCACATGGCGATGCGGATGTTGTGCTTTAACTTTGTAGCGCATTCTTTTGGTATAAGGCCTCAATAATAGAAGGATTGTATGAATTGCGGAGCCATTTTACTAAAAGTGCGAAAAAATTTTTATTTATCCCCTGCTTTCCTATCTTTGCAGTCCAAAATTTTTGAGCGATGATACGTACTTACCAACCTTCAGTTAGAAAAAGAAAGAATAAACACGGCTTTAAAGACCGTATGGCAACTGCTTCAGGACGCGCTGTGTTAGCCAGAAGAAGGAAACAAGGCCGCAAGAAACTTACCGTTTCTGACGAGAAAAGACACAAACGCTAGTCTTATTTGTGTTTCCAAACTCTTAACTGAAGGCTCCGGTGCGCATCGGGGCCTTTTTTATTATATTTGAGCATGTTGCCCGCCCCCAAAGTTCGTTTATCCTTTAGCAAAAAACACCGGCTTTGCAGTACAAAACTCATAGAGCAACTCTATAGCAAACCTTCAGCCTCATCCTATCTGTTCCCGTTTAAAGTAAGTTGCCTGTATACACATCTACCGGAGGATGTGCCCTTACAAACACTCATTTCCGTATCGTCACGCAAATTCAAACACGCCCACGACCGTAATCGTATAAAAAGGCAGATTCGTGAAATATTGCGCCACCAACAGCCGTTAATACATCAACTTTTGCTTAAACAAAACAAACAGGCAGCCTTGCTCATTACTTTTGTAGGCAAAGAACACCAACCTTTTGCTTTTATGCAGGAAAGACTGAGCACCACACTACAACAGCTTTTTGACCAACATGAGGTTGCTGCTAAGTAATTTTTTTATTCTGCTCATTAAACTTTACAGGGCGTTGATTTCACCTCTGTTGCCCAACGCCTGTCGCTTTACCCCTACCTGTTCAGATTATGGTATTCAGGCATTTAAAAAATACGGCCCGTTCAAAGGGTTGATTAAAACTGCCGACAGAATATCGCGCTGCCACCCTTGGGGTGGTCATGGGCATGACCCGCTCGACTGATTCACCTTGGCAATAATTTTGAGTATCTTTACCCACAGATAATTTACCGATGAACAAACATAAAAAATATATCGTCATTGGGGCCCTTGGCCTATCGTCAATATTCACTTTTTCCTTTGTCGACAATTACTTTGAAATGAGTAAGAACCTCGATATTTTCACCACTCTCTACAAAGAAGTGAATACGTATTATGTGGATGACATTGAGCCATCCAAGTTTATGCGCACCGGCATTGATGCTATGCTGGAATCGCTCGATCCATACACCAATTATATTTCGGAAGCTGAAACAGAAGATTACAGATTTCAGGTAACCGGCCAGTACGGAGGCATTGGCGCTACCATAGGCATGCGTGAAAATGAAATCATGATTACAGAACCTTACGAGGGCTTCCCTGCGCAAAAAGAAGACCTGAGGCCAGGAGATATTTTACTGGAGATTGACGGGAAAAGTATGAAAGGAAAAACCACCTCTGATGTAAGTAAACTGCTGAAAGGTCAACCCAAAACAAAGGTCAAATTAAAAATCAAAAGAGAAGGAACAGGTGAGCTTGTTAAAGAAATTACCCGCGAGGAGATTCATGTTAAGAACGTGCCGTACTTCGGGATGATTAACGATAATATTGGGTACATTAAACTAACAGGCTTTACCAACGATGCCGGCAAAGAGGTAAAAGATGCCTTGACAGAACTAAAGAAAAATGACAAACTCACATCCGTAATTTTAGACGTTAGAGGTAACCCCGGTGGATTATTGCATGAATCGGTAAATGTGGTAAACGTATTTGTTTCTAAAGGTCAGGAAGTAGTTAGTACAAAAGGAAAGGCCAAAGAGTGGGACAAATCTTACCACACCTTAGGACAGGCTGTAGATGCCGAAATTCCTTTGGTAGTTCTAACCAGCAGAAGTTCTGCATCAGCATCTGAAATTGTTTCGGGCACTATCCAGGACCTTGATCGTGGAGTGATTATTGGCCAGCGTACATTCGGAAAAGGCTTAGTTCAATCCACCCGCCCCTTAACATATAATTCCCAACTTAAAGTAACTACAGCCAAATACTATATTCCATCAGGACGTTGCATTCAGGCATTAGACTACTCGCACCGTAATGAAGATGGAAGTGTGGGCTCAGTACCTGATTCTCTCAAAAAAGAATTCAAAACTAAGGCCGGTCGCAAAGTATATGATGGCGGTGGAGTAAACCCTGATATTGAAACTAAAGCTGAAAACATGAGTGCCATTGCGCAAAGTTTACTTTACAAGCAAATCATTTTTGACTTCGCTACCTCTTACCACAGCAAACATGCTACCATAGCACCTGCCCGTAACTTCAGCATTACCGAAACTGATTTTACAGAATTTATCAACTTTGCCAAAAGCCGTAACTACGAATACACCACCAGAGCAGAGCAAAGCCTGGAAGACTTCAGAAAAAAGGCAGAAGATGAAAAATATTTCGAGGCCGTAAAAGAAACCTACGAAAAAATGAAGCAACAGTTGAAGCGTGATAAAGATGCTGATATACTAAAAAATAAAGCTGAAATAACTGAATTGCTGGAAGAAGAAATTGCCCGCAGGTATTATTTTCAAAAGGCACGCGTTGAATCATCCTTTGATGATGATGCGGAAATTCAAGAAGCCGTGAAACTTTTCAGTGACATGAAAAAGTACCAATCATTGTTAAAAGCCAACTAAGATTTGCCCGATATACTGCAAATCATATTACTATTACTCACAGGTGCAGTGGGAGGCTTTATGTCGGGATTACTGGGTGTAGGCGGAGGCATTATTTTCGTACCTGTGATTGACTACTACCTGCAAAAACAAGGTATAAACGGACACTTGCTGGTGAGTTTAATATTGGCTAATTCCCTTGCCACTATTGTATTTACAGGAGCTGCAGGCAGCATCAAACAATTTAAACTCGGAAATTATTTCCCAAGAGAAATAGCTTTCACTACTCTTGGTGGAATTATCACATCGTTGTCTGTTTCATACTTAATTTCTACAACAACTTTTTATTCCAAGGGCATGTTCAACATCATCTTTGCATTGATGTTGCTGGTTCTTATCGTACGTATGCTGAAAAATCAAAAAGAGGCTATTTCAGAAAGCATTTTACCCTCCCATTGGTCGCCCTTGCATTATTCCTTGGTGGGTGCAGTTACAGGTTGCGCAACTGCTTTGTCAGGGTTAGGGGGAGGATTAGTGATGGTACCTGTATTCAACCAATTACTCCGGTTAAATCTGAAAACATCTACGTCTATATCTACCGGGGTTATCACATTTTTGGTACTGCCAATAACTATTTACTATGCCATGCAGCAACTCCCTGACGGAGTTGTTTTACCCTTACAATTAGGTTGGCTAAACGGACAAATTATATTACCGCTGGCCATAGGTTCTGTATTTTTTACTCAATTGGGCGTAAAAGCATCGCACACCATGAAACCTGCAAAAATCAAAATCATCTTTATGATTTTTGCCCTCTTGGTGCTGAGCAAAACGGTGTGGGAAATCCTTTAACTATTATTTTCTGATTTTCGCCACAAATAAATCTTTGTTTGTGTTACCCGATTTATCAGACTTATACCCGATAATCATAATGCCATCAGCAACCTCCACGGCTGTTTTTCCACGTTCATTAAAATCAGCCTCTCCAATGGTGTAAACTGTAGGCCCGTCAAAAGATAGAGTTGTTTTAATAACCAACATATCCTCATCTGTTCGTGCACCGCTTGCATAACCATAACCCACGGCTATAATCGTCCCTCCTGGGTATGAAGATGGGTAATTAATCAAATGGTATGCATCAATATCTTGATTAGGCATTCCGTATTTAGCAGTTCCCAACCAATTGTCTTTTCCTGTGGATGGGTCAATTTTGTAAAACTGCAACTCACGATTATCATTATCCGCTACACTCAAAATCACATGATTTTCATCTTCTGTTCTGATAATATCTCTTGGCTCATCATCCACATCTGTTCCTAGTGTTTTACTCCATACAGAATCACCCAGATTGTTGATACGAATAAGCCATAATTGTCTTCCGTTCAGAAAATCTGCATCCGTATATCCAAAGAGATAAAAGAAGTTCCCGTTATTGTCAAAAGGAACAATTTTTACTGCACCTTCATTCCACTCTGATCCAAAGTTTTTCTCCCATACAAAATCGAGATTCACATCCAGCTTAACAAGATAAAAATCCGGATCTCCAGTACCAAAGGCTGTTGAACTACCGGTAATAAGCAATGCCCCGTCCGACTGAGCAACAGCGCTATTGAACTCATTTGCGCCAACATTATCTGTTTTGTAATGTTTGATATAATTACCACCTGCGTCAGTTACAATCGCGTATGCTTCACAATCAGTCATTGAAATACCTGCCGCGCCCAGCATAAGCAAATTCCCACCGCTTAACTGTTGTATTCTGTTGCACTTATTATAAGACATGCCTGCCGTTTGTGTAATACTCTTCCAGGCGCCTACCGCAAAGTCTCCTGACGATGTGAGGTTAGCAAAACTAAAGTTTGTTGCTCCTCCGTTGCCGTTATTACCTGCAATTTTAACTTCCACACCTGAACTTACAGAACTCACCGGATCTTCATCCGTACCTGGTGCTTCAAAAACCTGTTTTTTAATCAGAAATGGAGCTGTGGGTTCAAAACCTGTATCATCCGGTGGCTTACAGCCAAATACAATGGACAGAGAACAAATTATTGTCGCTAGTTTTAGGTTCATGTGTTTTGCTTTTGTCGCAATTTCGAAAATAAAATCAAATACACAATAGCTTTTGTATTTTTGACGATATATGGCAGTACTTTTAGCTATCGAAACCTCAGGAGAACTTTGCTCCGTTGCCTTGTTCAACGAAAGCAAAACAACTTACCTGGAAAGAAGGGAGAAAAACGTTCATGCGGTGGCATTAACCGGCCTGATTGATGAATTAATACGAACCAATCACCTTCATTTGAAAGATTTGGATGCTATATGCGTAAGTAAAGGTCCTGGATCATACACAGGCTTGAGGGTTGGTGCTTCCACTGCAAAAGGCCTTTGTTATGCACTCAACCTCCCCTTAATTGCAGTGGGAACGTTAGATGCAATGGCCAGCGGCTTCAGAATGGAATATGGCTTTAGTTCCGGTTTCATTTGCCCCATGATTGACGCCAAAAGAATGGAGGTGTATGCTGAAGTATTTGACCTAAACATGAAAAGTATGTCTCCTGCCCGCGCTGAAATATTAAGTGAAAACTCTTTTGAAGAACTTAAAAACGAAACAACTGCATTTATCGGAAATGGCGCAGGTAAAATGGTGGCATTCGAACAACTCTTCAATAAGGCCAACTATTTTCCTGACTTTGTGCTGAAAGCGTCTCACATGGCCGAACTTGCTCGAGCAAAATTTGAACAAAAAGAATTGGAGAACACCTCAGCATTTGAGCCTTTTTACCTGAAAGACTTTTTTACTACGGCTAAAGCTTGATACATTTGTAATTATTCAAAGATACTTTAGTCATGTATATTCAACAACTTTACACAAGCTGCCTTGCCCAAGCAGCTTATTATATAGAAGCTGACGGAGAAGCTGCAATCATTGACCCGCTAAGGGATTATCAGGAGTACATGGAACTCGCTTCCTCCAGAAATGCCCGTATAAAATACATTTTCGAAACTCACTTTCATGCTGATTTTGTTTCAGGACATATTGATTTGGCCACTAAAACAGGGGCGCAAATTGTGTACGGCCCCACCACTAAAACAAGTTATAGTGTGCATGTGGCGAAGGATGGAGAAGAGTTAAAATTGGGAAATGCAAAAATAAAAGTATTGCATACACCGGGGCACACGCCTGAATCAAGTTGTTTTCTGGCTATAGATGAACAAGGCAAATCAACTGCGGTATTTACAGGAGATACTCTTTTTGTTGGAGATGTGGGCCGGCCCGATTTACTTGATGGTGTTATGACTAAAGAAGAATTGGCCGGTTTGATGTACGACTCACTTCGTGATAAACTTATGACGCTTCCTGATGATGTATTGGTATACCCCGCGCACGGTGCCGGTTCTGCCTGTGGTAAAAACATAGGTAAAGAAACATTCTCTACCATTGGGGAACAGAAACAAAATAACTATGCCTTACAACCCATGACAAAAGAGGCGTTCATTAACGAAGTAACTGCAGGCATTCAACCTGCACCAAAATATTTTTTCAAAGACGCTTCACTTAACAAAAATGGATACATACCCATTGATGAACTAATCAACTCAGCAGTAAAAGAACTCACTGTAAATGAATTTATCGAAGCTACATCAAAACAAACCGTAATAATTGATACCCGAATACCTGATGAATTTGAGAACGGCTTTATTCCGGGCTCACTTAATTTTGGGCTTAATGGCCAATATGCAATTTGGGCGGCAACCCTGCTGGATATTTCAACACCGGTTCTTTTAGTAACCCCACCCGGCAAAGAAAATGAATCTGTTACCCGATTAGCGAGAGTTGGCTTCGACAACGTATTGGGAATATTAAAAGGTGGTTTTGATGCATGGCGTGATGCGGGCAAAAGAATCGACATGATTATCTCTATCGACCCGTATGAATTCTCTCTCGATTATAAGCATGATGACATTAAAGTATTGGATGTACGCAAACCCAGTGAATTTGACTCCGGCCATATAGAAGGAGCGCAGCATGCATCTTTGCAGGAATTACCTGAGAAATTAAATACCCTCTCCAAAAATGATACTTACTACATTCATTGCGCTGGGGGTTATCGGTCCATGATTGCATCATCACTTTTAAAAGCAAGAGGTTTTCAAAACATTAAAAATGTTTACGGAGGATACTCCAAAATCATTGAAACTGACTTGCCTGTATCTAAAACTCAACTCGGTTAATTTCCATGTATATGAAGTCTAAAACCACATTATTGTTATCATTATTATTTCTTTCACTGACTACACTTGCGCAGCAGGATTATTGTTCTGACAAGCGATTCACCAATGCAACATCTTTTAAAGCAAAAGAAATTTCGTCTTCATTGGGTGTAGTATATGGTACTGCCAGAAACTGGAAAGGTGGCACAGACACACTTCGGGTAGATTACTTTTATCCATCTGCAGAAGTTGATAATTTCAAAAAAAGGCCACTGGTACTGTTGGTTTTTCCGGGTGGATTCAGTGCAGGCAAACGCCAGCTAATGCACCAACAGTGTATGTTACTGGCATCAAAGGGTTTTGTTGCTGCAGCTATTGATTACAGAACCGGATGGTATACCGGCAAAGAGTGTAACGGTAATGTTGACTTATTGAAAGATGCTGTTTACAGAGCAGTTCAAGATACTCGTGCTGCGTTAAGATATAGCGTTGCAAATGCAGCTACTTATGGAATTGATACAGCATGGATTTTTGTTGGAGGGTCTTCAGCAGGGGCAGCAACGGCTCTGCATGTAGCATTCTGTACACAAGATGAAATAAACCAGAGGCTGGAAAAACAAGAGAAAAAATTCGGAGGGATTGATTCTTCAAGCAATTCCCTCAAAAATAAGTACACCATTAAAGGCGTGGTCAATATGTGGGGAGCCCTGCTGTCAGATTTATTCATAGAAGAACATGATAGAATTCCCGTTATCTCATTCCATGGCGGAAAGGATGATGTTGTTCCTTATTACATTGGACGTTTCTGTAATTGTTATGCACCAGTAGAATATCCGGTTATTCACGGTTCATTAAGCCTTACAAAAAGATTGAATGTACTTAAAATATGCAATGAACTAAATACAGACCCCAAAGGATCTCATGTAGTGTATGATGACACTTATCTCATGAATCGTGCAGCATGTTTTCTTAAAAGTATTATGTGTGGTACATGTACTACACGCAATCATGAAATATTAAAACCTGATTGCAAGTAAGCCCCTATTTTACCGCAAGTACAGCAGTTTTTCGTATCTGCTTTAGTTGGCCTGACGGATGCTGTAACTCAAAAACAAGCACATAAATGCCAGGGGGTGAAATAGCTGATTGGGCTGTTTCTCCTCTCCATTTTAATTGCCCGCTCGCACCAAGCAATTCATTGTTTAAAACCTTTTTAACAAGGTCTCCCTGTGATGTAAGCACAGAAAATGTGCAGATGTAACCGGCCTCTCCCATGTTATACTGAATTAATAGTTCATCATCATAACCATCTCCATCAGGGGAAAAGACGTCTTTTAGAAGATGAATCGTTCTATCATTTGAATTCAATGTATTAAATTGAGAGTTCACCTGTCCCGGGGTTCCGTATCCTGCTGTTGCAGCTGCAGAAGTCCAATTGTTTTTATCCTGCGTAGGTAATTCATAACTGATTCGCTCTAAACTCACACCATCTTTATTATCTACTTGCGGATGATGCCACTCAACTGAATAATTGAGTTGATCCAAACGTTTACCAACTGAATCCATAATAAGTATAGTACCTTCATCGTCAGACATACCAGGCAAGGCATTAACCTGCAAAATCCGCTCAGGATAAGCGGAGTAATAGTTAGCTCGGATATTTTTCACATTTTCAGTAAGTGCAATTTGTTCCTTTGGGAAAATGAGAAGGGGTGTGTTTCCTATACCATAAAAATCTTTAATCTGATGCTGATTATCTACATTAGCCAACATTAACCTGTTTAGGTCAATAACTTTATTTGTCCTATTGTATAGTTCAACGTAATCATATCCGCCTGAGCGTGGATTAAAAAGCACTTCATTAATAATTATATCTCCACTATCTGCCTCAGAAGTAACAGCAAATTTTACTCTGTTTCTTTTGGCAGAAATGACGTTCCCTGCACAATCGGTTATACTATCAAACGAAAGTTCGTAGATAATTCCTGTTGAAAAAGGCAAAGGATAACGCAGTTTGAAAGACGTAAAATCACTTGAAAACGCTGATGCCTCAACCGGATAAGGCAAATCTGCACATACATATTGCGTTAACTTCGAAGCAGAAATACTATCTATTGCTTCTGAAAAAACCAATACCACATGAACTGAATCTGCAATAAATGAATTGATAACTTCCGGTTTCTTAGTATCAGGATAATTTCCATTCAAGGAATTGACACTTCCTGGCGTTCCTCCCTTTACATCTAACGAACTTCTCCAGTTATTATCTACGGTACAGTAGTTCTTTAAATCGGCCATCTCCAAACTCCAGCCACCATTCTTCTTCAGATTATCTGTATGCCAACTGCTATTATAGTTAAGAAAATGAATTGTATTTCCGTTGCTGTTTTTTAACACCAAAAGCTCTCCGTCATTCGACAAAGATGGAAATGAAGAAACACCTAAAACATTGGAATATCCGCTAAACTTAGCAACTGCAGAATTATTGCACAAAATCACATACTCCCCTGAATCAAGAATGTAAGAAGGTAACTTACCGGAGCCCGAGATATCAGAAATGCTCCAGTTAGTAAGATCAACTGACTCACCTGTATTGTTATACAACTCTATATATTCGGCCTCAGGTAAGCCCACAACCGGATTTTCATCTGCTAATATCTCTGTTATAAGCACACCATATATTGAAGCTGCAACCGGAACTACATGAACATAATTGAAAGAAAAATTATTTAATACATTACCCCAACAATCTTTCACACCTGATATTCTAAAAGTATAAGTAACATTCGAAACCAGATTTGCTGAAAGTTGAAGAAACACAGAATCACCTTTTAATACTTTTGACAATACAGTAACACCGTTATCTAATGTAAAAATACTCATTGAAAATGAGACCGAATCAATCTGTTCATCAAAAACCAACAGAAAACCATTACCACTTTGATATAATTTATTGATAACAGATGGAGGAGTATTGTCAGCAACAATGGTGTATACGCTATTTCTTTTTCCGGGTGTACCACCGCTTATATCTGAGGATGCAATCCAATTACCTGAGCCTGAACAAGGGTGATTGGGGTTCTTCTGTTCTAATGTCCACCCCCCTCCCCTTTTCAACTCATCGCCATACCAAACATCAGAATAGTTCACTTCATCAATTATATTTCCGGATGCAGACATTAATACAAGCTTATCCCCTGCATTATTCAAACTTGGAAATGATGTTACACCAAGCACTCGACCCAATATTGAATAATCTGCTACTCCACCTGTAGGGCAAATAGTTAGATGACTATCTGTTTTCAGAATAAAGTCAGGTAAAGTTGCTGTAGTCGTACCATCGCTAAAATACCAACCCTTAATGTTTATATCTGTAGCGCTTCTGTTATATAATTCAACAAATTCAAACACTGGTAATCCCACAACAGGGCTTGGATCTGGAAATATCTCATTGATTACAATATCTCTGTAGGTAGGAACAAAGTAGAAAAATTGTTTTACATAGTTTACAATAGGATTTCCAGCTAAATCTTCAACCCCGTCACAAACCAAAGTCCTCGACTGCCCTGACACAAAAGGAATGGAAAAGGTAATCAATACAGTTCTTTCATCTGATTGCCTAACCACACTTACAGGTTGTATTCCCCCATTTAAAATATAGTTTGAGACAGTTTGAGAAGATGTTAAATCTATTGCTTCGTTAAATCGAAGCAATAGTGAAGTACTACTCAATACAGCAAATGAGTCAACAAGCGGAGCTGTTTGGTCAATAATAATAGGGCCTGAGTAGAAGTTATCAAAATAAAAATTCGTCTTGTTGCCACTCGTATACTGGCAATATACCCCCGCATATTCAAATGTCTTATAGACAGAATCGGTTGCGCTGCCTTCCAAACTAAAGTTTATACCGCCCGTTGTATCTGAAAAAAGTTGCCAGCCATCTAGAGAATCCTTAACAACCCTTAAACTTACAGCGTTCTGACTCTTTGAAACTGTACCTGCCCTTCCCGCTATTAATCTCGTACGTTGTAATCCATCCTGCCTGTATAAAGAAATAGAATCCGTGTTCCCCGTGCTACCACCAAGCTGAACATAATACCCGTTAAGAGCTGATGATAAATCACTCTGACTGCTTACTAAATAAACTCTACAAAAATTCTGGTTGCTTGGGCTAAAATCAAACCTGCTGGTCAGCCTCCATTCGTGGTTTAAGTTATAATTCGTTGATGTACTAAGATAAGATTTCCCTGCTCCCAGAGCATTCAACCTTAATTGCCCTGAAAAAACCACAAATGAGTCAGTATTTCCAGCCCATGCAGGGGAATTAATAAAATCACCGTCATCGAAATTGTCTTGAACCTGTGCCAGAGCTCCTAGAGATAACAGAACAGCCAGAATAAGATTAATAAACTTCATCGCAATGAATATAGTACGAAAAAAATATCTTCGCATAAATTTATCGTAAAATAATGAAAATAGCAATAATTGGGGCTACCGGGCTTGTCGGTTCAACAATATTAAAAGTACTTGAAGAGCGAAATTTCAATGTTACTGAACTCATACCGGTAGCATCAAATAAATCTGCCGGAAAAACTATTAATTTCAAAGGGGAAAAATTTGGAATCAAAACTATTGAAGAGGCTATTATTCTTAAACCGGATATTGCAATTTTTTCTGCTGGCTCAGATGTGTCATTAGAATTTGCACCTCAGTTCGCTCAAGTTGGCACATTCGTTATTGACAATTCTTCTGCATGGAGAATGCACCCCGACCACAAATTAATAGTTCCGGAAATAAATGCTTCAACACTTACAGTACAAGATAAAATTATTGCCAACCCTAATTGCTCAACCATACAAATGGTAATGGTCCTAGCACCAATACATAATTTATACAAAATTCAACGAATTGTAGTGTCAACTTACCAATCCATAACAGGAACTGGAGTAAAAGCGGTAAATCAGATGGAAAATGAACGAAATGGAATTTCCGGTGACATGGCCTACAAATACCCTATTGATAAGAATTGTATACCACAGATAGACGTCTTCTTAGAAAATGGATATACCAAAGAGGAGATGAAAATGGTTAATGAAACCAGGAAGATATTAAACAGCAACTATATTCAAATAACATCAACTTGTGTAAGAATTCCTGTTGTTGGGGGGCATTCTGAATCTGTCAATATTCAAACTGAAAAGCCATTTACTATAGATAATATCAAGTCTTTGATCTCTGACACAGCTGGAGTGGTGCTTATGGACGATATAGACAACCAGATTTATCCTATGCCACTACTGTCAAAAGATAAAGATGAAGTATTAGTTGGCAGAGTCAGACTTGATGAATCAATCCAAAATGGATTAAACATGTGGATTGTAGCAGATAATCTCCGTAAAGGAGCTGCAACCAACGCTGTACAAATAGCAGAATATATAGCTAAAGAAATCCTGTAATACATTGGAAAAATACACAAAAAACCAATTGTCTCTTAGAAACGGTCATGATAAAGAAGAGATATGGATTGCATATAAAGGGATCATTTATGATGTCACCCAAAGCCGGTTATGGAAAAACGGCAAACATTACGAACATTGGGCTGGCCAAGACTTAACAGATGAACTTCCTGATGCCCCGCATTCAGAAAAAGTATTCGAACGATTTAATGTAATCGGAATTCTTGTAAAATAAAAAAGCCCCATGAAGGGGCTTTTTAAATATTCCGGCAACGACATACTTTCCCAGGTATTACCCAAGTATCATCTGCGCTGAAGGGCTTAACTTCTCTGTTCGGAATGGGAAGAGGTGGACACCTTCGCTATAGTCACCAAAAAACTCTTAATAAGTTAATTGACATATTATTGAAAGAAAACACAAGAGATACTGAATATAAAATATTTTAAGTCTACGGGTAATTAGTACTGCTTGACTTTGATGTTACCATCTTTACATCTACAGCCTATCAACGTAGTCATCTTCTACGACCCTTATAAAGAAGTCTCATCTCGAGGTAAGTTTCGCGCTTAGATGCTTTCAGCGCTTATCTTGTCCGTACATAGCTACTCTGCAATGCAGCTGGCGCCACAACAGATACACCAGAGGTACGTCCGACCCGGTCCTCTCGTACTAAGGTCAGATCCTCTCAAACTTCTAACGCTCGCATCAGATAGGGACCGAACTGTCTCACGACGTTCTGAACCCAGCTCGCGTGCCACTTTAATCGGCGAACAGCCGAACCCTTGGGACCTTCTCCAGCCCCAGGATGTGACGAGCCGACATCGAGGTG
>Ga0172380_10000149_pt1 | contig 148765 bp, 122 predicted proteins | sample Leawe162metaG_FD_119747 | JGI IMG/M metagenome (GOLD analysis project Ga0172380, IMG submission 119747) | Leachate microbial communities from a municipal landfill in Southern Ontario, Canada - Leachate well 162 metaG | ecosystem: Engineered > Solid waste > Landfill > Unclassified | place...
CGGTGCCAGGTCGGTGCCAGACCGGTGCCAGGCCGGTGCCAGAGCACTGTCAAGCGGGGTTTACATCTGCGCATTAGCGGCCGGATGGCAGCCCTGTGATGGGATCCCCCGGTCAAGCCGGGGGATGGCGAAAATGGTTGAGTGAGGTGAAGCCCGCAGGGCTGAACCCACAACCGGGTGAAGCGCAGCGCGCGAACCAACTACACGATGGCAGGAATCAGTTGGCTCGGCCGTCTGTTCGACGCCCGCCGTGAGGCGGGCTAGCTACGGCCGCTGAAAAAAGCGCCTCTTTGGCTCCACCTTTCTGGCGCAAGCAGAAAGGTGGAAAACAAGGCGCGCGGCAGACGACTGGGACGCGGTGAACCCCTATCCCTGCCTTCCCCCTTGCAGGGGGAAGGGGTCGCTGCCGGGAGTTTCTTGGATGACCCTGGATTCGCAAGACCGCAGACATTGACGAGAAAGGTGGATGGATTGAAGGAAGCCCTGGCGATCTACGTTCACACCGTGGGCTGTGCCAAGAACCTGGTGGACTCCGAGATCCTCCTGGGCCAGATGGGCGACGCCGTCCGGCTGGTGGAGGAGGGAGACGCGGCCGATCTGATCATCATCAACACCTGTGGCTTCATCGACGCCGCCCGGGAAGAGAGCATCGAGGCCGTGCTCGAGGCCGTGCGCCTGAAGGGCGAACGCCCCGGCCGGCGCGTGGCCGTGATGGGCTGCCTGAGCGAACGCTACCGCGCGGAGATGCGCAGCGAGCTGCCCGAGTTGGACGGTGTCTACGGCGTGGGCGAGTTCGGCGCCCTGCTGCGCGACGCTGGCCTAAAGCCCGGTCCGGCCACCCAGGGCGGCCCCGACGAACTCGAGCTCTTCACCCGCCGCGTGCTGCTCAGCCCGGCCCACAGCGCCTATCTGCGGATCTCAGACGGCTGCGACCAGCACTGCACCTACTGCAGCATCCCGCTCATGCGCGGCCGGATGCGCTCGCGCCAGCCCGACGACCTACTGCGCGAGGCCGAGCATCTGGTCAAGCGCGGGGTGCAGGAGATCAACATCATCGGGCAGGAAATCTCCAGCTACGGGCGAGATCTCGCCGGCCCGGACATCGTGGACCTGCTGGGCCGCCTGGACGGCTGTGGCGCGCCCTGGCTGCGCCTGCTCTACAGCCATCCGCCGCTGGTGGACGAGCGCTTCGCCGCGGCCATGGCCGCCGGCCGCCACATCCTGCCCTATCTGGATTTCCCCGTCGAGCACGTCAGCGGCCACGTGCTGAGCCGGATGGCCCGCCGGGGCGACGCCCACAGCCTGGGCGCACAGGTGGAGATGCTGCGCAAGACAGTGCCCGGCCTGATCCTGCGCAGCTCGCTGATCGTGGGCTTCCCGGGCGAGCGCGAGGCGGACTTCCTCGAGCTGCTGGACTTCCTGCGTGCCCACCCCTTCGACCGGCTGGGCGTCTTCCTCTGGTCGCCCGAGGAGGGCACTCCGGCCCTCAAGTATGGCGAGCAGGTCCCGCGCGAAGTGGCCGAGGAGCGCCGCGACCGGATCATGGAGGAGCAGATGGCGCGCAGCCTGGAGGCCAACCAGGCGCTCATCGGGCAGCGCGACCGCATCCTGGTGGACGAGTGCGAGCCGGGGGCCACGGGCAGCCTGGGCCGCAGCTACCGGGACGCGCTGGACATCGACAACTCCGTCGACCTGCAGGGCCGCTTCCGGCCCGGCGAGTTCGTGGACGTGGAATACGTGGACGCGCTGGAGTACGATCTGATCGCGCGACCCGTCTAAGGGGAAATCGGGGGCTTTGATGCTGCGCACTCTCGCCTGTCTGCTCCTGTTGGCGCTGGGCGCCCAGGCCCGCTCGGACATCTTCCTCAACCGCGAGTGGGAGCCGGACTTCCGCGTGCTGGCCTCCAGCCTGCTGCAGGCCGCGGACGGGGAACCCTCCGAGCACCCGGTCTTCACCTGCGTGCTCAATCTCAGCGACCTGCAACTGCGGCGCTGCGACGCGCCGGACGCCGCCCCCGCCGACAGCCTGGGCGGCTCGTGCTACCGGGCCGAGTACGAGATCAGCTTGGAGATCTTCCAGGGCAAGGGCCGGCACCAGCGCGCGCGCGCCTCGCGCTACCTGCACCAGACCCTCACCCTTGACCGGACCCACGCGGACGTGGAGAATCCCCGCCGCTGGCACCACCTGGAGGTCGAGCTGCCTCCGGGCGACTACACCTGGTGGGTGGAATTCCAGGACCTGCAGTCCCGCCGCCACGTGCGCCGGGAGGGCCGCTTCAAGGTGACGGACCTGAAGGGCTGCGAACAGGCCATCTCCGGACTCTGGCTGCTGGCGGAGAGCGACAGCCAGGCCGTGGATCCCCTGCTGGCGCGGCCCTTCGTCGAGGAGCGGGGCGGCGCCCACCCCGCCGAGCTGGCCGTGTTCTACCAGGTCTGGAGCCGCGGGGGCGATTCGCTGGACCTGCACTCGCAGATCCTGGACCGCCGCGAGACGGAGCGCCACAAGCGCACGCTGCGCCGCTGGTTTCCGGCGGGCCTGACCCGCAACCTGCTGCAGGTGCCGCTCCAGGCGCTGGGCAGCGGTGACTACCTGCTGGAGCTGCGGCTGGGCGACCAGAAAGCCCCCAAGCGCCGGGACTGGCGCGAGGGCCAGGAGGGCAAGGACCGCACCGGCCCCGCCCGGCGCCTGGCGCGCTTCACCGTGCGCTGGCAGGGCGAGCCGGGCAATCCCGGCGACCTGGACCGCGCCGTGGAGCAGTTGCGCTACATCCTGCCCGCCCGGCGCTTCCGCGAGCTGCAGGAGGCGCTGATGAGCCAGAAAAAGGCCCTGTTCGACGACTTCTGGCGGTCTGTCGACCCCACGCCGGAGAACGAGGTCAACGAGCTGATGGGCGAGTACTACCGGCGGGCCGAATTCGCCGACCGCCGTTTCTCCTGGTCGCGTTTCGCCGGCTGGCGCAGCGACCGCGGGCGGATCTACATGATCTACGGCGATCCGGACGAAGTGGAACGCTCCGCCGGCGACTTGGACGAGCCGGCCTGGGAGCGCTGGAGCTACGAGGAGAGCGGGCGCGAGTTCTTCTTCCTGGACCGGCTGGGCTTCGGCGATTACCAGCTGGTGCTGGATCCCACCCGATGAACGAGCTGCGGATCCGCGTGGTGGCGCCGGCGGGACCCGTCCGGCCTGAGCGCCTGCGGGCGGGCGCGGCCGTGCTGGAGGGCCTGGGTTGCCGCGTGAGCTGGACACCCGCCGTGGAGGCCTGCTGGGGCCATCTGGCGGGCTCCGACGCGGCGCGGGCGGCGGATCTGCAGGCGGCCCTGCTGGATCCGGACGTGGACGCTATCTGGGCCGCCCGGGGCGGCTTCGGCGGACTGCGCCTGCTGCCCCTGCTGGACGTGGAGCGCCTGGCCGCGCGGCCGGCTCCCACACGCCCGCCACTCATCGGTTACAGTGACCTGACCAGCCTGCAGAACGCGCTGGCCGCCCGGCTGGACTGGCCCGTCTGGCACGCTCCGATGATCGCCAGCGAGCTGGCCGAGCCGCTGGATGCGCTCAGCGCCGCCTCACTGGCCGGCCTGCTGGCCGCGCTGCGGCGCGCCGAGTCCCCGCCCGTGCTGGTCGCGCGCCAGGACAGCGCCGGGAACTGGTCGTTGCTGGAGTCGGAGGCCGGGCTGGCCGGCAGCTCGGCCCGCCTGCGGCTGGAAGGCGCGGGATGCGTCCAGGTGCTGGGTTTCCACGCGGATTTCGTCTGGAGAAAGGGTGAGGCGGCGGGCCGGCTGGCGGGCGGCAACCTGAGCGTGCTGGGCAGCCTCTACGGCAGCGGCTGGGAACCGGACCTCCACGGGCGCCTGCTGCTGTTGGAGGACCATGGCGAGTATCCCTTCCGCCTGGACCGCCACCTGACTCAGCTGGCCAACGCCGCTGCGTTCTCGAACAGCGCGGCCCTGCTGCTGGGCTCCTTCGCGCGCTGCGAGGAGCCGGATCCGGACAAATCCACCTTCACGGCCACTGAACTTCTGCGCGCGGCCGCCGCCCGCTGCCCGGGTCCCGTGCTGGCGGGCCTGCCTTTCGGCCACCAAGCCCCGCGCCTCAGCCTGCCTTTCCATGGTCAGGCCACTCTTCACACCTGATGGAACACGCAGGCACTCCACCACGTGCCCGCTACTCTGACCCACCCAGCGGCAGGCTGAGCCAGAAAGTGCTGCCCAGGCCGGGTTCGCTCTGGACGCCCACCTCGCCTCCCAGGACGGCCGCTGCGTGCTTGACGATGGCCAGCCCCAGCCCCGTGCCGCCCAGCGAGCGCGAGCGCGCCTTGTCCACCACGTAGAAGCGTTCGAAGAGCCGCGGCAGGTGCTCGGGCGCGATGCCCTGGCCCTGATCGATCACCTCCAGCCGCACCCGGAGCGGACCGGTTCCCGGCTCGGGCAGGGCCCTCAGGCGCACCACGCTCTCCGGGCGTCCGTAGCGGATGGCGTTGCTGAGCAGGTTGACCAGGGCGCGCTCCAGCAGGGGCCGCTGGCAGAGCAGACGGGCGGGCGTGCCCGGCTCCAGTTCCAGGCTGAGCCGCACCCGGGCCTCCCGGGCCAGCAGCTCGTGGTCCTCCAGCACCTCCGCCAGCAGCGTCGGCAGCGCCACCTCCTCTTGCAGGGCCGGGTCGGGCGCTTTCTGCCGCTCCAGCCGGGACAGGCTGAGCAGGTCGTCGATGATCGCGTCCAGCCGGCGGGCCTGGCGCTCGATCACTTCCAGGAAGCGCGCGGTGGTGGCCTCGTCCTGGCCGCCGTCGCGCAGCATCTCCGTGTAGCCGCGGATGGAGGTCACCGGCGTCTTCAGTTCGTGGGAAACGTTGGCCACGAACTCGCGCCGCAGGCGCTCCACCTGATTCACCGTGCTCTGGTCGGTGAGCACCACCAGCAGGCGCTCGCCGCCCGGGCCGGGCGCGCCGGGCAGGGGCAGGCTGTGGACGCGCAGTTCGCGGACGGGGCCCTGGCCCAGCTGGAGTTCGTGCACCGCCTCCTGCCAGGGCGCCTCCAGCAGCGTCAGCAACTCGGGGGGCGCCCCCAGATCCGCCAGCCGCCCCCCCACCGGATGGCCGTCCAGGCCCAACAGGCGCCGGGCCGCCGGATTGCAGGCCTGCACGCGGCCGCCGCGGTCCAGGGCCAGCACGCCGTCGCGCAGCCCGGCCAGCAGGGCGTCCAGCTCCCCGCGCCGATCCTCCTCGGCCTGGACCTGGCGCGAGAGCCCGCGGGCCAGCCGCTGGATGGAGTCCTGCAACAGATCCAGTTCCCGGGGCAGGTGCGTCGACAGCGGGCGGGGATCCAGCCCGCCCGCCGCCAGCCGGTCCGCCTCGCCGCGCAGGGCGGCCAGCTGCCGTCCCAGCCGCAGGCTGAACCAGACGGCCGGCGCAAGGATCACCACCAGGGCCAGGCCAGCGCCCAGGCCCAGCCGCCACTGCAGGGGCCCCAGGACCGTCCCCAGCCCGACGCCCTGCAACTGGGCCGCGCGCCGCAGACCGTCCAGGGCCAGGTAGCCCTGGGCCGCCAGCAGCAGCAGGCCGGCCAGGGCCGCCAGCACGGCGCCCCGCAGGAGCTGCCGGATGAGCAGGGGCGGGCGCGCCGGGTTCATGGGGTCACGCCTGCGTGGACCGGCAGGGGCAGCACGTCCGTCCAGCCTGTCTCCAGCCGCTGCAGGCCGTTCCGGCGCAGCAGCAGGGAGGCCGGCAGGGCACGGCCGAACAGGGCCTGGCCCAGCTCCAGCGGCTTCAGACCTGCGCCCTCCACGCTGAGCAGGCGCAGGGCCAATCGCGGCCGGCCGGGTTCCAGATCGCCGGGCGGGTCCTCGTCCAGACCCAGCGACCAGTCCAGCAGGCGCTGGCTCAGGTCCAGCTCCACGCGCCGCCCCTTGCGGGTCACGAGCAGGGGTTCGCCCGTGGCCAGTCGACCGGCCAGTTGCGCCCGGTAGTGTTCCAGCAGCGCGGCGGGCTCATCCGGCAGCGCGGGGTCCTCGTCCGCGTCGGGCAGCTGCAGGTCCCAGTCCACGGCCTCCAGACAGCGCGAGAGGACGGGTTCAGCGGGCTCCAGCAGGCGCAGGGCCACGGGCTTCCAGCCGGCCGGTGAGGCGGCGCGCAAGCTCTCGAGCAGGCCGTCGGGATCCGGTTCCCGGGCCAGCGCGGCCTCGCAGTAGTCGCCCAGCGAACCCGCGCCCATGGTGATGGCCGGCGCAAAGGAGACTACCGGATGCGGGCTGAAGCCCTGGCTGAACCAGGCCCGGAGCCCCGCCCGGCGCAGGATCTGCGGCAAGAGGCGCACCAGATCCAGCTGGCTGAGCAGGCGGCCTTCCGCCAGCCGCGTGAAACGCAGGCGCAGGCGCCAGGGACGCTCGCCCTGCTGCTGTTCGTGGGGCGCCCGGCCCGCGGCCAGCCGTTCCAGGGCCAGGTCGCGCTCGTTGGGTCCCGTGCGCCGCACGGGCTCCCGGGCTCCCAGGCCCTCCAGGTGTTCCAGGCGTTCGTCGCGCATCCGGCTCAGGTCGCAGGCCACGCCGCAGTGCCAGCAGACCAGCTTGCGCGTGTCCTCCCGGGCCTCCTGCAGGTTGGTGTGGTGGACCTGCATTCCCGCCGGCTTGCCACAGGGCGGGCTGAGCCGGTCCTGCAGGGCGCGTCGGTACTCGCCGGCCAGGAAGCCCTCCTTCAACCCCACGTCGATGTGGTCCCAGGGCAGGGCGGCGTCCACGGGCAGCGTGTCCGTGAACAGCCGGCGCTCAAGGCCCGTGCGGCTCTCCCAGGCCTCCAGGGCCAGCTGCCAGCTCTCCCAGTCCAGCCGGTCGTCCCAGGAGTCGAAGCGCGCGCCCCGCCGCCAGGCGTCCTCGATCAGGTCGGCCACCCGGCGGTCGCCGCGACCCACGATGGCCTCCAGGTGGCTCATGCGCAGGTCGTGGCGCCGGAAACGGAAGCCGTGGCGGCGCGAGGCCAGCCGCAGCCGCTCCTGCTTGCGCTCGATCTCGGCCAGGCTGTCCATGGCGCACCACTGGAAGGGCGTGTGCGGCTTGGGCACGTGGCTGCTGACGCTGACTGTCACCGTCACGTTGCGGTGGTGGGCCCGGCCCAGCCCCATGGCCCGCGCGCCCATGGCCGCGATCCCGTTCAGGTCCTCGTCGGTCTCCGTGGGCAGCCCCAGGATGAAGTAGAGTTTCATCTTCGACCAGCCCCGGGCGAAGACCCGCCTGCAGGTGGCCTCGATGTCTTCGTCGGAGATGTTCTTGTTGATCACGTCGCGCAGCCGCTGGGTGCCGGCCTCCGGGGCGAAGGTCAGGCCCGTGGCCTTGACGCTGGCGATCTCGTCCAGCAGCTCCTCGGAGAGACCGTAGGCCCGCAGGCTGGAGATGCCCAGCCCGACTTTTTCCGGACGCAGGCGCTCCATCACGCCGCGGATCAGGGGCGAGATGGCCGAGTAGTCCGCGGTGGAGAGGCTGGTCAGGCTGGCCTCCTCGTAGCCGCCCTTGGCCACGGCGCGGGTCACGGTCTCGATCACGTCCTGGGGCCGGCGCTCGCGCACCGGGCGGTAGATCATCCCCGCCTGGCAGAAGCGGCAGCCCTCCGTGCAGCCCCGGGCGATCTCCACCGACATGCGGTCGAAGATCGCCTCGGTCACGGCCACGGGCGAGTCGTCGGGGAAGGGATAGGCGTCCAGGTCCGGCACGAAGTTGCGGGTCACGCGCGCCGGCACCCCCGGCTCCAGCGGCTGGTCCACCACTTCCAGGCCCGAGCGCTCGCAGATCCGCGTGCCGTAAAGCGCGGGCACGTAGACACCGCCCGAGCGCGCCAGCTCCACGAGGATCTCACGCCGCGGCCGGCCCTCCCGGCGCAGGCGGCCCACCAGGCGCAGCACGCGCGGCAGGGCCTCCTCGCCGTCGCCGATCACGAAGGCATCGATGAAGGGGGCGATGGCCTCGGGGTGCGTGGCCGTCGGACCGCCGGCGATCACCAGCGGAGCGTCCTCGGGCCGCTCGGCGGAGCGCAGCGCGATCCCGCCCAGCTCGAGCATGGTGAGCACGTTGGTGAAGGTCATCTCGTACTGCAGCGAGAAGCCCACCACCTGGAAGTCGCGGAGCGGCCGGCGCGTCTCCAGGCTGATCAGCGGCAGGCCCGCCGCGCGCAGCCCGGCCTCCAGGTCGAACCAGGGACAGAAGCAGCGCTCCATCAGCAGGTCGGCGGCCTGGTTGACCACCTTGTAGAGGATCTTGGTGCCCAGGTGGCTCATGCCGATATCGTAGAGGTCGGGGAAGCAGAGCGCGAAGGTGCAGGCGAGCTGCGGGTCGCTCCAGTCCTTGACCACGGAGAAGACCTCGCCTCCAAGATAGCGGGCGGGTTTCTCCACGTGCTCCAGGAGGGCGGCGTAGGGGTGGGTGGTGGCGGGCATGGGTCCTTTCCGCGGCCGGGGCCGCCGTCTCCATCCGATGGAATCCCGGCTTCCAGTCTGGAAAACCCGGCCATTTCCTGCAATGGCCCGGCGGAAGCGTCCGGCGGTCAAGTCGCGCAGACTGCTAGATTGGCCGCGCGGGACGGACCGGAACGACCCGCCCACAACCGGAGGCCGGCGTCATGCAACTCTCCCCCGCACTGCTCGACTGGTTTGCCCGCGCCGCGGCCGCCGCCGCCGCCCACAATCGGCAGGATTTCGGCATCCCCGAACTGCTCATCGCCGCGCTGGAGGATCCCGCCCGGCTCTCGGAGGTCTGGGAGGGCCTGCTGCAGGGCGAGGAACATCGCGAGGCCCTGCTGCGCCACTTCCACCAGGCCTCCAGCGCCGTGGCGGCCCAGGAGGCGGCCCGGGACGCCGCGCCGCCGGCCGAGGACTTCCCCGCCGAAGTCCTGGAGGCCGTGGACGAGCTGGCCTTGCCGCCGGACGAGGCCGTCCTGAGCGTGCTGGCCAGCTGGCAGCAGGAGAAAGGCGAGGACGAGCTGGACGCCGACCCCCTGCTGCAGCTCGTGCTCTTCAACTGGAACCACCTCTATCCCATGCCGCTGGAGAAGCTGGGCATCGAGCTGCAGCGCAAGGGCGAGGGTGCGGCGGACTTCCTGCGCGCCTTCTTCGCCCCGGAGCAGGACTTGAACCGGCGCTACGGCCAGGATCCCATGCAGGGCCTCCTGCCCTATCCCGACTATTGCCGGGCGGCCATGGAGGTGCTGGTGCGCCGCTACCGCCAGAACCTGCTGATCTACGGCCTGCCGGGCGTGGGCAAGAGCATGGTCCTGCGGCGCCTGGTGGAGGAGACCGCCGCCGGCCGCGTGCCGCGCATCTTCGCGGGCAAGCGCTTCTTCGAGTTCAACCGCGAACTGTTCCTGAAGGACCTCCAGAGCCAGACCGACCTCCAGGCCCGCTTCGACGTGCTCCGCCTGCACCTGGAGCAGCACCCCGAGATCATCCTGGTGCTCGACGGCATCCAGCACTGGTTCGCCAACGCCACCACCGTGATGCAGGACTTCCTCCAGCGCCTGCTGGGCCTCTTGCGCTACAAGAAGCTCCACTTCGTGCTGCTGGCCGACGTGGAGTTCTTCAACCGCGTCTTCAAGTCCAACCCCGTCTTCGAGGAGTGGCTCTCGCCGCTCTACATCAAGCCCCTGACCCGCTCCGACGTCCTGTTGATCCTCGAGCAGATCAAGGACAAGTTCGAGGAGCAGTACGGGGTCAGCCTGGACCGCGCCCAGCTGGAGCGCGTGGTGGAGATGGCCGAGGCTCACGTGCGCACCAGCCAGTTCCCCAAGAAGGCGCTGATCCTGCTGGACGTGGCCCTCTCCATCCAGGCCCTGGACGACGGGCCCGAGCCGCTGGCCTGGGAGAGCGCGCTGCGTCTGGCCCTGGGGCGGATCACGGGCCAGGAATCGGCCGACTTCCCCGACCTGCAGGAGCGCCTGACCCGGCTGGAGGAGCTGCTGCGGGAGCGGATCATCGGCCAGGAGTCGGCCATCCTCGAGGTCTGCCGGACCATCCGCTTCACCAAGAGCGACCTGGACCTGAACCCCGACCGGCCGGACGGCGTGTTCCTGTTCGCCGGGCCGGCGGGCGTGGGCAAGAAGTACTTCGCGGGCGAACTCTCGCGCATCCTCTACAACCGCGAGCCCTTCGTGGTGGACTTGAGCGACTACCAAGAGGCGGAGAGCCTGCAGCTGATCACCGGCCGCGTCTCCCAGGGCGAAGGCGGGTATCCCGCGCCCAGCGTGCTGGAGCGGCTGCGCGTGGAGCCGCGCCGCGTGCTGCTCCTCAAGAACCTTGAGTTCGCCGCCGGCGAGGTCCTGCACTATTTCCTCAAGGGCTTCGAGGAGGGCTTCCTGCGCGACGCCGGCGGCCAGCAGATGCCCGTGGGCGAGACCACCGTCGTGCTGGTCTCGGATATCCTGGGTTTCGAGCCCCACGGGTCGATGGGCTTCTCCAGCCCGGAGGACCGCCGCCTGGACGAGGCCGCCCTGCGCGACTATTTCACGCCCGACCTCTTGCGCGGGGTGGACAAGCTGGTGGTCTTCCAGCCGCTGGCGGAGTCCGACCTCCAGCGCATCCTGAACGAGCGCATCGTGCCGGCCTTCCAGAGCAAGGTGGCGCGGCTGGGCCACGACCTGACGGTCTCGCCGGACGTCTCGCGCTGGGTGGCCCGGCTGGGCACGCGCCTGGAGCTGAGCGGGCAGAACGTGGATCGCAAGTTCGAGGAGCTGGTGGCCGAGCGGGTCAACGAAGCCATCCTGGCCTCCAGCGGCAAGGCCCTGCGGATCCAGGTCTCCCTGCTCGATGACAAGCTGGAATTGGTCAGCACGCCGCTGGCGGAGTGAGGGAATCCCGGGCGGGACGGATACACGAAACGGCGGCCTGGGCCGCCGTTTCCACGTTGGATGCGCTGGCGCGTTACTTCGTGATCTTGCCGGCCTGGATGCAGGACGTGCAGACGCGCATGCGGCGGCGTTCGCCGTCCACCATGGCGTGCACGGTCTGCAGGTTGGGCAGGAAGCGGCGCTTGGTGTGATTGTTGGCGTGGGACACGTTGTTGCCGCTCATCGGGCCTTTGCCGCAAATCTGGCAGACTCGGCTCATGGGAACACCTCACTATCCAATTCCACGTCCGGGGCTTCCAACCGCCAATCCCTGCCCGAGAGGGAGCGGCGAGCCGCCGAATTCAAGAGCGAAAAGTATAGCACCCCATCCCGGTTGATGCAATGCCCGGCAAGCGCTTCTCCCGCCGCGGCCCCGGGCCCCGGGCTGGAATCGACTCCCGGGGGGCGTCCAGCGGCCCCGGACCGGCGCTTGCCAGCCCGTCCGCTGTTATCTTGGGCCACCAAACCAACGGATGGTCCCATGTCCCTGCCCCGCACCGGCCACGCCGCCGCTTCGCCCGTTTCCGGATTCCACCCATGCAGTTGACCTTCCACAGCGCCCTCGGGGAGTCCCGGATCTGGCTGGGCCACCAGGCTGGCGAGTCCATCGCCGCGGCCCTGGCCGAGTTCCCCGGCCCGCGCCTGCTCCTGACGGAATCCCGCGTGGCCCGGGCCCAGGGGCGCTTCCAGGAGCAGGTCATGGACCGCGTGGACCTGCAGCGCCTGGTGCTGCCCGAGGGCGAGGGCGCCAAGAACAGCGCCAACCTGCTCACCGTGCTGGGGGAGATGGCCGAGCTGGGCCTGGAGCGCGGCTCGCCCCTCCTGGCCTGGGGCGGCGGGATGGTGGGCGACCTGGGCGGCCTGGCCGCCAGCCTCTGGAAGCGCGGCGTGCCCTTCTGCTGCGTGCCCACCAGCCTGCTGGCCATGGTGGATGCGGCCGTGGGCGGCAAGACGGCGATCAACTTCGGCGGGCAGCGCAACTCCGTCGGCAGCTTCTGGCCCGCCCGGGCGATCTGGATCGACCTGGACAGCCTGGCCACCCTGCGTCCGGAGGACTGGAGCAGCGGCTACGGCGAGCTGCTCAAGGCCGCCTGGCTCCAGGACGATGGCTGGGCGCGGCAGCTGGAGAACCAGCCGGCGGACCTGCTGCGGGCGGACCACCCGGACCTGCCCGCCCACGTGGAGCGGGCCCTGCGCTTCAAGCTGGAGATTGTCGAGCAGGACGAGCGCGAGGCCGGCTGCCGCGCGCTGCTCAACCTGGGCCACAGCTTCGCCCATGCGCTGGAGGCCCTGCGGGGCGAGGAACTCAAGCACGGCCACGCCGTGCTGCTGGGCATGCTGGCCGCGGCCCGCACGGCCCGGCTGGCCGGAGTGGCCGACGCCGCCGCGGCGGACGGGATGGAGGAGCGCCTGCGGCGCGTCCTGCTGGAGCTGGGTCTGTTGCCCGCGCCGGCCCTGCGCGAGCTGGCGGTGCCCGAGATCCTGGCCCGGATGGCCCAGGACAAGAAGGTGAGCGCGGGCCGCCTGCGGCTGGTGCTGCCCGTGCGGCCCGGCGCAGCCCGCCTGGAGATCGTGGAGCGGCCGCTGCTGGAGCGCGCGCTGACCGAATGGGGAGGCCTGCTCACATGAGGCTGGACGTGATCAACGGCCCCAACCTGAACGGACTGGGGCGGCGCGAGCCGGAGATCTACGGCACCCAGGGACTGGACGAGCTGGAGCGGCGCCTGCGCGCGGCGTTCCCCGCCGTGGAGTGGAGTTTCTTCCAGAGCAACCACGAGGGGGCCCTGGTGGACCGCCTGCAGTGGGCAGAGGGTCACGTGGACGGCGTGATCCTCAACCCGGCGGGGCTCTCCCACACCAGCGTCGTGCTGCTGGACGCCCTGCTGGCCCTCAGCATCCCGGTGGTGGAGGTGCACGTGAGCCAGGTGCTGGCGCGCGAGGAATTCCGCCGCACCCTGCTGACGGCCCGCGGCGCGCAGGCCCTGATCTGCGGCCTGGGGCTGGCCGGCTACGAGGCGGCGGCGCGGCACTTGCTGAACCCGGAGGCCGGAGCATGAAGACAGCATCCCTGATTCGCCTGAGCCTGTTGTCGCTGGGCCTGGCCGCAAGTCTCGCGCCGGCGCAGGCCGATCCGCGCCTGGCGGCATCCCTGGAACAGGCCGGACTGCGCCAGCAGGATCTGGCCTTTCCGCTGCTGCCCGCGGAACGGGACTCCTTCCGGCTGGCCCGGGTGGACGAAATCCTCAAGTCCGGCCAGCCGCTGGACAGCTGGGGGGATTCGCTGACCCGGCGCCTGGAGCGGACGGAGACACTGGGCCAATTGGTGCGCCGGCTCTGGCCCGAGCTGCGACGCGCCGGCGCGCCGGCGACGGAACTGCCCGACCTGCGGCCGGGGGCGCTTCGGGGGCGGGATTGGGAGGACTGGACCGACTGGCTGGGCGGCCTGGGTCGCCGGCGTCTGCTGGAGCCCGCCCAGGTCCAGGTCCTGGAGCAGGATCTGGGCGACCTGCTGCAGGAGGACGGCGAACTGGGCGAACTCAGCGTCTTCGAGTTGGACAGCCTGCAGCGGCTTTCGGAGGCCGAGTCCCGCGCCCGGCGCCTGCGCCTGGAGGCCGTCCGGCGGCCCGACCCGGCCGAACTGCTGGGCCTGTTGGACGAGCTGGAGCAGTTCGTGGCCCAACTGGAGGACTTCCGGGCCGCGGCCGACGGCCTGCGCCCCCAGAAGCACCCGCTCTACGGACCCGTGCTCTACGCAGACGAATTCCTGGCCGTGGGCACGGAGGCGGTCAACCACTGGACGGGCGGCCTGCCGCCCATCGTCATCGACCTGGGGGGCGACGATCTCTACGAGGGCCCGGTGGCCCTGAGCCGCGGCGGAGTCAGCCTGCTGCTGGACCTGCAGGGCAACGACCGCTACCGCAGCGGCGGCGAGCTCGGTCCCGCCGCCAGCGTGGGCGGGCTGGCCCTGTTGCTGGACCTGGCCGGCGACGACCAGTACGAGGGGCGCTACGCGGCGTTGGGCGCCTCCCTGGGCGGGCTGGCCCTCCTGGTGGACAGAGGGGGCGACGACCTCTACACGGGGGACACCTTCTGCCTGGGGGCCGGCAGCCTGGGAATGGGCCTCTTGCTGGACGAGGCCGGCAACGACCTCTACCGCTGCAGCCTCTACGGCCAGGGCTTCGGCCACGTGGCCGGGCTGGGCCTGCTCCAGGACAAGGCCGGCCACGATCAGTACCTGCTGCAGCCGCGTTACGTGGACCAGATCCGCTACGACGACCACCACTTGAGCATGGGACAGGGCTTCGGCTTCGGCCAGCGGCCGGATCTTTCCGGCGGCGTGGGTCTCCTGCACGACCTGGCCGGCAACGACCTCTACTCGGCGGACATCTTCGGGCAGGGCGGCGCCTACTGGTGGGCCCTGGGCGCGCTGGTGGACCGCGCGGGCAACGACCGCTACCTGGCCTGGCAGTACGCCCAGGGCGCGGGCGTGCACCTGGCGGCGGGCCTCCTGCTGGACGAGGACGGGCAGGACGTCTACCAAAGCCGGGGCGTCAGCCAGGGCTGCGGGCACGACCTGGCCCTGGGCTGGCTGCTGGAGCGCGGGGGCGACGACAGCTACACGGCCTGGGACTTGAGCCAGGGCGCGGGCAGCGCCAACGGCACAGGCCGCCTGACGGACCTGCTGGGCGCGGACCTCTACGCCATGCGCGGTCCGGCCAAGCCCCGGGCCTACGGCGATCCCCGCCGCCGGACGGGCAGCCTGGGCCTCTTCCTCGACGCCACGGGGGCGGACTACTACCTGGGCAACGGAGCCAACGACAGCCTCTGGAGCGGCAGCCTGCGCGGCCTGGCCCAGGACTGGGGCCCGCGCCGGACTCCCGCCGGAGCCGGGGCCGCGCCCGCGCTGGCGGCGGCCGCCGCCGCGGACGACCCCGGCCCGCTGGATTCGCTCTTCGTCGAGACGGATTCCGTCGACCGGCTCTACGTCTGGGCCATCCGCCTGGAACCCAAGTGGCTGCGCGAGCGCGACCTGGCCCGGGCGGCCCTGGTGCGGCGGCCTGTGGAGACCGTGGACCTGCTCCGCCGCCGGCGCCTGCTGTCCAGCGACATCAGCTGGGAGCGCCACGCCCTGAAGGACGTGGTGGTCGCGCTGGGTGCGGCGGCCGTGCCCCTGCTGGAGGAGGCCGTGGAGGCCCCCCTGCCGGCGGAGCCCGGCGAGGAGCGGACCCGCCGGCTCTCCGAGCAGGCCTTCGCCCTCTGGGTCTTTTCCGAGGCCTGCCAGTTGGGGGATCCGGCGCGCTTCGCCGACTGGTGGACGCGCGGGCTGGCCCAGTCCACCCCGGGTTCGCTTTCTCTGCTCCTGGAGGGCCTGGCCGAACGCGACGGGGACCCGCAGATCCTGCTGGAAGGCCTGCGCCACACGCATCCGGGCGTGCGGCGCTCGGCGGCCTGGGGCCTGGGGCGCAACCCCGCCGGCCCGGCCGGGCGCGCGGCGCTGCTGGCGGCCCTGGCGGACAGCGTGCTAGCGGTGCGGATCAGCGCTTTCGAGAGCCTGGCTGCGGACACCACCCTGGACGGCGCGCCGCTGGAGGCCCGGCTCTTCGATCCGCTGGCCCCGGCCCTGGAGCGCCGCGAGCTGTTGCGCCTGCTGGCGCGCCGGGATCCCGCCCGCTGCCGGGCCTGGCTGCCCAGGCTGGAGGCGGATCCCGTCCTGGCTGTCGACGTGCCCTGGCTCAGCGCCGGACTGCCCCCGGCGCCGCCGCGCGTGGCCGCACGGCGCCGGGGCCGCTCATGAGCCTGACCCGGCAGAGCCTGCTGCTCAGCCTGGGCCGCTCCAGCGCCAGTCTGGCCCGCCTGCTGGTGAACCTGGGCGTGGCCCGCCTGTTCGGCGAGCGGCTCGAGATCGCCGCCGAGTACCAGAACGTCTGGCTGGTCTTCAACAGCACCTACATGCTCTTCATCTTTAGCCTGCCCAGCGTGCTGTTCTACTTCCATCCCCGGCTGGACGAGGCGGGTCGGCGCTACCTGATGAGCCTAGTGCACCAGATCCTGCTCAGCCTGGGCGTGGTCTACGGCGCGCTGCTCTGGCTGGGGGCGCCCTGGCTGCGGGACTTCTACCACATGAGTCCCGACGCGGTGGGCCACCTGCGGGTCTTCGCCCTCTACTCCTTCGCCATGGTGGGCTCGGCGGCGATGGAGTCCACCTTCAACCTGCTGGGGCGCTTCAAACTGCTGGCGGTCTGGATGAGCGTGGAGTCCGCGCTCTTCCTCCTGTTGGCGCTGGGCCCGCTGGTGGCCGGCGCGCAGCCTCAGCTGTTCCAGGGGCCGGCGGCACTGCTGGGCGCCCTCTGGCCCACGCTCAGCCTGGAGGCCGCCTCCATCCGCGCCGTCTGCTGGCTCTTGAGCGGCATGGCCCTGCTCAAGTGGGCGGTCTTCCAACTGGTGCTGGCCGCCCGCCATCCGGACATGGCCTGGCACCCGGTGAAGTTCGTCGGCGCGCGCGTCAAGCCCCTGCTCGGCTACGCGCTGCCCATCACGGCCACCACGCTGGTGGCCTACCTGGCCATGTACATGGACAAGAACATCGTGGCGGCCTGGTTCACGGACAAGGCCGTCTACGCCAAGTTCCAGGCCGGCGCGCTGGAAGTGCCCTTCGTCTCGGTGCTGGTGGGCAGCGTCTCCGTGGTCATGCTGCCGCATCTCTCGCGCCTGCAGCACGAGGGCAAGCTGGCCGAGATGGCCGACCTGCTGGCCGAGGGCGTGGAGAAGGTGGCCTGGCTGGTCTTCCCGATCTTCACCCTGCTGATGGTGCTGGCCGACCCGCTCTACGTGTCCTTCTGGGGTCCGGCCTACGCCGAGTCCGCCCTGCCCTTCCGCCTCTACCTGCTGCTCTTTCCCATGCGCCTGATGTTCTACGGCCAGGTGCTGAACAACCTGGGCCTGCAGCGCTGGGTGCTGGGCACGGCGGCCGGGGACCTCCTGCTCAACTTCGTCCTGGCCATCATCCTGGTGCGCTTCCACTGGGCCGGACCCGCGCTGGCCACGGTCATCGCCACCCTGGCCGAAGTGGTGGTGTTCTGGCACCTGCTGCGGCGCGGATTGGGCCAGCCCCTGGCCCGGATCCTCGTGCCCGCGCGGCTCTGGCGCATCGCGCGCTACTCGCTTGTGGCCGGGCTGGCCGCGCTGGCGGGCCGGCTGGCGGGGCGCGGGGCGCTGGAGAGCATCCTGCTGGGCGGGACGCTCCACGGCCTGACCTTCGGGGCCCTGGCCTGGCGGGCCGGACTGGGCGAGCGCGTGATGGGAGAGTGGCGTCGCCGGGCGGCGGCGCGAAAGGAGAGGACGCGATGACTCTGCTGCGTCGACTGGGGCAGGCCCTCTGGCTGCCCTGGCGCCCGGGCCGCCGCTGGGCCACGGAGGTGCTGGAGGGCCGGGGCACGGGCCTGCCGCGCCTGCTGCTGGCGGCCCTCTGCCTGACCCTGGCGCTGGCCTTCCTGGCCAACCGCGAGCTGAACCGCTACCTGGACGAGGCCCCCGCCATCCTGGCCCAGTTGCCAAAGATGGGCCTGCGCGGCGGTGCGCTCTGGACGGATCCGCCCACTCCGGAGCCGCTCTGGATCCACGACCGCGCCGGCCGGCCGATCCTGCTGCTGGATCTGGACGCCACCCTGCGGCTGGCCGACCAGCCCGTGGATCTGCAGCTCACCCGCACGCGCCTGCTGGTCAAGGGGGCCGAGAACCAGGTCCAGGCCTTTCCGCTGGCCAGCCCGGGCCAGCCCGACGGCGAGGTCAAGCCCGCCGAATTGCTGGCCTTCTTGGAGGGTCCCGCCCGTTGGCTGGCCCTCACCCTCTCCGCGCCCCTGCTCTTCGTGCTGGCCCTGGGCCTGCTCTTCGTGCAGCAGGCCCTGCTCACGTTGATGATCCTGGTGCCCAACCGGCTCTACGACACGCGGCTGGAGTGGATCGCCCGGCTGCGGCTGATCTCGCTGGCCATCCTGGCCTCCAGCCAGCTCAGCGCCCTGGGCCTTCTGCTGGGGCTGCCTCTGGGCCGCTCGTGGCTGGTGCCCCTGCTGCTCTCCCTGGCCGGACTGATGAAGGGCGTGCTGGCCGTGCAGGCCGTCCAGGCCGGGCCCGCGCCGCCGCCGGCGGCGGGAGCGGACCCCGGAGTCTGAGCCCGTCTCGTGGGTCCGTGGTGGCCGGGCGTTGTTCCAGCCGGCCCGTGTGGATACCTTTGAGCACCATCCCAACGGAAACGCCATGTCGCAGTTGATCACCCCGGACCTGCTGGACAGCCTGCCCATCCGCATCTACCTCGTGGACCGCGAGCACCGCGCCCGGGGACTGGACGGGCGTGAGCTGGAGACGCCCGGAGCCGTCCACGACTCCGATTGCCGCCTCTGCACGGCCCTGACCGAGCAGTGCCCCATCCGGCTCAGCCTGGCGGACGGGCGTCGGCGCCACCTGGAGCTGCCGCCCCACATGTGCGGCGGCGAGCACTACCTCGAGCTGGACATCCTGCCCCTCAAGGGACCCGAGGGCGGCGTGCTGGTCCTGGAGCGCGAGCTGGACCTGCAGGACCTGGAGCTCAGCCGGACGGACGCCGGCCTGGAGCGCCAGATTCGCCAGCTGGACATCCTGAACCAGGTGCTGGCCGCCCTGCAGCAGAGTCGAGACCTGGACCGCATCCTGCGGATCATCCTGGCCGGCCTGACCTTCGGCAAGGGGCTGGAGTTCAACCGCGCCTTCTTCTTCGAGCGCCAGGGCGACGAGATCGTCGGCCGGCTGGCGGTGGGCCCGCTCTCCGGCGAGGAGGCCGCGCGGATCTGGAACCGCGGCGACCTGACGGACTTGAGCCTAGGCGAGCTCTTCCAGAACCTGGGTCCCGAGGAGGACGACCGGCCCATCCAGCGCCGGGTGGAGAGCATCCGCTTCCACCTGCTGGCCGCCGCGCCTCAGCTGCGCGCGGCCCTGGACCGGCCGGGTTGCACGTGCCTGCGCGTGCCCGAGCTGCGCGAGCCGGGCAGCCTCTGCCTGCTGGACCTGACGGGTAGCTCCGAGTCCTGGCTGGCGCCCGTGCGCGTGCCGGCCAGTCCGGGCCGCGAGGCGGAGGAGACCCGGGGCTTTCTGCTGGTGGACAACGCCATCACCAACCGCCCGCCCACCAGCGACCACCTGGACGCGCTGGTCAGCTGCGCGCGGCACCTGGGCTTCGCGCTGGAGCGCGCCCGCATGAACCAGGAGCTGGACCACCGGCTGGAGGAACTCCAGGAGGCCTACCAGCAGCTGGACCGCGGCCAGGAGCTGCTGCTCAAGAGCGAGAAGATGGCCGCCGTGGGACGCGTGACGGGCAACCTGGCCCACGAGATCAAGACGCCGCTGATGTCCATCGGCGGCTTCGCACGCCTCTTGGTGCGGGAGTTGGAGGGCCAGGAGAAGCCGCGCTCCCACGCGGACCTGGTGCTGCGGGAGTGCAAGCGCATCGAGCGGATCCTCGAGGCGCTGATGGACTACGGCGCGCCCCAGATCCTGCGCCGCGACCGGCTGGACCTGCGCGAGCGTCTGCTGCAGCTGCGCGACCGGCTGGAGGACGCCTTCCGCGAGCGCGGCATCCAGCTCAGCGTGGACACGCCCGCCGAGCCCTGCTGGGTCTGGGGCGACGTGCTGCGGTTGGATCAAATGCTCCACGCCCAGGTGCAGAACGTGCTGGACCTGAACGAGGTCCGGCGGGACGGCGTGCGGCGCTGCAGCCTGCTCAGCATCAGCCTGCGCCTGGAGGCCGAGGGTCTCTCGATCTCCGTGGCCGACGACGGACCGGGCGTGCCCGTGACCCTGCTCGACACCCTGTTCGAACCCTTTGTCAGCGGCCGGGACGGCGCCCTGGGACTGGGCTTGGCCCAGGCCCGCGACATCGCCCGCCTGCACGAGGGCGAGTTGCGCCTGCTGCAGCCCGGCCGGCTGGGCGGCGCGGAGTTCATCACCACCCTGCATGGGAGGAATCATGGCCAGGATCCTGTTCGCGGATGACGACGAGTCCCTGAGGCTGCTCTACCGCGAGGAATTCGGCGCGGACGGGCACGAGCTGCTCTTCGCCTCCACGGGCCGCGAGGCCGTGGAGCTGGCGCGCCGGGAGCGCCCCGACCTGATCGTGATGGACATCCGCATGCCCGAGATGGACGGCCTGGAGGCCATGGGGCGCATCGTGGCCGAGGACAACGAGGTGCCCGTGATCATCTACAGCGCCTTCCCGCACCACAAGGAGGACTTTTCCAGCTGGCTGGCCGACGCCTATCTGGTCAAGTCCATGGACCTGGGCGAGTTGAAGCGCGTCATCGATCGCAAACTGGGCGAGCGCGGACCCGCCTGAGGTCCCGCCGCCCTCCGCCGTCTCACAGAAAGGGGCTTCCATGCCTGCCCGCTTCCACTCTCACGGCCACGCGCTGGGCTTGGCCGCCCTGCTCCTGCTGGGGCTGGCCGCGCCGCCCGCCGCCCGCGCCGCGGACGATTACGACGCCTTCTTCAGCCTGAGCATCCCGGGTCCCGAGGGCGGGCCGAAGAAGGGCGGGGCCAAGGACGAGAAGCCGCCCTTCGCCGAGGTGCTGGCCGGGGCGGACACCCTGGGCGGGCTGTTCACGCTCTACCACCTGCCGCGCACCGACGCCTGCTGGCTGGAGATCCAGCCCGACCAGTTGGGCCGGGACTATATCCTCTCCTTCACCCAGGAGACCGGCGCGGGCGGGCAGGGCGTGCTGGCCGGCGTGCCCGCCGGGCACATGGTGGTGCGCTTCGACAAGGTGGGCGAGCGCATCCTGCTCACCCGCCGCAACCTGATGTTCCGCGCCGCGGCCGAGCCCGCCGCCGCCATGGTGGAGCGTTCGCGCAGCGATTCGCCCCTGGCCAGTTTCAAGCTGGCCGCCCAGGCCGAACCCGAGCGCGGCTCGTGGCTGGTGCCGCTCAACGACTGGTTCCTGGGCGATCCCCTGCGCACGGCTCAGCGCCTGAAGCATGCCCTGGGCTCGGACTTCAGCCCCGTGGAGGGCCGCGGACGCTGGACGCGCCTGCAGAGCTTCCCGGCCAACCTCGAGCTGGGCGCGCGGCTGGGCTTCCAGACCGAGCGGCCCGCCCAGGGCTGGAGCCTGCTGGAGGATCCACGCGCGCTGGAGATCGAGGTGCGGGCCAGTCTGTCGGAGCTGCCCGCCGCGCCCTTCACGCCCCGCCTGGCCGACCCGCGGGTGGGCTACTTCGAGACGGGCTGGCGGCTCTGGGGCGACGACGGCCGCGAGGATCCGATGGTCCACGTGGCCAACCGCTGGCGGCTGGAGAAGCGCGAACCGGAGGCCGCCCTGTCCGAGCCCGTCCAGCCCATCGTCTACTGGCTGGAGAACACCATTCCCGCGGAGTATCGCGCCGCCGTCCGCCGGGGCGCCGAACTCTGGAACCTGGCCTTCGAGCGGGCGGGCTTCCAGAACGCCTTCGTGGTGAAGCAGATGCCCGACGACGCGGACTGGGATCCGGCGGACATCCGCTACAACACCATCCGCTGGATCTCGTCCAACGAGCCCTCCTTCGGCGCCATGGGACCCAGCCAGGTCAATCCTTACACGGGCGAGATCCTCAACGCCGACATCGTGGTGGAAGCCGACATGGTGCGGCGCGTGGCCTGGGGCTGGCGGGCCAGTATCGCGCCGCTGGGTCGGCGCGCGGCGGACGCGGGCCAGGAAGCGGCTCTGCCCGCCGCGGGCGAGGGCCTGCTGCTGGCGCTCCAGCAGGCGGGCGAACGGCAGGCCGCGGCCTGGGCGGATCCCGAGCAGGGCGGCGTCCACTCCTGCAGCGTCGCCCAGGAGCTGGCCGAGCAGGCCGGGCTGGCCGGCGCGCGGCTGGCCTCCGCCGGCCAATTGGCGCCGGGTGATCCGCTGCCCTGGCCCATCGTGGAGCAGTACCTGATCCAGGTGGTGGCGCACGAAGTGGGCCACACCCTGGGCCTGCGCCACAACTTCGCGGCCAGCGCCCTGCTGCCCTTCGCCGGCCTCTGGGACTCCACGGCCACGGGGGCGACGGGCCTGACCGGCTCGGTGATGGAGTACAACGGGGCCTGCGTGGCCCTGGACCCGGCCCGCCAGGGCGATTACTACACGCGCACCTTGGGACCCTACGACCTGTTCGCCATCGAGTGGGGCTACCGGCCCACGGGGGAGACGGATCCCGCCGCGGACGCCCGGGCCCTGCAGCCGCTGCTGGAGCGCTCCGCGCGCGAGGCGGGCCTGCGCTACGGCACGGACGAGGACGCCTACGACGTGCGCGGCTGGGGCAGCGCCGTGGATCCGGGCATCCGCGTCTTCGACCTGTCATCTGACGAGGAGGCCTGGACGCGCCACCAGCTGGAGCTGGCCCGTGCGCTGCTGGCCACGGGGCCGGAGCAGATCCTCACGCCGGGCGACGATCCGGCCCTCTACCGGCGCGCCTGGGAGCGGGCCTTCGGCGCCTACTGGGCCGCGCTGGAGCCGCTGCCCCGCTACGTGGGCGCGCTGGAATACCGCCGTCAGCCCTGGGGCCAGGGGGTGGATCCGCTGCAGGCCTGGGCCGTGGACGAGCAGCGCGCGCTGCTGGACCTGCTGCTGGCGGCGGCGCTGGATCCGGCTCCCTGGCGGGGAGCGGGCCCGGCCCTGGAGCGCTTCGGACCCGGCTGGAGCTGGAGTTTCGACGGCTCGCGCGAGGTGGAGCGGCTGGACACGCCGCTGCGCGGCTGGCTGGCCGAGCAACGGGGCCGCCTGCTGGCCGATCTCTACTGCCCGGCCCGGCTCTCCCGCGTGGTGGAGCTGGAGGCCCGCCTGCCCAAGGGGCGCGTGCTGGGCCTGGACGAGCTCTTCGCCAAGGTGCGGACCGGCATCTGGAGCCAGGCGCCCGCCGATCCGGCGGCCCGCGACCTGCAGCGCCTGCACGTGGGCCTCTTGAGCGAGCTTTTGTTGGAGAAGAAGCTGCGCGAGCTGCCCGAGGACGCGCGCCTGCTGGCCCGGGCGGACTTGCAGGGCATCCGCGCCCAGCTGGCGGCCTGGCAGAAGTCGGCGGGCGGCGACCGCCTGCAGGCCCAGCACCTGCAGGACCTGGCGGAGCGAATCACGCTGGCCCTGGAGCGGGAGCGGGCCAAACTGTAGCCCGCCCAGCCAGACAGACAACAAAAGCGCGCGTTCCCCGGGGGGACGCGCGCTTTTTCAGCGTCATGAAGAGCGCCGCAAGGCTCAGTAGGCGGTGGCGAACAGGACGCGCCGCGCGCTGGGCTGGCCGCTGAACACGCAGGTGCCGGGCTCGTCCGCCCAGTCAAAGGGCAGGCAGCGGATGGTGGCCTTGGTGGCCTCCTTGATGGCCGCCTCGGTTTCGCCCGTGCCGTCCCAGTGGGCTTCCACCCATTTGCGCTCCTGGATCGCCTGCTGGAACTCCGCCCAGCTCTCCACGCGCACGGTGCCCGCCGTGCGTCGCTCCAGCGCCTGCTGGTAGAGTTCGGCCTGCATGGTCTCCAGGATGCCGGCGATCCCGGCCTCCAGCTCGGCCAGGCTGAGAATCCGCTTCTGGCGGTCGTGGCGTGTCACCAGACAGACGCTGCCCTGGGCCGCGTCGCGCGGGCCGATCTCCAGCCGGAAGGGGATGCCCTGCTGGACCCAGCCGAAGAAGCGGTCCGCCGGACGCTTGTCCGTGTCGGAATCCCAGATCACTTTCAACGCGCCCAGTTGGCTCTGCAGCAGCTCAAAGGCCCGGCGGGCGAAGGGTTCTACCGAGGCCCGCTCCTCGTCGTTCTTCCAGAGCGGCACCACCACGCCCAGCTTGGGGGCCAGCCGGGGCGGCACCACCAGCCCGTCGTCATCGGAGTGGGCCATGATCAGCGCGCCCACCAGCCGCGTGGAGACGCCCCACGAGGTGGTCCAGGCCAGCTGCTCGATGTTGTCGCGTCCGGTGAATTTGATCTCGAAGGCCCGGGCGAAGTTCTGCCCCAGGTTGTGGCTGGTGCCCATCTGCAGGGCCTTGCCGTCCTGCATGAAGCCCTCGATGCAGTAGGTGGCCACGGCGCCGGGGAACTTTTCTTTCTCGGTCTTGCGGCCCTTGATCACCGGGATGGCCAGCACGTCCTCGGAGAAGGCGCGGTAGACCTCGAGCATCTTCAGCGTCTCGTCCTGGGCTTCCTCCGCCGTCTCGTGGGCCGTGTGGCCCTCCTGCCAGAGGAACTCGCTGGTGCGCAGGAAGAGGCGCGTGCGCATCTCCCAGCGCAGCACGTTGGCCCACTGGTTGATCAGGATGGGCAGCTCGCGCCAGCTGGTCAGCCACTTGGCGTACATGTGGCCGATGATGGTCTCGCTGGTGGGGCGGATGTAGAGCGGCTCGTCGAGCTTCTTGCCGCCGCCGTGGGTGACCACGGCACATTCCGGCGCGAAGCCCTCCACGTGCTCGGCCTCCTTGGTCATGAAGGACTCAGGGATGAGCAGCGGGAAGTAGGCGTTGACGTGGCCGGTCTCCTTGAAGCGGCGGTCCAGGTCCGCCTGCATGCTCTCCCAGAGGGCGTAACCCGTGGGACGGATGACCATGGCGCCCTTGACGGGCGAGTAGTCGGCCAGCTGGCCGGCCTTGATGACGTCCAGGTACCACTCGGAGTAGTCCTGGGAACGGGCGGTGATGTTGCGGGCCACGGTGCGTCCTTTGTTGTCAGGGATTGGCGCCCCAAGGTACGCAACGAGGGCCGGCCGGCGGAAGGGGCCAGAAGCCGGCCGCCGGCGCACTGACAACCTTCAAGACAACTCTGTGTCTCTGTGACTCTGTGGTGGTTCTCTCCAGCGGCATCAACTCAGGGCCGGGCCCGAAAGCGCTCCCAGGCCGCCAGCGCTTCCTGCCGACCCTGGACGGGATCCGGCTGCGCCGCCGGGTAGCCCGTGGCCGCCCGCTCAAGGGGTGTCAGCGTCCAGGCCCGGCGGGCCGTCTCCAGGGAGAGCGAGTTCAGTTCGGGCAGCCAGCGCCTCAGCAGGCGCCCGTCGGGATCTGCGCGCTCGGCCTGCCTTTCCGGGCTGAAGAGCCGGAACCAGGGCTGGGCGTCCACGCCGCAACCCGCGCACCACTGCCAGTTCATGGCGTTCAGCGCCGGGTCCCAGTCCACCAGCCACTCCTCGAAGACCTTGAGTCCGTCCGTCCAGGGCTGGCCCAGCTGCTTGACCAGCCAGGTGCCCGTCATCATCCGCAGGCGGTTGTGGATCCAGCCCTCCGCGTAGAGCTGGCGCTGGGCGGCATCCACGATGGGAATGCCCGTCCGGCCTGCGCGCCAGGCGGCCAGCCGTGCGGCGTCCGGGCGGCGCGGAAAGTCCCGCCAGGCCGGGGCGACGGGTTCCCAGGCCAGGTCGGGATGCTCGCGCAAGAGGGCCAGGGCGTACTCACGCCAGATCAGCTGGCGCTGCAGGCTGCGGGCCCGGGCCGCCCGGGCGGGATCCCGCGCCTCCTCGTCCAGGGCCTGCCAGACCGTGCGCGGGCCCAGCTCGCCCCGGGCCAGCCAGGGCGAAAGAAAGGACGAACCGCCGCCGTCGGCGCGCTCCCAGGCGGCGGGATCCGCCGGCCAATCCGCCTCCCGGAAGGCCTGCAGGCGGGCCAGCGCCGCGGCCTCGCCGGGTTGCCAGTTGCCGGCGGGCAGGGCCGGGGCGGCGGGGAGATCCGCCAGGCGCAGGCGGTAGTTCGCCAGCTCGGCGGGGAGCGCGCCCAGCCAGGGATGTTGGTCCGGCTCCGGTCGCGGTGCGCTGATCTCCACCCGGGACACGAAGAGGCGCTGGAAGGCCGAGAAGGAGCGCGGCAGGCGCCCGGCCGGGCCGATCAACAGCTCGGGCTGGGGACAGAGGCCTGGTTCGTGCAGGATGGGAGTCAGGCCTGCCACCACCAGCCGGGTCCGCGCCGCGGCGGCGGCGGCGGGATCGCCCAGATCCAGCTGCACTTCGCGGCGCGGATCCAGCCCGCGCAGCGCGTCCCAGGCCGCTGCGTCCAGTCGGCGGGCGTCCAGCACGGGCCGGCCGGCAGCTTCCGCCTCCGCCAGAAAGAGGCGCAGGCTGCGGGCGCGCCAGGCACCGGACCGCTCCGGCAGCGGCGGGGCGGGGTCCAGGATCAGCAGCGCGGGTTCGTCCCGGGCCACCGCCAGAGCGGGATTGTCGTGCCGGCGCAGGCTGTGGGTCAACCAGACGAGAGTCATGGGGCCTCCTTTCTATTCCAACGTGGCACTTGCTGCGGAGCCCACCGCCATGCCGCCGCTGTCCAGCGCGCAGGACGAATCGCCGAGTTGGTGTCAGGCACCGTGCCTGGCACCGTGCCTGACACGGCAGAGACACCGCGGCGGACAGCGCTGGTGTCTGGCACGATGCCTGACACCAGCCTGCTCAACCTTTGCCCTCAGTCCAGTTGGAATTCCCGTGCCCTCACCCCACCTTCCCTCCGCTTGTCCAGCTTTGCGGAGATCCTCATGAACCGTCGCACCCTGATGGCTGCCGGCCTCGGCCTGGCCCTGTTGTCCACGGCCCGGGCCGCTGTCTACACCACCTATCACTGGCACCAGCAGCAGCCCATCTACTGGCCGCAGACCTCGGCCCTGGGTCCGCCGGCCATCGAGACGGCCTGGGAATCCATCCAGCGTAGGAACGCCGGAGCCGCCCACCCGGAGAATGACGTGGCCGAGATCTTCAGCGTGGCCGACCGCGTGGCCGCCTACCAGGGCCGGATGCGCGACGCCGTGGGCCTGATGAGCGGTCCCAGTTCCGGCGCCCAGGTGAGCTACGCGGGCTGCCTGATCGACAACATCGCCAGCCTGGGCGCGCACTTTTCCCTGGGCTACAGCCCGTCGTGGAACCAGGGCATCCGCCAGGCCCGCGGCTGGCTCACGCCGGGCGGCCTGCCGCGCCTGGACCTGGTGCTGACGCCCTACCACCACAGCATCGCGCCCCTGATCGACGAAGAGGCCCTGCGGATGGAGATCCGCATCGCCAAGCTGGCCCACGCCCGGGCCTGGGGCAGCGCGCCGGGGCTCTCGTCGGGCTTCTTCCCGCCGGAGATGTGCTTCAGCGAACGCATCATCCCCGTGCTGGCGGAGGAAGGAGTTCAGTGGACTTTCGTCCCCAATACCCACCTCAGCCGGGCCTGCGCGAACTTTCCGCTGATCCTGGGCACGGGGGGCGAGAACTGTGATCCGCCCAACCGCGCCGACCAGCTCAATCCCGCCCAGAGCACCTGGTGGAGCCGCACCATCAGCCGCGGCTGCACGCCCACCAATGCCGCTCCCTTTGCGATGCGGCCCCACAAGGCCGAGTATGTGAACCCCGAAACGGGCGTGGCCAGCTCCGTCACCGTGGTGCCGATGGAGATGGCCATGAGCTGGCAGGACGGCTACCAGATGTACGGGCTGGAGGACATCAACCAGGTGGCGGCGACCAGCGAGGCCGCCCAGCCGCTGCTCATTGTGCTGGGCCACGACGGCGACAACGCCTGGGGCGGCGGCTACAGCTACTACCTGGAGAGCGTGCCCCAGTTCACCAGCCAGGCCGTGGCCGCGGGCTACACGCCCACCGTCGTGCAGCAGTATCTGCTAGAGCATCCGGTCTCCGCCGCGGACCTCGTCCACGTGGAGGACGGCGGCTGGGTGAACGCCGACGGCGATTTCGGCAGCCCGGATTTCATCAACTGGAACTGGCCCCTCACCGGCCCCGACGGCTTCGACATCCCCGGCGGCTGGGCCGAGGACGAGCGCAACTGGGCCGTGATCACCGCCGCCCAGAACTACGTGCAGACCGCCGCCGAGCTGGACGGCAACGTGGATCCCGCCAGCGTGATGGACCCCGTGGCCCATCCGGCCAGCGCGGCCGAACTGGCGTGGCACCACTTCCTGCCCGCGCTGGAGAGCGGCTACATGTATTACGGCGCGGCGCTGGACATGGAACTCAAGCCCACCGTGGCCTGCAACACGGCCATCGGCCACGCCAGCCAGGTGATCGGCTCCGGCGCGGGGGAGACCACGCCGCCCACCATCTGGGCGCCCCAGCAACTGCCCCACAATCCGGGCGAGACGGGCTTCGGCAGCCTCTGGGGCTACACGCCCACCTTCCACAGCCGCGACTTCTGGATCTGGAGTTTCGTGCACGACGTCTCCGGCCTGGACAGCGTGAGCTGGCACTACCGCATTGACGCCGACGGACTGAACCCGCTGGGCAGCCACCAGAACGAGACCTTCGCCGGCGGGCCGGAAGTGGGCTCCTGGCGCAGCCGGCCCATGAACCGCCGCGTGTTTCCCACGGGCAACGTCTACAACGACCCCAACATCAACTTCTCCGTGCTGCCCACGGCCATCGCTGATGAATACTGGATCCACGTGACGGAGCCCGAGCTGACCGCCACCGGCGGCCTGCTCATCGACTATTACGTGGAAGCCCGGGACACGCGCGGCAACGTCAAGAAGAGCCCCATCCTGCACACCTGGATCGGCACGGGCGAGGGCCAGGGCGGCGGAACGGGGGACGAGCGCGTCTCCTGGTGGCCCGTGCCCGCCCAGGCCGGCCAGGCCTTCACCGTGCAGTACCGGCTGGAGGGCGGTCCGCTGCCGGCGGGAACGAACCCCGTCTATCTGCACTACGGCTTCAACGGCTGGGAGGGCGTGGCGGACGTGGCCCTCAGCTGGGCGGCAGACAGCGCGGCCTGGCGCGGCACTCTGACCCTGCCCCAGGGCGCCGAGCAGGTGGACTTCGTGTTCCACGACAACCTGGGCCACTGGGACAACCACAGCGGCCAGGACTGGCACGTGCCCGTGGAAGGCGCGGCGGCGGACTGGGTAATGGACGGCGCGCTGGATCCGGACGCCCTGCTGCTGGCCCAGAATGCGGGTCTGCAGCTCTGGGGCGGCTGGAACGGCAGCCGGCTCTACCTGGCGGGCACGCCGGCCCAGAACGCGCGCGACCATTTCCTCTTCGTGTCCGCGCCCCCCGGCGCCCTGCGCGCCGCGCCCTGGGCCAAGGCCGGCCAGGTGGCGGGCTGGGGCGGCTATCTGGCCAACGAGGTTAGCAACGGCTGGTGCGGCTGGTTCGACGCCGGCGCCGGGGCGCCGGTTCAGGCCCGCGGCGCCGTGCTCGAGGGCAGCCTGGATCCCGCCGCGCTCTTCGGCGCGCTGCCGGACACGGTTTGGCTGGCGCTGGGCGCCTTTGGCAACGCCGATGGCGGCGCTCTGCAGGCGCAGGTCCCGCTCGCGCTCGACGGCGACGGCAGTCTGGAGGCCGGGGAATGGCTGGCCTTCCCGCTGGCCACGCCCGGGTTCGGGTCGGTGGAGGATTTGAGCATTCTACGGCAGGCGGACGGCAGCATCCGGCTGGCCTGGACGGCGCCGACCCCGCCGGCGGGCTGGACGCTGGCCGGCTTCGCGGTGGAGGGCTCGCCCACGGGCTACGGCGGCTGGCAGGGCCTGGCTCTGACCGGGGCCACCAGCTGGACGGATGGTGCCACCCCCGGCCTGCCCCAGCGCGGCTATCGCGTGCGGGCCCGCTACGAGCGGCGCTGAGCGTCTCCCGCGGTTTTCACCACAGAGATGCAGAGGCACAGTTTTTTTGGGGGAGTATTGCCGGAGTGGGGGTGGCTTAGCCTGTCAGACATGGTGCACACGAGGGCTTGAAGAATCAAAGATGAACTGGACCGCGTGAGGTGAAGGCCAGTGGTCTGACCGCCCAGGCACTAGTTCCAACCGCAGGGCAGAGATTGCAAGAGATAGAAAGGCAGGCTGTGGGATGATCCACGCTCCAGCTTCACTCCAGCTTTCCGTGTCTCTGTGTCTCCGTGTCTCTGTGTTTGTTCCAAGAACGGGAAAGGCGTGAGCCCGCTAACGGGCATCGCGGCCGCGCTGGGCGCGGCCCTCCTCTGGGTGTTGGCCACGCGCCTCTTCCAGGGCGCCGGCAGCCGCCTGCCCGCGCTGGAACTCAACCTCTGCAAGGGCGCCTGCGCTCTGCTGCTCTTCAGCCTGACCCTGCCCTTCACCCTCCCCGGCACTCCGCGGCCCGACGGCGCGGCCCTGGGCCTGCTGGTCCTCTCCGGTGTGCTGGGCATCGGACTGGGGGACACGGCCTACTTCCGCGCGCTGGGCGTGCTGGGCACCCGCCGGGTCCTGCTGCTGGAACTGCTGGCCGCGCCCACGGCGGCCGGGCTCTCCTGGCTGGCGCTGCAGGAGACGCTGCGCCCCGCGGCCTGGCTGGGCCTGGGGCTGACCCTGGTCGGCGTGGGCCTGGCGGTCTGGGGGGGATTCCGCCCGGAGGGCGCGCGTCGCCTCCCGCCCGCCGCGCTGCTCTGGGGCCTGCTGGCCGCGCTCTGCCAAGGCGGCGGCCTGGTGCTGGCCCGCGGGGCCTTCCACGCCACCGGAATGGATCCCGCGCTGGCGGCGGGTCTCCGGCTGGCGGCCGGGGAGGCGGCGCTGCTACTGGCCTGGTCCTTCAGTTCTACCGGGGCGGGCCGGCGGGCCTGGCAGGCTCTGCGCACGGATCGGCTCTGGCTGCGCGTGGCCGGCGCGGCCCTGCTGGGCACCTGGCTGGGCATCTGGCTGCAGCAGGTCTCGCTGGCGCGCCTGCCCGCGGGCGTGGCCCAGACCCTGCTCTCCACGGCCCCGCTCTTCGCCCTGCTGCTGGCCCGCCTGTCCGGACGCCGGACGGGCGCCCTGGCCTGGGCGGGGGCAGCCCTGGCCCTGGCGGGCATCTTTCTGCTCAGCTCGGGCCTCGGCCGGGCCTGATCCTGGTTGAAGGTCTCCTGGGTATCACACCACAGGGACACAGAGGCACAGAGAGCTGATGCAGATCAACTCAGGAAGAACATGGTGGGGGTGAGGGGGCCGAAACCAGTGAGACCTACAACCAGGCTGGCCAATCGACCACTGTCCAATCAGAAGACCACCGCTTGTTTGTTTTCTCTGTGTCTCCGTGGCTCTGTGTTCGTTCCAAGATTGAGCAGGGCCTGAGCCCACTGCCGGGCAACCCGGCGCGCCGCGTGCTACCTTGGGCCATGCGAGGACCACTTCCCACTTTCAACTTGATTCTCGGTCTACTGCTGAGCGCCTGGACGCTGGGTTGCGGCGGCCGACCCGCCCCCGGACCGGCCAGCCGGCGGGAGGCCGATTTGGTGCGGCCGGTGGGCCACGCGCTGGCCCAGGCCTTGCAGCACGGGCTGCGGGCCGAGCTGCTGGGCGCGCTGGAAGCCGGCGGACCGGCGGGCGCCGTGCGCGTCTGCAGCGTCCGGGCCCAGCAGCTGGCGCAGGAGCTGGGCGCGGCGGCCTCGCCTCCAGCCGAGCTGCGCCGGGTGAGCCGCCGGGCGCGCAACCCCCTGGACGCCCCAGACGAGTGGGATCTCCAGGCGCTGGAGCTGTTCGAGGGCGCGGAGCGCGACTCGGGCCACCTGCCGGAGGACTGGGTGCTGCGTCTGGAGCGGGCGGGCGAACTGCGCTACCGCTACTACACGCCCATCGTGACGGGCGCGCCCTGCCTGGCCTGTCACGGGGAGACTTTGTCGGACACGGTGCGCGCGGTGCTGGCCACGCTCTACCCCCAAGATCCGGCCACGGGCTATCGCGAAGGCGAGCTGCGCGGCCTCGTGCGGGTGGAACTGGACGCCGCCGCTTTTTCCAACTAGAGGACGAGCATGAATTTTCCCCCGCCCTTCTACCGCTGGCGGCCTCATCCCTGGCACGGTCTGGACGTCGGACCCGAGCCGCCGCGCCGCCTCAATGCCTACATCGAAATCACGCCCTTCGACCTGGTCAAATACGAAGTGGACAAGGCCACGGGCTACCTGCGCGTGGACCGGCCCCAGCGCACCAGTTCCCAGCCGCCGGCGCTATATGGCTTCGTGCCGCGCACCTACTGCGGCCGCCGGGTGGGCGCGCTCTCGCCCACGGCCAGCCGCGGGGACGGCGACCCGTTGGACATCTGCGTGATCAGCGAGCGGCCCGTCAACCGCAGCGAAGTCATCCTGACGGCCAAGGTGCTGGGCGGGATCCAGATGGTGGACGGGGGCGAGGCCGATGACAAGATCATCGCCGTGCTGGCCAACGACAACATCTGGGGCGGGGCGGAAAGCCTGGACGACGTGCCCCACGTGCTGATCGAGCGTCTGCGCCACTATTTCTCCACCTACAAGTTGATCCCGGGCAAGGAGTCCGACATCGAGGCGGAAGTGATCTACGACGTGGAGCACGCGCTGCGGGTGGTGGAGGCCTCCATGGCCGACTACGCCGAGGAGTTCGGTGGCTGAGGAACCCTTCCGCGATCCCCTGGCCGAGCTGCTGGGGGAGGCGGGTCTGGGCCGCTGCCTGGACCTGGCCTCCGGCCGGGGCGCCTTCAGCGGCCGGCTGGCCGCGCTGGCACCGGCCACCTGCTGGATCCTGCTGGACACGGACTTGGCGCAGCTGCGCGAGGCTCGGGCCGGGCTGGGTCCGCAGCTGGGCGCACCCCTGCTGCCGCTCCAGTCCCGGGCCGAGCGCGTGCCGCTGGCCGCGGGCAGCCTGGACACGGTGGCCCTCTCCTTTTCCCTGCACCATCTGGGGCGGCCGGGTCGCGTGCTGCGCGAGGCCTGCCGCCTGCTGAAGCCCGGCGGGCGGCTGATCCTGGCCGAACCGCTGGCGGACGGCCTGCGCCCGCTGCAGACCATCCACCGCGACCTGCACCACCTCTCGGCCCGGCTGGACCGCCGGCTGGGGCGCTGCCACCGGCCCACCTATCCGCTGCGCGCGCTACGCCGGCTTTTGGACGGGCTGCCGCTGGCCTGGCGCTCGACCTGCTGGCGGCCGGCGGATCTGCCGCCCACGGAAACGGCCCAGCTGGCTCCCGTGCTGGACACGCTGAGCCGCCTGGACGCCGAACTGCGGCGCCGCCACCTGCCCGGTCTGCGACGCCGGCTGGCGGAGATCCGGGTCCGCGTGGAGCGCGAGGGCTACGGTTGCCAGACCCAATACCTGGCCGTGGGAGTGCGCCGATGACGACCGCCTGGGAGGGCCCGGCCGAGCTGCGTCAGCAGTTCCTGCTGGACCCGGAGATCGCCTTCCTCAACCACGGCTCCTTCGGGGCCTGCCCGCGACCTGTGCTGGCCCGCCAGGGCGAACTGCGCACCCGGTTGGAGCAGGAGCCTGTCCGCTTCTTGTATCACCACCTGCCGGAGTGGCTGGCGGAGGCCCGGGCCGCCCTGGCCAGCGCCTTGGATTGCGCGGGTTCCGAGCTGGCCTACCAGGTCAACGTCACGGCGGCCCTGAACCTGGTGATCCGCTGTCTGCCCCTGCAGGCCGGTGACGAGATCCTGCTGGGCGACCACGAGTACGGCGCGCTGCTGCGCGCCTGGCAGGCCGAGGCCGGGCGGCGCGGGCTGCGGATTCGCGTGGTGGAGCTGCCCTGGCCGCGGCCCACGGCGGAGGCCCTGGTCCAGGCCTTTGAAGTCGCCGCCGGCCCCGCCACGCGGGTCCTGTTCTTCAGCCACATCTCCTCGCCCACGGCCCTGCGCCTGCCGGCGGAGGAACTGGTGGCCCTGGCCCGCCGGCGCGGCTGGCTCAGCCTGGTGGACGGCGCCCACGCGCCGGGCCAGCTGCCGCTTTCCATCCGCGCCCTGGACGCCGACGTCTACGCGGGCAACTGCCACAAGTGGCTGCTGGCCCCCAAGGGTTGCGGCTTCCTGCAGGTGCCGGCGCGCCACCAGGCTTGGGTGGAGCCGCTGGTCACGAGCTGGGGCAACCAGAACCGCCCGGAGGCCGAGCGGCGCGGCGCCTTCCTGGATGAGCTGGAGTGGGCGGGTACCACGGATCCCTGCGCCTGGCTGGCCCTGCCCGCGGCGCTGGAATTCCGCCGCCGCTGGGACTGGGACGAGCGCGCCGCCCTGGGCCGGGAACGGCTCCAGGAGTGGGGTGACCGGCTCTGCGCGCGGCTGGGCCTGGAGCGCGTCACCGAGCGCGACCCGAGCCTGCAGATGCTGGCCCTGGGTCTGCCGCCGCTGGATGCTGTCGCCCTGCACGGCGCTCTGTTCGAGCGCTTCGGCGTGGAAGTGCCGGCCCACGAGTTCCGTGGCCGGCCGCTGCTGCGCGTCTCGCTGCAGCCCTATAACCGCGAGGCGGACCTGCTGCGCTTGGAGCAGGCGCTGGCAGCCCTGCTGCCGCGCTGAGCGCCACGGCGCACGCACAAGGGGGACCGGAGTGGAACACAGCCAAGGAGGTCGGAGATGGGACGCGCACACGGGACGCTCGCACTGTTGGCCCTGCTGGTCATGAAGGCCGGCGCGCTGGAACCCGTCGCGGACGAGCGCCGGCCGGATCCGCGCTGGGGGCGCCAGGTGATCTACGAAGTCAACCTGCGGCAGTTCTCGGCGGAGGGGACCCTGGACGCCTTCCGCGGGCACCTGCCCCGGCTGCGCGAGCTGGGCGTGGACATCCTCTGGCTGATGCCCATTTTCCCCGTGGGCCTGGAGAACCGCAAGGGCGGCCTGGGCAGCCCCTACTCGGTGCGCGACTACCGCGCCGTCAACCCCGAGCTGGGCAGCCTGGAGGATCTGCGCGAGCTGACGCGGGAAGCCCACGCCCTGGGCATGAGCGTGATCCTCGACTGGGTGGCCAACCACTGCGCCTGGGACAATCCGCTGGTGACCCAGCAGCCCGAGTGGCTGACCCGCGGGGCGGACGGCCGCCCCCAGCCGCCTGTGGCCGACTGGAGCGACGTGGTGGACCTGGACTACAGCCAGCGCGGGCTGCGCGACTACCAGATCCAGTCCATGGCCTACTGGCTGCGGATGGCGGACGTGGACGGTTTCCGCTGCGACGTAGCGGGCATGGTGCCGACGGATTTCTGGCAGGAGGTCCGGCCGGCCCTGGAAGCGGTCAAGCCCGTCTTCCTGCTGGCCGAGTGGGAGGACCCGCTCCTGGCCGGTCCCTTCGACATGAGCTATTCCTGGGACCTGCACCGCGCCGGCAACGCCTACATGCAGGACAAACTGGGCGTGGACCAGCTGGACTCCCTGCTGCGCGCCGAGGAGGGCCGCTGGCCGGCCGGGCACATCCGCATGCGTTTCACCACCAACCACGACGAGAACAGCTGGAACGGCACTGAGGACGAGCGGCTGGGGCCGGCGGCGGACGCCTTCGGCGTGCTGGCCGCCACGCTGCCGGGCATGCCCCTGCTCTACAACGGGCAGGAGGCCGGGCTGGCCCACCGCCTGAGCTTCTTCGAGAAGGACGAGATCGTCTGGCAGGCCCATCCGCGTCAGGCGCTCTACGCCAGTCTGAACCGACTCAAGCACCTGAGTCCGGCCCTCTGGGAGACGGACGTGAACGCGGCCAGCTACCGGCGTCTGCCCACGGGCTCCGCGCCCGGGTCGGAAAAGGTCTGGGCCTTCCTGCGCGGCTCCAGCCAGGAAGACCTGCTCTGCGTGGTCAACCTGGGCGGGGAGCCGATCACCGTGGAGTTGGCGGATCCCGCGCTCAGCGGCGCCTGGCGCGTCTGGGAGGATGGCGCGCTGGAACACGCTGCCGGCACGCTGCAACTGGAGCTGCCCGCCTGGGGCTGGCGCCTGCTGCGTCATCCCCGGTGAGGCCGACCCCGATCTCCGGATCCACGCCCGCGACCCGCGCCCTGGCCCTGCTGGTGGCGGCCAACCTGCTCTGGTCCAGCGGCGGCTGGCTGATCAAGGAGATCGACCTGGCGGGTCCGGCGCTGGCCGGTTGGCGCTCGCTGCTCGCCGCCGGCTTTCTGCTGGTCTTCCGCGCTTGGTTCCGCTCCCGAACCGGCGCGAGCGCGCCCGTGGACTGGCGGCGGCCCGGCCTCTGGCTGGGGGCGGCCAGTTTCGCCCTCAACACGCTGCTCTTCATCAGCGCCACCAAGCTCACCAGCGCGGCCAACGCCATCCTGCTCCAGTACACGGCCCCCGTCTACGTGCTGCTCTTCGGCGCGCTCTGGCTGGGTGAACCCATCCGCCGGCGCGACGTGCTGGCCGTGGGCGGCGCCTTTCTGGGCCTGGCCCTGCTGCTCTCCGAGCGCCAAGGACCCAGCTCGGGCCTGGGCAACCTGCTGGCCCTGGGGGCGGGCCTGACCTTCGCCGGGACCATCCTGGCGCTGCGCCGGGAGGCCGGTCACGATCCGCTCTTGGTCCCGCTGCTCGGCAACGGGCTGGCCGCCCTGCTGCTGGCCCCGCTCTGGCTGGGCGCGGCGGTCCCGGCGGGCCAGTGGCCCCTGCTGCTGACGCTGGCCGTGGGCCAGTTCGGACTGGCCTATGCCTGTTACGCCCTGGGCCTGCGCCACGTCAGCGCCGCCACGGGCGTGCTGACGGCGGCCATCGAGCCCGTGCTCAACCCGCTCTGGGTGGCCCTGCTGCTCCACGAGATCCCTGGCCCCCGCGCCCTGGCCGGCGGCGCGCTGGTGCTGGCCGCCGTCACCGCCCGCGGCTACTGGGCTTCGCGGGGGGGAAGGGGTGGTTTTACCACAGAGACACAGAGACACAGAGATGTAAATGGATGTTGAGTTGTCTAGAGTCTATCGCATGGTTGTGTTATAATTAAAACAAGTTACGAATAAAACCATTTATTTGGATAATAAGCTACTTAAGAATCGAATCTCAACTTTTAATCTGTCACAATTTACAAACAAGCTTCTAGAACCTATCTATAAACTCTACTCTGTGTCTCTGTGCCTCTGTGGTAGATTTCTCTCAATCCCCGCGCAGCAGGTCGGGCAATTCGCGCGTGGCCGCGGCCAGACCCGGAGACTCCGTCCGGGGCTCGGCGCGTTCGAGCGCGGGGGCCGGGGCGGGGTGCGGCACAGGCTCAAGGGCCTGGAAGTGCGGACCAGACAGCCACTGCGTGTCGAAGCCTTCCTCCGCCAGTTCCAAATTGAGCTGGCGCAGGCGCTCGGTGCCGCGCTCGCAGTGGCCGGGATCCAGCTCGCCGATCCAGTACTGCCGGCCCTCGCGCACCGCGGCCTCCGCCGTGGACAGGCTGCCGCCGTAGGGATCCAGCACGATCTCCCCGCGCTTGGAGGAGGCCTGGATCATCCGCTGCAGGATGGGCAGCGGCTTGGACGTGCCGTGCTGGTAGCGCTGGTTGGCCACTTTGGAGAAGAAACTGATGCTGCCCTGCTTGCCCTCGAAGAAGACGTTGGAGGGCCGCTTGTCCGAGAGCAGCGGGCGCGTGCGGCCTTTGCTGGCGTAGATCACCAGCTCGTGCTGGGGCGCGTAGTTGCCCTGCAGGTCCCCCGAGCCGTGGTTGTTCTTCACCCAGATCAGGCAGTTCTTGTACTTCAGGCGCTGGGCGGCCTGACGCGGGCTCAAGTCCCGCGAGCGCTCCTGGATGGCTTCGAAAATCGCCGGAAAGCTCAGGTGGTCGCACCAGCAGTAGAAGTGGCAGCCCGGCTTGAGCACGCGCTCCGATTCCCGGATGAAGCGCGCCAGATCAAAGGTCGAGGCCGAGATGGCCGTCACCTTCTCGTGGGCCACGGGCCGGTTGGACTGGTAGTCCTTGTAGGGCGGGTCCGTCAGCAGCAGGTCCACGCTGTTGTCGGGTAGCAGCGCGAACAGGTCGGCGCAGTCCCCCTGGAAGACCGTGTTGGGGCGCGGAGGCGCCGGCGGGACGGGGGAGGGGCGTACGCTCATGTTCCGGGCCTGTTCCTTGTTGTGACACGTTCAAGATAGAACCTGGGCGAGAGCGGGACAAGGGAGGCCTCCGTGGGCCGGCGGCGGGTCATCCGAAGCGCCGGGCGCCGTCCTTGCTTTCGGAAGGGCACATTTCGATTTTAGGCCCAACACAAATCTCCATGAACCGGGGGTCGCCATGCGCCATCTGTTGCTGCTGACGGGCTTGCTTTTCGTTCTGTCCTGCGGGGAAAGCAAACCGCCGGCGACCGAACTGCTCAGCAAGGGGGAGATGTATTACAAGGACCGCAAGCTGGTGGAGGCCCTGGACCAGTTCAAGCAGTTCGTGGAATACTACCCCGATTCCAGCCAGGCGGCGCGCTGCTCGTTCATGATCGGCTTCATCTACGCCAACGATTTCCAGGACACGCTGCGCGCGCGGCAGGCCTACAAGTCCTTCCTGGACGCGTTCCCCGCGGCGGATCCCGGCCTGCGCATGTCGGCCGAGTGGGAGCTGGAGCACCTGGGCCAGAACATCAGCGAGCTGGAGTTCCTGAACCCGCCCACCCAGCCGGGCAAGCCGGCCCAGCCCGAGCAGCCCGAGGGCGTCCAACCCTGAGCCGGCGGTCGGATCTGATCCTTCGTTCACAAGGCGGGAACCTCGGCGGTTCCCGCCCCGTTTGAGGCGCCATTCGTCCGGTCCGGCCGGCCTGCCCGGGACGCTTGCGGCGCCGCTGGACCCCGTTCCCTAACAGAATCCAAGATGGAGTCGGCAGCCATGCAGATGGATGCGCTGGAAGTGACGCGCCGCGTGGAAGCGGCCTCGGCCTTTCTGGACGGCCTGGAGCGCGAGGTGCGCAAGGTCCTGGTGGGGCAGCGGGACATGCTGGAGAAACTGCTCATCGGGCTGCTGGCCGACGGCCACATCCTGCTGGAGGGCGTGCCCGGCCTGGCCAAGACCACGGCCGTCTCCGTGCTGGCCCGGGCCATCGACACGGAATTCAAGCGCATCCAGTTCACGCCGGACCTGCTGCCCGCCGACCTGCTGGGCACCCAGGTCTACCACCAGGCCACGGGGCAGTTCAGCACGCGCAAGGGTCCGCTGTTCTCGCACCTGATCCTGGCCGACGAGATCAACCGCAGCCCGGCCAAGGTCCAGAGCGCCCTGCTGGAGGCCATGCAGGAGCGTCAGGTGACCATCGGCGGCGAGACCCACCCGCTGCCCGCGCCCTTCCTGGTGCTGGCCACGCAGAATCCGCTGGAGCAGGAGGGCACCTACCAGCTGGCCGAGGCCCAGGCCGACCGCTTCATGCTCAAGGTCAAGGTGGACTACCCCGACCGGGAGGAAGAGCGCGAGATCCTGCGCCGGGTGAGCGGCGTGGATCCCGAGCGCGTGAATCCCGTCTGCCGGGTGGAGGACATTTTGGCCGCCCGGGCCGTGACGCGCGACATCCTGCTGGAGAAGCCGGTGGAGGACTACATCCTCAACCTGGTCTTCGCCACGCGCTACCCCGAGGCCCACGGCTTGCGCGACCTGAAGCCCCTGATCCAGGTGGGGGCCAGCCCGCGGGCCAGCATCTTTCTGGCCCGGGCGGCGCGGGCCCAGGCCTTCCTGCGTCGGCGCGGCTTCGTCACGCCGGACGACGTGAAGCGTGTGGCCCGCGACGTGCTGCGCCACCGGCTGGGCCTTTCCTACGAGGCCGAGGCCGAGGGCATCAGCGCCGACGAACTGATCGGCCGGCTGCTGGACCGGATCGAAGTGGCCTGATCCCATGCTGACGAGCGAACTGCTGGAGCGCATCCGGCGCCTGGAGATCCGCACCCGCCGCCGCGTGCAGACGCTGCTGGCCGGCGAGTATCACAGCGCCTTCAAGGGCCAGGGCATGGACTTTGCCGAGGTGCGCGAGTACGTGCCCGGCGACGAGGTGCGCTCGCTGGACTGGAACGTCAGCGCCCGGATGGGCGCGCCCTTCGTCAAAGTTTTCCAGGAGGAGCGCGAGCTGAACGTCCTGCTGGCCGTGGACGTCTCCGCCTCCGGGCGCTTCGGCTCCGCCGGCAAGAGCAAGCGCGACTGGATGGCCGAGCTGGGCGCCGTGCTGGCCTTTTCCGCCATCCGCAACCGGGACAAGGTGGGCCTGCTGCTGTTCAGCGACCGCGTGGAGCGCCACGTGCCCCCCGCCAAGGGTTCGCGGCACGGGCTGCGCCTGATCCGCGACCTGCTGGCCCACGAGCCGGAGGGCCGCGGAACGGACCTGGGCCTGGCCCTGCAGCACCTGCAGCGCACCCAGAAGAAGCGGGCGATCATTTTTTTGATCAGTGACTTCCAGGCTCCGCTCGACGCGCGCGGGCTGCGCGCCCTGGGCCGCCGGCACGATCTGGTGGCCCTCTGCGTCCAGGACCGCCTGGAAGGGGAGCTGCCGCCCCTGGGCCTGCTGCGCTTGGAGGACCTGGAGACGGGTCGCCGGCGCTGGCTGGACGCCGGAGATCCCGCCGTGCGCGCCCACTGGCGGGCCCGCTGGCAGGAGCGGCGCCAAACCCTGGACCAGACACTGCGCGCGGCCGCCGTGGATCAGGTCCGGCTGAGCGCGGGCGAGGATCCGGGCCGACCGCTGGAGCAGTTCTTTCTGCGCCGGAGTCAACGCACATGAGGCACTTCCTGTGGTGGGCCGGCCTGCTGCTCGGGCTGGCCGTTGTGGGGGCCCGGGCCTGGGAGTGGCAGTCCGCCACAGTGGACCGGGACAGCCTGACCCTGGGCGATCCGCTGACCCTGAGCCTGAGCGTCACCGCGGCTCCGGCTGAAGCCGTGGACTGGCCCCTGCCCCGTCCTGAGCAACTGGGCGGCTGGCGCCTGCTGGGCGCCGACTCCCTGGCGGAGCAGACCGAGGGTGGTACGCGCACCCTGACCCGCCGGCTGCGTCTGGCCCGCTTCCGGCTGGGCCCGGCGCCCCTCCCCACCCCCGGACCGCTGCTGGACGGCCAACCCGCTATTGGGGACACCCTGCGCCTGGAGGTTCTCGCCACCCTGCCCGACAGCGCCCAGCCCGCCGACATCCTGGAGCCCGGCCGCCTGCGGCACGGCTGGCGCTGGTGGCTGCTGCGGGCGGGGGCCCTGCTGGTCCTGGGCGGGCTGGCAGTCTGGGCTTGGCGCCGCTGGCGGCGGACCGCCAGGCTCGAGCCTGGCGGACCCGCCCTGCCCCCCGACCCCTGGCAGGACTTCCTGGCGGAGCTGGCCCGGATCGAGGAGCGCGCCCTCTGGCGCGCCGGCCAGGTGGAGAGCCACTACGCCGACCTGAGCCTGGCCCTGCGCGGCCTGCTGGAGGATTGTCTGGGCCTGCCCTGCCGGGAGCGCTCCACGGACGAGCTGCGCGCCGTGCTGCGTGATTCGCCCTTGACCGACGGCGACCTGCAGGAGCTGTTGCGCCTGCTGGACGAGAACGACTGGGTGAAGTACGCGCGGCAGTGGCCGGCGGCGGAGACCTGCGCGCGCCAGAGCGGGCGCTATCTCGGCTGGGCCGAGGCGCGTCGCGAGCTGCTGCTGGAGCGCCACCGGCAGCGCCAGGAGGCCGCGGCCCGGGCCGAATCCGCGCCCGTCCAGCCGGCCAGGCCGCGCCCGCGGCTCCGGCTCGGGCGCAAGGGGCGTTCATGAGCTTCGCCCAACCCCTCTGGCTGGCCGGCCTGCCTCTGCTGGCCGCGCTGTTCGCCTGGCGCTGGTGGCGCCCCTGGCGGGAGAGCGTGCTGCTGCACAGTTTGGCGGAAGCTCCCGAGTGCGCGCCCGCCACCGCCCGCACGCGCCTGAAGGCCGGGCTCCCCGACCTGCTGCTGCTGGCGGCCTGCGCCCTGGCGCTGGTGGCCCTGGCCCGTCCGGTCAGCCACAGCGCGGAGCAGGAGTTCCAGACGGAAGGCCTGGACATGATGCTCTGCCTGGACCTCTCCGGCTCCATGCAGGCTCAGGATTTCCTGCCCAACCGCTTCGAGGCGGCCCGCCAGGTGGCGCTGGACTTCATCGCCGGGCGGCCGGACGACCGGCTGGGCCTGGTAGTCTTCGCGGGCGAGGCCTACACCCAGTGTCCGCTCACTCTGGATCACGGCATGCTCTCCAGCCTGATGAAGGACCTGGAGCTGGGGCAGCTGGAGGACGGCACGGCGGTGGGCCTGGCTCTGGCCACGGGGGTCAACCGCCTGCAGGAGAGCAAGGCCAAGAGCCGCGTGCTGGTGCTGCTGACGGACGGCGTCAACAACCGCGGGCTGGATCCGCGCACGGCCCTGGACCTGGCGATCACGCTGGGTGTGAAGGTCTACACCATCGGCGTGGGCCAGGAGGGCGTGGCGCCCATCCCCGTCCAGACGCCCTTCGGCACCGTGGTCCAGCAGATGGAAGTCGATCTGGATGAGGATCTGCTGCGCGAGATGGCCAAGCAGACCGGGGGCCGCTACTTTCGCGCCCGGGGCCTGAAGGAGCTCAAACAGGTCTATGAGGAAATCGATCGGCTGGAGAAGACGGAGATCACCGTGAAGGAATACCGGCTGACCAAGGAACACTGGTTCCCCTGGCTGGCCGCCGCGCTGGCCCTGCTGCTGCTGGAGCGGGCCGCCCGGCTCTGGGCGCGGAGGCTGGCCGCATGATGCGCTTCGCCCACCCCTGGCTGCTCTGGCTGCTGGCCAGCCTGCCGCTGTTGGCCGTGCTGGCCTGGCGCGAGGCCGGTCGGCCGGCCCGCCTGTTGGCCGCCCATGGCGGCGCGGACACGTTGCGCCGCCTGCTGCCCGGCTGGTCCCGGGGTCGCAGCCGGGCCAAGGGCCTGCTGGGGCTGCTGGCACTGGCCCTCTGGATCCTGGCCGCCGCCGGCCCGCAGATCGGCACCCGGCGCGTGGACGTCCAGCGCAAGGGCGTGGACGTGGTGGTGGCCGTGGACGTGAGCCAGTCCATGGCGGCCCAGGATCTGGCCCCGGACCGGATGGCCCGTGCCCGGCATAGCATCCGTCAGCTGCTCGAACAGCTGCAGGGTGACCGCGTGGCCCTGCTGCCCTTCTCGGGCTCGGCCTTTCTGCAGCACCCGCTCACCAGCGACTACTCGCTCTCTGGCCTGTTCACCGACCTGCTCAAACCCGGCCTGATCCCCGTCGCCGGCACGGATCTGGGCGGCGCCATCCGCCGGGCCCTGCTCACCTATCAGGAGAGTTCGCCGGGCGAGCGCGTGCTGATCATCCTCTCCGACGGCGAGGACTTCGAGGACAATTGGCGCCCGGCTCTGGCCGAGGCGCGCGAGGCGGGCGTGGTCATCCACACGGTGGGGCTGGGAACACCCGAAGGCGCGCCGGTGCCCGATCCGGGCTGGCCCGGAGCCTACAAGCTGGACCGCGCCGGGAGCATCGTCCTCTCGCGGCTGGACGAGAGCGTCCTGCAGGAACTGGCGACGGAGGGGGGCGGCACCTACCAGCGCTCCACGCCCGGCGGTGACGAACTGGTGAAGATCCTCGAGCGGATCGGCGAGATGGAGGGCCGGGAACTGGGCAGCCGCCTCTATGCAGGCTGGCAGGAGCGCTTTCCCGTCTTCCTGGTGCCGGGCCTGCTGCTCAGCCTGCTGGCCTGGGCCTGGCCCGCCCGGAGGGCGGCGCGGGTCGGGCTGGGGCTCGCGCTGATGCTGGCCGTCGCCCCCGCCCGGGCCGACCACGTGACCCGCAACAATCAGGCGCTGAAGGCCTACGGCAAGGGCGAGTTCGGCGCAGCCGCCGAGGGCTTCGGCCAGTCGTTGGCCGCCCGCGAGACGGCCCAGTCGCGCTTCAACCTGGGGGATGCGCTCTACCGCAGCGGGGATCTGGAAGGCGCCGCGGCCCAGTACCGCCAGGTGGCGGGCCAGGCCGGCAGCGGCGCGGGGCGCGAGCTGGCCGCCCGGGCCTGGGCCAACCTGGGCCGCGTGCTGTTGGATCAGCAGCAGCTGGACGCCGCCTGCCAGGCGTTGGAGGAGTCGCTGGTGCTCAAGCCGGACCTCCCCCAAGCGCGGCACAACTTGGAGCTGGCCCTGCGCCGTCAGGAGCAGGAGCAACAACAACAGAAGCAATCGGGCGATTCCAAGCAGGACCAGAAACAGGACCAGAAACAGGATCAGCAGCAGGACGGCAAGCCGGAGCCAAAACCGGGCGACTCGTCGCCTTCGCAGGATGGCAAGCCCCAGCCCGGCCAGGACGGGCAACCCCAACCCCAGGAAGGGCAGGAACAGGCCGGGGACAGCAGCGCCGCGCCGCCCCAGCGCATCGATCCGGCCCAGCTCCAGCAGCTGCTCAACTCGCTGGAGGCCCAGGAGCGCGAGGCCCAGGAACGCCAGCTGAAACGAATGCCCGGGCAGGGTCGCAAGGTGGAGAAGGACTGGTAGGATGAGACACGCCGCGCTGCTGTTCTGGCTGATGGTCCTGGGCGCCGGCCCCGTGCGGGCGGCGGCCTTCCATGCCCGCTTGGGTCTGGAGGGCGACCTGGTGCAGATCACCTACGTCCTCGAGGAGGCCAAGGGGCAGGTGGGGGAACCCGACTTCCCCGAGTTCAAGGGCCTCAACCTGGTGTCCGGGCCGGCCGTGGGCACCAGTTACCGGATCGTCAACGGCGTCTCAAGCCAGGAGAAGACCTGGAGTTTCAGTTTCCTGCCGGAATCCGAGCAGGCCCGGAAGATCGGTCCGGCCCGCATCCGCGTGAACGGCGCGCTGCTGACCAGCGAATCGCTGACGGTGCCCGGCCGCTCGGAGAAGCAGGCTGCGGGTGAGCGTCCGCTGCGCCTGTCCTTCGAGGTGGAGCCCCGCCGGCCCGTGGTGGGCCAGGCCATGCGCCTGCGCCTGCGGCTGGACTTCAGCGTCAACGTGCGCGGTTACGACCAGCCCGCGCTGGGCTCGGCCCCGGGCTTCGTGGTGGAGGCGCTGGAGCGTCCGGCCCAGCCGGAGGTGAGCCAACGCACCGTCGGCGGGCAGACCTGGAACACGGCGATCCTGGGTGAGTGGCTGCTCTTCCCCGTCCGCGAGGGCAGTCTGCATCTGCCGCCCGTCACCCTGCAGGTCCAGGTGGAAGAGGCCCAGTCGCGCAAGCGGCGCGATCCCTTCGACTTCTTCGGCTCCTCGCTCTTCAACCGACTCAAGACCCTGGCGGTCTCGACGGATCCGCTCAACTTCAGCGTCGCGCCGCTGCCCGCCGGAGCGCCGGTGGAGTTCAACGGCGCGGTGGGCAGCTTCACCCTGCGCGCCGCCCCGGACAAGACCACGCTCAAGGCCGGCGAAGCTCTGACCCTGACCGTTACCCTGGAGGGCGCGGGCAACGTGGCGGGGCTAGAGGCGCCGACGATCCGCCACTCGCCGGATCTCGAGCGCTACGACACGCAGACGGAATCCGACTTCCGGCCCGGCCCGCGCGGGCAGACCGGCCGCCGGGTCTTCAAGACGCTCTTCGTGCCCCGGGTGCCCGGCGAGCAGCGCATCGAGGCCCTGGCCTTCGCCTTTTTCGACCCGGCCACTGGCAGCTTCAAACGCTTGAGCGCCGGACCCTGGACTCTCCAGGTGAGCCCCGGCGACGGCAGCGTCAACCTGCCCGGCGCCCAGGGCCCCGGCGGCCAGCAGGTCACCAGCTATGGCCAGGACATTCGCCAGTTGCTGCCTACGCCCCGGGAACTCCCCCTGCGCCAGGCGCCCGTCCATCACCGCTGGCCCTGGCTGCTGGGCCTGGCCCTGGCCCTGGCCTGGGTGCCCGGCGCCGCCCTCCTGGCCCGGCGACGCGCACGGCTTGCGGAGCTGGCCCCGGCCCTGCGCGGCCGCAGCGCTCTGCGCCGGGCCCGCACCCGCCTGAAGGCGGCGGGCTCCCAGGCGGCCCTCCAGGAGGAAATTCTCCGCTCCTACCTGGCGGACCGGCTGGGCCGCGCGGCCACCGGCCTGCTGCTGGAGGATTGCCTGCGGGAACTTGCGCTGCGCGGCGCGGACGCGGCCCTCAAGCGCGAGCTGGAGGAGACCTGGCGCCGGTTGGAATTCCAGCGCTACGGCGGGGGCGCCGGCGACTCCGGCCCGGGCCTGCTGACGCTCCTGGAGCGGCTGGAAGCCTGGTTCCGCGCCGGCGAGCAGCCCACGCCGCGCCCGCCCCGGGCCGCCCGCGTTCTGCCGGGACTCCTGCTGCTCGTGATCCTGAGCGCTTCAGCCGGGGCGGCCACGCCCGAGGAACGCTTCGAGGCGGCCCGCCAGGCCTACGAGGTCGGCGATTTCCCCGCCGCCGCCCAGGGCTGGCAGGCCTTGCTGGACGAGGGGTACGGCGGATTGGAGCTGGTCTACAACCTGGGCAACGCCTGGTATCGCTGCGGCGACAGCGGCCGGGCGGTGCTGAACTGGGAGCGCGCCCTGGCCCTGCAGCCGCTGGACCGGGACGCCCGGGCCAACCTGGAGATCATCCGGCCCAGTCTGGCGGACCGCTTCGAGGCCCCGGTGCGCCTGCCGATCTGGGACACGCTGGACGGCTGGTTGGCCCTGCTGCCCACGGCCCTGCTGGCCTGGGGCGGACTGTTGTTCGCCCTGGCGGCCGCAGGGGTGGCCGGCGTGCGGTATGTTCAGCCGGAGCGGCGTTTGTCCCCGACCCTGCGCCTGTTGTTCAGCGTGCTGCTGGTGCCGGCCCTGCTGACCCTGTCGCTGCTGGCCCTGCAGGACCGGCGCCAGGTCCACTCGCCCCGGGGCGTGATCTTGCCGGCCAAGGTGGAGGTGCGCACGGCTCCCTCCGCCGGGTCCACGGCCCAGTTCGACCTGCACACGGGCACGGTGGTCCGGTTGGCGCGGGAGAGCGCCGCGGGTTGGCGCGAAATCGTGTTGCCCGACGGCCGCAGCGGCTGGGTCCCGGTGGGCAGTCTTGAAGCCGTTCACCTGAGTCTGCCAAGCCGGCCTGGGCCGCGGGCACGAGGAGTGGGAGAACTGGATCGATGAAAGCGCACATCCTCTGGACCGGTTTGCTGGCGCTCTGTCTGGGCTGCCTGCGGTCCGCCGTCTCGCCGGACGCGGAGGCGGGTGATCCGGCCCGCCCGGCCGCGAACACACCGCGTTCCGCTTCGTCCCAGGCGTCGGGACTGCCCGTGGAAGCCGGCAGCGGCGATCAGGCGGAGGGACTGGACCTGCTCCGGCTGCCCGAGCGCGAGCTGCTCCTGAATGCCAGCTGGCGGCGCAGCCCCGCCCCCGCGCCGCCCCCGGCGGCCGCCGTGGCCGAGCGCGGCGCTGTCGACAAGGCGGCCGCCCGCCGCCCGGACGAGCGGGCGGACTCACCGGCCAGGGCCGAGCGCCAGCCCTTCCTGCGCTCCCCCATGGAAACGCCCGAACCGGCGCGGCCGGCGGATCCCCCCGTGCAGGTCGCCCCGCGTCCCACGAGCCCGGCCCCGGCGACTCCACCGCCCGCGGCGGAGGACCGGCCCGCCCCGCCCCCGGCCCGGGAGACGCGGCGGGCCGCAGCCCCGGCCCCGGTGACCGCCCCGGTTCCCGACGAACCCGAGCGGCTGGCCCCCGCCAGCCGGGAAAGCGCGGAATTCGACGGTCCGGATCTGCTGGACGCCGAGGAAGCGGCGGCCCGGGAAGAGGAGGCCGGCCAGGCCCCGGCGGAGATTCCCATTCCCGCGGACGCGCGCTTCCAGATCCAGATCATGTCCACCAGCGACCCGGAGCAGGCGGAGGACATGCGCATGCAGGCCTTCCTGGTCTTTCCCGGCGAGCACGTGGAGGTGGTCTGGGACCCCCCCAACTACAAGGTGCGGGTGGGCGCGCTGGTCACCCAGGAGGCGGCGGTGGACTTGAAGCGCCGGGCGCTCCGCCTGGGCTTCCAGAATGCCTGGGTGGTGCCGCGCCGCCAGCCCTGAGAGCGCCCCGCGCCCGCGCGGCGAAGCCGTCGCGCTTGCTATATTGGGCCGCGCTCGGTGGAGGGATCGTGGATCCGGGGCCTGCCGGGAGGCGGGCACGGCATCCCGGTCTGCCGCATGGGGCCGGTCGAGTGAAGGTGACGGGTACCGCGCGATGACAGATCGCCGAACCCCGTCAGGACCGGAAGGTAGCAGCGGCAGGTGATCCTGGCTTGTGCCGCGGCCATCCGTCATCTTCACTCGGCCGGTCCAATGGGGATGATGGACATCCTCTTCGCCTGCCCTTCCATTCCGCAGCCGAATTCCCTGGAGTCTGCATGTCCTATCTGGTCCTGGCGCGCAAGTGGCGCCCGCAGCGCTTTTCCGAGGTGATCGGCCAGCGGCATGTGGTCCGGACTCTCGAGAACGCGCTGAAAAGCGGCCGCATCGCCCATGCCTACGTGTTCAGCGGGCCGCGCGGCGTGGGCAAGACCTCCATCGCGCGCATCCTGGCCAAGAGCCTCAACTGCGAGCAGGGCCCTTCGGTGGACCCCTGCGGCACCTGCCGCTCCTGCCAGGACGTCCAGGCGGGCACCCATTTCGACGTGATCGAAATCGACGGCGCCAGCAACAATTCGGTCAACGACATCCGTGAACTGCGCACCAACGTCAAGTACGGCCCCGGCGAAGCGCGCTGGAAGGTCTACATCATCGACGAGGTGCACATGCTCTCCACCAGCGCCTTCAACGCCCTGTTGAAGACCCTGGAGGAGCCGCCGCCCCAGACGGTCTTCATCTTCGCCACCACCGAGCTGCACAAACTGCCGCTGACCGTGCTCTCGCGCTGCCAGCGCTTCGACTTCAAGCGCCTGACTCCGCTGGAGATCGAGGAGAGTCTGGGCCGCGTCTGCGCCAGCGAGGGCGTGGCGGTGGAGGCGCGCACCCTGCGGCTGATCGCCCGCCGGGCCGACGGTGGCATGCGCGACGCCCAGTCCATGCTGGATCAGGTGCTGAGCTTCTCCGACGGCGCCGTCCAGCACGACGAGGTGGTCCAGGCCCTGGGCCTGGTGGGCCAGGAACGGCTGGACCAGCTCCTGAACGCCCTGGTGGAGCGCGACGCGGCCGCCGCCCTGCGTCTGGCGCGGGATCTGGCCGCCGCCGGCGCCGATCTGGGCGAGTTCCTGCTCCAGCTGGCGGACAGCCTGCGCAGCCTGCTGCTGCTGCGGCTGGAGCCGGAGTCCGCGGCCGCCGAGCTGCCCGAGGATGTGCTGGAGCGCCTGCGCGCGCTGGCGCCGGCCTTCGCCGAGTCCGACCTGATCCGCATGCTGACCTATCTGGGCGGCCAGATCGACGCCGTGCGCCGGGGCGGACATCCGCGCCTGCGCTTCGAACTGGCCCTGCTGCGTCTGACCCGGATGGAGCAGAGCCTGGAGCTGCAGGACCTGCTGCGCGGCCTGGCCGGCCTGCCCGCAGCCAGCCTGGAGAGCCTCGCCCCGGCCGAGGGGCAAAAAAAAAAGCTGACGCCCGCGCCTGAGGCCCGTTCCGCTCCCGCCCGGCCCGCTCCTGCGCCCGTGTCGGCAGCGCCTCCGGCCGCGCAGGCGGCTCCGCTTCCGGGGCCGGTTCGCGTTCCCGGCCCGCCTGTTCCTGCACCCGCTCCCCCTGCAGACCCCTCCGCCGCCGAACTCGACCTGGAGCGCGTGCGCCGGCACTGGCCGCAGTTCCAGCAGGAGGTGGAGAAGCGCTTTCCCCTGCTGCTGGAGGGCTTCCTGCAACTGCTGCCCGTCGCGCTGACGGGGGGCCGGCTGCGGCTCAAGGGCGAGCTGCGCGCCGGACCGATCCGCGACCGGCTGGAGCAGGCCCGGCCCGAGCTCGAGGAGCTGCTGCGCCAGGTGCTGGGCACCTCTACCGGCCTAAGCCTGAGCCTGGAGGAGGGCGTGCTCAGCGAGTCCGAGCGCTTCCTCAAGGCGCAGCCCACGCATCTGGACGCGGAGAGCCGCTTCGCCGAACTGCGCCGGGAGGCGCCGCTGCTGGACGACCTGTTCCAGCGCATGGACGGACGCCTGCTGGACGGCTGAGCCCGGGCGTGAACATCAACCAAGGGGGACCTCCCGCATGAAGGGTGGCCTGGGCGGCCTGATCAAGCAGGCCCAAGTGATGAAGCTGAAGCTCGACCAGCTGAAGGAACGGTTGGCCGGCGAGGACTACTCGGCCAGCGCCGGCGAAGAGGGCTGCTCCGTGCACGTCACCGTGAGCGGTCGCCAGCAGGTGCGCCGCCTGCAGGTGGACCCGGCGGCCGCGGCGGATCCGGCCCTGCTGGAGGACCTGCTGCTGACGGCCCTCAACCGCGCCCTGGACGAGAGCCGGGCCAAGGCCGAGCGCGAGATGTCCGCCCTGACCGGCGGCGTGCAGTTCCCGGGGCTCTGATGACCGAACTCAGCCCCAGCCTCGAGGCTCTGGTGGCCGAACTGGGCAAACTGCCCGGCATCGGCCGCAAGACCGCCCTGCGCCTGGGCCTGCACCTGCTGCTCCAGGCCGGCCGCACGCGCGAGCTGGCCGCGGCCCTGTTGCGGGCGGCCGAGCATTGCCATTTCTGCCGCCAGTGCGGCAACCTGGGTGAAGAGGAACTCTGCCCGGTGTGCCGCAATCCCGCCCGGGACGCGGGGCTGATCTGCGTGGTGGAGCAGGTGCCCGATCTGTTGGCCATCGAGCGCGTGGGCGAGTACCGCGGCGTCTATCACGTGCTGGGCGGCGTGCTCTCGCCGCTGGACGGCGTGGGTCCGGAGCAGCTGCGGCTGGCGGAACTGGAGCGCCGCGTGGCGGGCGGCCCGGTGCGCGAGGTGGTGCTGGCCACCAGCGCCACGGTGGAGGGCGACGCCACGGCCCTCTACCTGCAGCGGCGCCTGCAGGGCGGTGAGCTGCGCATCAGCCGGCTGGCCCGCGGGTTGCCGTCGGGCGGCAGCCTGGAGTCCGCCGACCAGCTCACGCTGGCCCGGGCCCTGGACGGCCGGGAGCGCCTGAGCTAGACCCTGCCTGGGCAGGGGATCCCGGCCGGACCGCGCGCGTCCGCCCCGGGAACGGGACCGGCGCGAGGAAGGGGTGCCCCGGGCGCCCGACGGGGAGGACCCATGTTCACCATTCCCAACTTCCTCACGCTGCTGCGCTTCATCATGGTGCCGGCCTTCCTGATTCTCTTTTTCAGCGACGTCACCCCCCTGCACCTGCTGGCCACCGCCATCTTCGTGGCCGCCTCCATCACCGACTGGCTGGACGGCTTCCTGGCCCGCTGGCTGCAGCAGGAGTCCCAGTTCGGGCAGTTCGCCGACCCCCTGGCGGACAAGCTGCTCTCGGTCAGCCTGTTCTTCGCCCTGCTCATGCGCGGCGACCTGGGACAACAGGTGCCCGTGGTCGTGCCCTGCATCGTGCTGATCGCGCTGGCCGAGCTGGGCATCCTGCTGCTCTCGGTGGTCAGCCTCTACCGCGGCGTGGACCTACATTTCACCCGGATCGGCAAGTGGAAGACCGCCGTGCAGTTCATCACCATCCTGCTGGCCCTGTTCCGGCTCAACGTGATGGAGGTGGAGAACCTCTCGCCGGCCTGGCTCTCCCGACTGATGGGCTGGGACGGCATCCTGGCCTGGATCGGCACGGGCTTCCTGCTCTCGGCGGCCCTCACGCTCTCGACCTTCCTCATCTACCTGCTGCGCTATCCGCGGCACCGCGAGGCCCTGCGCGAGGCCCGCCGCCAGGCCCGCCAGCAGGCCCGGGTGCGCCGCGAACTGCGCCGGACCCTGCGGGGTGTGGAGGACGAGGAGGAGCGCCCGGCGCGCCAACCCAGCCTGAAGGAGCGCCCATGAGCGCGCGTCTGTTGCGCCTCTGGGCCCTGGGTCTGGGGCTGGGCCGCCTGCCCGTGGCCCCGGGGACCTGGGGCTCGCTGTTGGCCTTTCCGCTCTGGTGGCTCTGCGGCGGTCCGCACATCCCGCTGGCACTGTCCCTTCCGCTCACCGTTCTGCTTCTGCTCAGCGCCTGGGCGGCCTGCGAGGAGGGCGAACGCGCCTGGGGCCACGATCCCGGCCGCGTGGTGGTGGACGAGGTGGCCGGCCAGTGGCTGACTCTCCTGTTGGGCCCGCCCGCGCTGCTGGCCGGCTGGCCCGGCTGGCTGGGCGCCTTTCTGCTCTTCCGGCTGTTCGACATCTGGAAGCCGGGTCTGGTGGACAAGGCCCAGCGTCTGCCCGGCGGGCTGGGCGTGCTGATGGACGACCTGCTGGCCGGTCTGCTGGCCGCAGCCGGCCTCTGGGGCCTGGCCTGGTGGCTCGTGTAGCCGGGGGCGATCGGGGAACGCGACGACCGGGCAGCACGGAGCCGCTGGCCACCCGTCCCGACCGGCGAAGTGGACGGAGCGCGCCCCACGGCGCCCGGAAGGCGACAGGGAGGGAACGCTGAGCGAGACGACGCCGTTCGTGCCGGGCATTCGGCTGGTGGCCATCGGCGACGAGCTGCTGGACGGCCACACCCAGGACACCAACAGCCGCGAGGTGGCCGCCGCCCTGGAAGAACTGGGCTTGCGACCGCTGGACGTCCACCTGATCCGCGACCACGAGGCGGCCATCCGGGCCGAGGTGGCGGCCCTGCTGGATCCCGCGGGCGGGCTGGAACTGGTGATCAGTTCGGGCGGGCTGGGCCCCACCCTGGACGACCGCACGCGCCAGGTCCTGGCCGCGGCCTTCGGCGCCGAATTGGTCTTTGACGAGACGCGCTGGCGCGAGCTGCAGGCCTGGTTCGCCGCTCGCGGCCGCGTGCCCGGGGAGCTGCAGCGCAGCCAGGCCCTCCACCCCGTCCCCGGCGGCGCGTTGCCCAACGAGGTGGGCACGGCCAACGGCCTGCTCTTCGAACGCGACGACCGGCTCTGGATCGCCCTGCCCGGGGTGCCCAGCGAGCTGCGCCACCTGCTGGCCTCCGGCGTGCTGCCCCTGCTGGCCCGGCGACTGGGCGCCCGGCCCCGGGGCCGCGTGCTGGCCTTCCGCAGCCGGCGCCTGCCCGAGGCGGATCTCTCCCAGCGGCTGGAGCCCCTGGCCGAGCTGGAGGCCCTGGGCGAGGTGGGCTTCTATCCCAGTCCGGACGGCGTGCTGTTGCGGCTGCGCCTGCCGGCCCTGGATCCGCCGGAGCTGGAAGCCCGTGCGGCGGCGGCCCGGCAGCTGGTGCGCGAGCGGCTGGGGGACTGCCTGCTGGCCGAGAGCGGCGCGCCGGTGGTGGAGCTGGTCTTCGCGGCCCTGTGCCGCAGGTCGGCCACGCTGGCCCTGGCCGAGTCCTGCACGGGGGGCTGGCTGGCCCGGGAACTGACGGATCTGCCGGGCAGCTCGGAGGTCTTTCCCGGCGGCGTGGTGGCCTATTCCAACGCCGTCAAGAGCGAGCTGCTGGGCGTGCCCCGGGAGCTGCTGGAGGAGCACGGGGCGGTCTCCGAGGCCTGCGCCGGGGCCCTGGCGCTGGGGGTCCGCCAGCGCCTGCGGGCGCAGTGGGGCCTGGCGCTGACCGGGATCGCCGGTCCTGCGGGCGGCACGCCGGACAAGCCCGTGGGCACGGTCTGGCTGGGGCTGGCCGGGCCGGAGTGTCTGCTCACGCGCCGGCTGGACCTGCGCGGCAACCGCGGCCAGATCCGCCAGCGGGCGGCGGGTCAGGCCTGGGCTTGGTTGCTTGAGATCCTGCAGGACACGAAGACCCAGACGGGACACGCAGCTCACGAAGCTCACGAAGGGCAGGAAGAGCGGGAAGAGCGGGAAGGACCAACAAAGGATAGAGCCCGGCAGTGAATCCGTTCATGGGCTCTTCGTGCTCGTCCCGAGTCTTCGTGTCCTACGAATCCAAGCCGGAGCGGCGCGCCATGACCGGTCTTTCCTCTTTGGATTTCTTCGCGTCTTCCCTTGGGCCCTGCGTGTCGGTTCGGAGGCAAGCGAGATGACCCGCCGGTTGTTCATCGCGCTGGCGCTGCCGGAGGAGATCCGCGCCGAGCTGGGCCGCACGCGCGACCAGCTTGCCAGCCGGCGGGATCGAATCAACTGGCTGCCCAGGGAGCAGCTCCACCTGACTCTGCGTTTTCTGGGGGACGTGGAGGAGGCGGAGATCCCTGCGCTGGACGCGCAATTGGAAGAGCTGGCCGCCCGCCACGCGCCGCTGGAGCTGAAGCTGGGCTTGCCCGGGATCTTTGGGCCGCCCGCCGCGCCGCGCGTGCTCTGGGTGGGGCTGGCCGGGTGGCTGGAGCCCCTGGAGCGCCTGGTGCGGGAGCTCGAGTCGCGCCTGCGCCGGCTGGGCCGGCCCCCGGCGGAGTCGGGCTTCAAGCCCCACCTGACCCTGGGGCGTGTGAAGCAGTGTCGGGCGGACCTGGCGGCGGCCCATCTGGCCTTTCCGCCCCTGCCCCTGGCCCTGCGCCTGGGCCACCTGCAGTTGATCGAGAGCCGGCTGCGGCCGGCTGGAGCCGAGCATCATGTCCTGACCCGGCATATCTTGAGTGGAAACGAACGCGAAGCATCGACAGCGGAATAAGAGGACTCATGGCAACCATGGACGAACGACAGAAAGCCGTCAAAGAGGCCATCGGGCTGATCGACAAGGAATTCGGCAAGGGCTCGGTGATGCGCCTGGGGGACAACGGCGCCATCATGGACGTCTCGGTGATTCCCAGCGGCAGCCTGATGCTGGACCGCGCCCTGGGTATCGGGGGCATTCCCCGCGGGCGCATCGTGGAGATTTTCGGCCCGGAGAGCTCGGGCAAGACCACCATGACCCTGCACTTCGTGGCCGAGGCCCAGAAGCTGGGCGGCCTCTGCGCCTTCATCGACGCCGAGCACGCCCTGGACCCGATCTACGCCCGCAAGCTGGGCGTGGACACGGACAACCTGCTGGTCTCCCAGCCCGATTACGGCGAGCAGGCGCTGGCCATCGCCGAGAAGCTGATCCGCTCCAACGCCATCGACATCGTGGTGGTGGACTCGGTGGCCGCATTGGTTCCCAAGGCGGAAATTGAGGGCGAGATGGGTGACTACCACGTGGGCACCCAGGCCCGGCTCATGAGCCAGGCCATGCGCAAGCTCACCACCGTGGTCTCCAAATCCAACTGCTGCCTGATCTTCATCAACCAGATCCGCATGAAGATCGGCGTCATGTTCGGCAATCCCGAAACCACCACGGGCGGCAACGCGCTCAAGTTCTACAGCAGCATCCGGCTGGACATCCGCCGGGTGGGCACGGTCAAGGTGGGCCAGGACGCAGTGGGCAACCGCACGCGCGTCAAGGTCGTCAAGAACAAGCTGGCCGCCCCCTTCCGCGAAGCCGAGTTCGACATCGGTTTCGGCGAGGGCATCTCCAAGACCGGCGAACTCATCGACCTGGGCCTGGAGCACGAGGTGATCTCCAAGAGCGGGACCTGGTTCAGCTACGGCGAGGAGCGCCTGGGCCAGGGCCGCGACAACGTCAAGACCCTGCTGACCGAGAAGCCCGAGCTCCTGAAGGAGATCGAGGCCAAGGTCCGCGCCAAGATGGGCCTGCCGCCGGCGGGCATCCCGCAAGTCTGAGGCGAGGCGGGGTCCCGCGCCGGTGCGGGCGGGACCCCGATCACACTGTGGTATTGGAACGCCCGCTGGGCAGGCCGCGCAACCGCGCGTCCGTCGTGATGGAGGGGAAGTGGGGAGCGCTCCGACCCGCTGCCAGCCATGAGCCTCCTGCTACAGGCCGCGTTCCTGCTGCCGGCCTGGGGGCTGGGTGGTCTGCCCACCGGGGTCTGGCTTGCCCGCTGGCGCGGCGCGCCGGATCCCACCCAAACGGGCTCGGGCTCCAGTGGCGCCACCAACGTGGGTCGGCTGCTGGGCTGGCGCTGGGGCCTGCTCACGCTGCTGGTGGACCTGGGCAAGGGGCTGGCCGCCGCCGGACTGGCGCGCGGGCTGTCGGACTCGTCCGGCCTGGCCGCGGCTTGCGGGCTGGCGGCCGTGCTGGGGCACTGCGCCTCGCCCTGGGCCCGCTTCAAGGGCGGCAAGGGCGTGGCTACCGGGGCCGGGGCGGCCCTGATCCTGGCGCCGTGGGCCGCGTTGCTGGCCTTGCTGGGCATGGTGCTCGTCCTGCTGGCCAGCCGGCGGATGGCGCCGGCCTCCCTCGGTGGCGGCCTGCTCTATCCGCTGCTGCAGGGCGTGACCGGCGAGGGCGGCGCAGCCCCGACCGGCTACGCGCTCGGGCTGGCCCTGTTGCTGCTCTTCACCCATCGCCAGAATCTGGACCGACTGCGCCGCGGCGTGGAACCGACCCTCTGGGGCGCGCCCGCCGGGGATCCGCGCTGGCGTTCGCGACACGAGGAGCCCGAGCGCTGAAAGGAGATTCGTGAACCGCCAGCCAGCACGAAGCCGCGCAACCGCCGCTGCCTCCCCGCGCGTGGCCGTGGCCGGGATGGGCTCCTGGGGCACGGCCCTGGCCCTGCTCCTGCACCAGCGCGGCTGCCGCGTGCGGGCCTGGGAGTACGACCCGGGCGTGGTGGAACGCTACGCCAGGGGCGAACGCGAAGCCGTCTTCCTGCCGGGCATCTTCCTGCCGCCCGCCATTCACGTCCGGCAGGAGCTGGACTGGCTGCTGGAGGACGCCGACTGGCTGGTGCTGGCCGTGCCCAGCCACACCCAGCGCGCGCTGCTGGGCCGGCTGGCGCCCCTGCTGCCGCCCGGCCTGCCGCTGGTGAACGTGGCCAAAGGCATCGAGCAGCGCAGCCTGCTGCGCCTCTCCCAGGTGGTGGCGGAAGTCCTGCCCGGCCACGATCCGGCGGCCTACGTCTGTCTGTCGGGACCCAGCCACGCCGAGGAGGTCAGCCGCGACGTGCCCACCGCCGTGGTGGCCGCCGGCGGCTCGGCCGGCCTGCTGGAGGAAGTCCAGCGGCTGTTTTCCAGTTCCACCTTTCGCGTCTACCGCAACGGCGACCTGACGGGCGTGGAGCTGGGGGGCGCCTTGAAGAACGTCATCGCCCTGGCGGCGGGCATGTGCGACGGGCTGGGCTTCGGCGACAACACCAAGGCCGCCCTGATGACCCGCGGGATGGTGGAGATGGCCCGGCTGGGCACGGCCCTGGGCGGCCGGCCGGAGACCTTCAGTGGACTGGCGGGGATCGGCGATCTGATCGTCACCTGCGCCAGCCGCCACAGCCGCAACCGTGCCGTGGGCGAGCAGATCGGCCGGGGTCGCAGCCTGGAACAGGTCCTGGCCGGAATGGAGATGGTGGCCGAGGGCGTGCGCACCACCGAGGGCGCCCACGAGCTGGCCGGTCGCCTGGGTGTGGCCATGCCTATCACGGCCGCCGTGCACGCCATCCTCTTTGAAGGGCGCGATCCCCGCGAGGAGGTGGGCCGTCTGATGACCCGCGATCTCAAAGCCGAGGAGGCCTGATGCCGCCCCTGATGCAATCGGAACAGCTGCTCTTCCAGGGGGACGTGCAGGGCGTGGGCTTCCGCTACGCCTTCAGCCGCCTGGCCCGGGAACAGGAGCTGGCAGGCTGGGTGCGCAACCTGCCCGACGGCTCGGTGGAAGCCGTGCTGCAGGGCGGGCGCGACAAGATCGCCGTGCTGATGCGCAAGGTCATGCTGCTCAGCGGCCGCGTGCGCATCACCCAGGTGGAGCAGCGCAAGGTCGAGTTGCCGCCCATCACGGGCTTCTCTGTCCGCTGAATCACACTCACCACGAAGGGCGGGAAGGGCGGAGAAGAGCACGAAGCCGCAGAGAGATGCAAGGACTGGGACGGGCCGGGCTGGGGGTGCCAAGGGCTTTCCCAGCCACCCTGTGTCCTGCTGGATCGAGCGGGATAGCAGCGAAAAATCTTCGTGAGCTTCGCTGTCCTTCGTGAGCTTCGTGGCGGAGCTTGTGGAATACAACGACGAGGACCACATGGATCTGGCGAACATCATCCGCACCGTGCCGGATTTCCCCAAGCCGGGCATCGGCTTCAAGGACATCACGCCCATCCTGCAACAGCCGGCGGCCTTTGAGTGGTGCCTGCGCCGCCTGCTGGAGCTCTGCCCGCCCGCCGGTTTCGACGTGGTGCTGGGCATCGAGGCCCGGGGTTTCCTGTTCGGCGCCCCGCTGGCCTTGCGGGCCGGCAAACCCTTCGTCCCCGCGCGCAAGCCCGGCAAACTGCCCTGGAGGACCGTCAGCCGCAGCTACGAGCTGGAGTACGGGACGGACTCGCTCCAGGTCCACGCCGACGCCTGCGCGCCCGGCCAGCGCGTGCTGCTGGTGGACGACCTGCTGGCCACCGGCGGGACCCTGCTGGCCGCCGCCGGGCTGGTGCGCGACCTGGGTGGCCAGCCCGTCGCCGCCGCCTGCGTGCTCAACCTGAGCTTCCTGCCCGGCCGCGCCCGGCTGGAGGCGGCCGGCGTGCCCGTGCACGCCCTGCTGGACGTGGATTCGGAAGAGTGCTGATGGATCCCGCCCGGCCCCCCGCCAGCCAGGCCGAGCTGGTGGCCCTGACCCGCGACCTGCAGCGCCACGCCCGGCTCTACTACGACGAGGCCGCCCCCGAGCTCCCCGACGCCGAGTACGACCGCCGGCTGCAGCTCCTGGCCGCGGCCGAAGCCGAGCATCCGGACTGGGCCCTGCCTGATTCCCCCACCCGCCGGGTGGGCCAGCGGGAGACGGCGCGTACCGGCCGCCCCGAGGTCCGCCACGAACCCCGCCTCTACAGCCTGGCCAACGCCTACAGCGACGAGGAACTGGCCGATTTCGCGCGCCGCGTGGCCGAGGCCTTGGCGGCCGCGCCGCCCCAGCCCGACCTCTTTGCCCTTCCCAAACAACTGCCGGAACTGGTCTGGTCCTGCGAACTGAAGCTGGACGGGGCCAGCATCTCGCTGATCTACGAACAGGGCGAGCTGGTGCTGGCAGCCACGCGCGGAGACGGCGAGTCGGGCGAGGAAATCACGGCCCAGGCCCGACAGCTGAGCAACCTGCCCGCAACGCTGGCGCTGGACGCGCCGCCCGCCCGGCTGGTGGCGCGCGGCGAGGTGGTGCTGGAACACGCCGATTTCCAGGCCCTCAACGCCCGCCGCGCCGAGGCCGGCGAACGCCTGTTCGCCAACCCGCGCAACGCCGCCGCCGGCAGCCTGAAACTGCTGGATGCCGCCGAACTGCGGGCCCGCGGCCTCAAGGTCTTCCTCTACGATCTGGCCGTGCTGGAAGGAGCCGCAGCCCCCGCCACCCAGAGCGCCCAGCTGGACTGGCTGCGCCACGCCGGCCTGCCGGTCTTTCCGCACGCCGCGCGCTGCGCGGGACTGGCGGAGGTGCTGGCCTACTGCGCGCGCTGGGAGACGGAGCGCGCCGGGCTGCCGCTGGACACCGACGGCGTGGTGGTCAAGCTGGACGAGATTGCCCCGCGGGCCGGGCTGGGCTGGACGGCCAAGGCGCCGCGCTGGGCCGTGGCCCGCAAGTTTCCGGCCCAGGCCGTCCAAACCGTGCTGCGCGCCGTCACCTGGCAGGTGGGGCGCACGGGCGTGGTCACGCCGGTGGCCGAGCTGGAACCCGTCGCCGTGGCCGGTTCGGTCATCGCCCGGGCCACCCTGCACAACGAGGATGAGATCCAGCGCCGGGGCATCCGGCCCGGGATGCGGGTCTGGGTGGAAAAGGGCGGCGACGTGATCCCCAAGGTCACGGGCCCGGCGGAGGATCCGGCGGGCTTCCCTGCAGTGCAGGCGCCGGCGGACTGTCCGGAGTGCGGCCATGGGCTGCGGCGGGAGGAGGGGGAGTCGGCCCTGCGCTGCCTGAACCCGGGATGCCCGGCCGTGCGCCAGGCCGCGCTGGAGCATTTCGTCTCTCGGCCGGCCCTGGACTTGGAGGGGCTGGGGGATCGCCTTGTGGCCGAGTTGATCCGCCTGGGCCACCTGCGCGACGTCTCGGACCTCTTCCATCTGCGCCCGGAGCAACTGCTGGAATGTGAGCGGATGGGCGAGAAAAGTGTGTCGAACGTCATGCAATCCATTGAGATGGGGAAAACGCGCCCCCCCAGTCGCCTGCTCTTCGCCCTGGGCATCCGCGGAGTGGGAGCCAAGGCGGCGCGCACGCTGTTGCGGCACGCCGGCAGCCTGCGGGCCCTGGCCGCGCGTCCCGCGGAGGAACTGCAGAACCTGGACGGGGTGGGTCCCGTGCTGGCGGCCAGCGTCACGCGCTGGTTCGCCCTCCCGGACAACCAGGAGTTGTTGAAACGACTGGAGTTGGGCGGCCTGGACCTGACGCGCGAGGAGCCCGACCGCGGTCCCGTGGCGGCCGGCGGCCCCTTCTGGGGACGAACCGTGGTGCTCACCGGCACCCTGGCCGGCCTGGAGCGCCGGGCGGCCCAGGCGCTGCTCGAAGCCCGCGGGGCCAAGGTCAGCTCCAGCGTCTCGGCCCGGACGCACTACGTGGTGGCCGGAGCGGAAGCCGGATCCAAGCTGGAGAAGGCCCGCGCCCTGGGCGTGCCCGTGCTGGACGAAGCCCAATTCCAGGCGCTGCTGCAGGCGGGGGACGCGGATTCCGCCGCGGACGCGAATCCGGAGCGGTTGAATCCAGATCCGCTTAGCCCGTTTGAACAGGAGTCATTGTAGCCCAATTGGGAATACCGGCGCAATGGATCAGATCGTGAAAACCAGAATGAACGTTGTTTTCACATCAGGACGACGGTAAAAGCCCGGTAGGGAAGCGAAAAGGCGGCGAAGAAGCGCGCCCGAGCCCGCCCGAAAAGCGTCCGCAGGGCTTTTTCTCCAGCGCTTGAATCATAAATTCGACAGCTGGACAGGACAGACAAGGGAGTTCAACGCAGATGGCCTCAACGGCTGATTTCCGCACCGGCTTGACCGTGATGATCGACGGCGAGATTTTCCGCATCGTCGAGTTCCAGCACGTCAAGCCGGGCAAGGGCGGCGCCTTCGTGCGCACCAAGATCAAGAACGTGCGCACGGGCCGGGTGCTGGAACCCACCTTCCGCTCGGGAGAGAAAATCGAGATCGTCCGGTTGGAGAGCCGCAAACTCCAGTACCTCTACCAGGACCCCAACGGCTACGTCTTCATGGACAACGAGACCTTCGATCAGCTGCACCTGCCCACCGTCCTGGTGGAGGAGGTCATCGACCTGATGAAGGAGAACACCGAGGTGGACGTGCTCTTCCACGGCGAGGAGGCCCTGGGCATCGAGCTGCCGGTCACGGTGGATCTGCGCATCGTGGAGACGGAGCCCAACGACAAGGGCGACACGGCCCAGGGCGGCAAGAAGCCCGCCAAGCTGGAGACCGGCGCCACGGTCAACGTGCCCTTCTTCGTCAGCGAGGGAGAAGTGATCCGCGTGGACACGCGCAAGCGCGAATACGTCGAGCGAGTGAAGGGATAAGCATGGATTTCAATGAGATCCGCAAGCTGGTGAAACTCGTGGAGGCCTCGGCCATCTCCTCGCTGGAAGTGGAAGAGGGCGAGCTGAGCATCCGCATCGAGAAGCACACCCTGGCGCCCGCGCCCCTGCAGCCCGCGGGTCTGCCCGGCGGCTACGCGCCCGCGCCGGCCCCCGTCTACCAGATGGCTCCGGCGGCCGCCCCGCCCGCGCCGGCGACGGCCTCCCACCTGCTGGAGGTCAAGGCGCCCATGGTGGGCACCTTCTATCGCTCGCCCGGCCCGGACAAGGAGCCCTTCGTCAAGGTGGGCGACATGATCGCCCCCGGCAAGACCCTCTGCATCCTGGAAGCCATGAAGATCATGAACGAGATCGAGGCGGAGCTGAGCGGCCGGGTGGTGGAGATCCTGGTGGAGAACGGCCAACCCGTCCAGTTCGACCAGGTCCTGTTCCGCATCGAACCCTGAGACGAGGCGCCCGTGTTCAAACGCATGCTCATCGCCAACCGGGGCGAGATCGCGCTGCGGATCATCCGCGCCTGCCGGGAACTGAACATCGAGAGCGTGGCCGTCTACTCCACGGCGGACGCCGACAGCCTGCACGTCCGCTTCGCGGACGACGCCATCTGCATCGGTCCCCCGGCGTCCAGCGAGAGCTACCTCAACACCCGGGCCATCCTGACGGCGGCCCAAATCACCCAGTGCGACGCGCTCCATCCGGGCTACGGCTTCCTCTCGGAGAATGCCGCCTTCGCCGACATGTGCCGCGATCATGACCTGGCCTTCGTGGGCCCGCGCGGCGACGTGATCCGGCGGATGGGCGACAAGGCCGAGGCCAAGCGCACCATGCGCGAAGCCGGCGTGCCCTGCATCCCGGGCAGCCCGGGCCTGCTGGAGAGCGTGGAGGAGGCCCGCCAGTTCGCCGCCGAGGTGGGCTATCCGGTCATCCTCAAGGCCACGGCGGGGGGCGGCGGGCGCGGCATGCGCGTGGCCCGCGGTCCCGAAGAGTTGGAGAACGCCTTCAGCACGGCCCGCGCCGAGGCCGAGGCCGGTTTCGGCAACCCGGGCCTCTACCTGGAGAAATTCCTCGAGCACCCGCGCCACGTGGAGCTGCAGATCCTGGGCGACAAGAAGGGCAACGTGATCCACCTGTTGGAGCGCGACTGCTCGGTCCAGCGCCGCCACCAGAAGCTGGTGGAGGAGTGCCCCAGCCCGGCGGTCAGCCCCGAGCTGCGCGAGCGGATGGGGCGCGCGGCGGTGAACGCGGCCAAGGCCGTGGGCTACGACAGCGCGGGCACGATGGAGTTCCTGGTGGAAGGCGGCGAGTTCTATTTCATGGAGATGAACACGCGCATCCAGGTGGAGCATCCCGTCACCGAGATGGTGACGGGCGTGGACCTGATCCGCCAGATGATCCGGGCGGCCCACGGCGATGCCATTGAATTCACCCAGGACGACATCCGGCTCAATGGCCACGCCATCGAGTGCCGGATCAACGCCGAGGACCCGGCCAAGGGCTTCCGGCCCTTCGCCGGCCTGATCGGCGCGCTCAACGTGCCAGGTGGGATCGGCGTGCGCGTGGACAGCCACATCTACCAGGGCTATCAGATTCCGCCCAACTACGACAGCCTGCTGGGCAAGCTGATCGTCCACGCTCCCACCCGGGAGAAGGCCCTGGACCGCATGCGCCGCGCCCTCAGCGAGTACGTGATCGAAGGGGTGAAGACCACCATCCCCTTCCACCTGCAGCTGATGTCCGATCCGGTCTTCCGCTCGGGCGAATTCGACATCAAATTTTTGGAACACTGGACTTTTCAAGGCTAAGTCTCACCGGGACCCGCGGGGTCCGGTGGAACCCACATACATGGAGAGACACATGAACATTCCGGGCAACCTGCTGTACACGGAAGAGCACGAGTGGGTGCTGGTGGAGGACGGAACCGTCCTGATCGGCATCACGGACCACGCCCAGGGCGAACTGGGGGACATCGTGGACGTGCAGTTGTTCGAGGTCGGGGCCGAGTTCCAGAAGGGACAGAGCATCGGCACCATCGACGCCGTCAAGGCCACGGCGGACATCTACGCGCCGGTCTCGGGCGTGATCCAGGAGTTCAACGAAGATCTCCCGGACGGACCGGACACCCTGAACCAGGACCCCTACGGCCGCGGCTGGATCTACAGGATCCGCCTGACCGACCTAAGCGAGCTGGACGAGCTGCTCAGCCCCGAGGACTACGAAGAGCACATCGACATGTAGTCCCGCGGCCCGGCGAGGGCCCCGGCCTTCGCCTGCCAGTCCGCTGCCTGCCAGACCCCAAGACGGCGGACCATCCGGTCCGCCGTTTGTTTTTGAGTTCGCCCGGCCCGCCGCCGGGAAACCGGAGGATCCATGCCCTACATTCCGCATACAGAGGCCGACCGCCGCGACATGCTGGCGGCCATCGGTGTGGCGCGCTTCGAGGACCTGCTCGAGAGCGTGCCGGAGTCCCTGCGCCAGACCCGCCCGCTGGAGCTGGCCGAACCGCTCTCCGAGGCCGCGCTGACCCGCCACGTGGGCGAGCTGGCGGCCCGCAATCAGCCCTGGCCGCCCCAGGACTGCTATCTGGGCGGCGGTTCCTACGTGGGCCACCTGCCCGAGACCGTGCGCAGCCTGGCCATGCGCTCCGAGTTCATCACGGCCTACACGCCCTATCAAGCAGAAGTAAGCCAGGGCACGCTCCAGACCATCTTCGAATTCCAGACCATGGTCAGCGAGCTGGCCGGCCTGGAGCTGGCCAACGCCTCGCTCTACGACGGCGCCACCGCGCTGGTGGAGGGCGTGCGCATGGCCCTGTCCGTCAAGCAGGACAAGGAGCCCGCCCGGCGCCGCGTGCTGGTGGCGGCCCAGCTGAACCCGCGCTGGCTGGACGTGCTGCGCACCTACCTGCATCCCCTGGCGGGCGAGGTGGAGCTGGAACTGCTGGGCGTCGGCGCCAGCCGGCTCAGCCCGGAGAGCCTGGTCGCCCGGCTGGGTGCGGACGTGGCCGCCGTGGTGGTGCAGAGCCCCAACGCGCTGGGCCTGATCGAGGACGTGGCCCCGCTGGCCGCCGCCGCCCACGAGGCCGGCGCCCTGCTGGTGCAGGGCTTCGATCCGCTGGCCGTGGCCCTGTTCGAGTGCCCGGGCGAGGTCGGCGCGGACATCGCCGTGGCCGAGGGCCAGTCCATCTCCCAGCCCCTGCAGTTCGGCGGCCCCTACATCGGGCTGTTCGCGGCCCGCGGCGACCTGGTCAAATACATGCCCGGCCGGCTGATCGGCGAGACCCTGGACGCCGTGGGCGCCCGGGGCTACGTGCTGACCTTTCAGACCCGCGAGCAGCACATCCGCCGGGAAAAGGCCACCAGCAACATCTGCACGAACCAGGCCCTGGTGGCCACCTTCGCCACCATCCACCTGGCCCTGCTGGGGCCGGTGGGCCTGCGCGAGAAGGCCCAGTCCCTCTACACCCGCTGTGCCTGGCTGGCCGAGCGCGCGGCCGCGCTGCCCGGCGTGAGCCTGATGGGCGCGGGCGAGCGCTTCCGCGAGTTCGCCCTGCATGTGCCGCGGCGCGACGCCGTGCTGGCCCGCATGCGCGCGGCCGGGCTGGCTGCAGGCCTGCCCCTGCCCGCGGAGCTGGGCGCCGAACTGCTGCTGGTGGCCGTGAACGAACTGCAGGAGCAGGCCGACCTCCAGCGCTGGCTGGACGGGCTGGCCGCCGCCCTGCGCGAGGAGGGAACCCATGCCTGAGTTGATCTTCGAGAAATCCCGTCCCGGCGCCGGCAGCTTCACGGCGGCCACGGGCGGCGTGAATTTCGGCGGCCTGGAGCCGCGCCTGCCCCAGCGGGGCCTGCGCACGCGACCCCTGGGTCTGCCCGAGGTGGTGGAAGGCGAAGTGGTGCGCCACTACCTGGGCCTTTCCACGTTGAACCACCACGTGGACAAGGACTTCTACCCGCTGGGTTCCTGCACCATGAAGTACAACCCCAAGGTCAACGACGGACTGGCCCTTTTGCCCGGCTTCACGGGCCTGCATCCCGCGCAGCCCGCCGCCGAGGCCCAGGGGGCGTTGACCCTGCTCTGGGAGCTGGGCGAGGCCCTCAAGACCATCAGCGGCATGGACGCCGTGACCCTGCAGCCCGTGGCCGGCGCCCACGGCGAGCTGACCGCCCTGTTCATGATCCGCGCCTACCACGAAAAGCTGGGCCGGCCGCGCCGCAAGGTGATCATCCCCGACGCCGCCCACGGCACCAACCCTGCTTCCATCGCCATGTCGGGCTACGAGGTGGTCCAGGTGAAGAGCGCGGCCGACGGCTGCATGGATCTGGAGGCCCTGAAGGCCCTGCTGGACGAGGACGTGGCCGCCTTCATGATCACCAACCCCAACACGGTGGGGATCTTCGAGCGCCACATCGTGGAGATCAACGAGCTGGTGCACGCCGTGGGCGCCCTGAGCTACATGGACGGCGCCAACTTGAACGCCCTGCTGGGCATCGTCAAGCCCGGCGAGCTGGGCTTCGACATCATGCACATCAACCTGCACAAGACCTTCAGCGTGCCCCACGGCGGCGGCGGCCCGGGAGCCGGCCCCCTGGTGGTCAAGCAGCGGCTGGCGCCCTTCCTGCCCGGACCGCTGCCCGTGCGCGCCGGCGAGCAGGTGGTCTGGGGCGAGCCCGGCCCGGATTCCATCGGCCCCGTCCACGCCTACTTCGGCAACTTCGGCGCGCTGGTGCGGGCCTACGCCTACATCCGCCGGTTGGGCGCCCGCGGCCTGCGCCGCGTCTCCGAGTACGCGATCCTCAACGCCAACTACGTGCGCGTCGGCCTGCAGGACCTCTACAAGGTCGGCTTCGAGGGCATCCCCTTGCACGAGGTGGTGTTCAGCGCCATCAACCAGAAGCGGCTGGGCTACAAGGCCAGCCACATCGCCAAGCGCCTGCTGGACTTCGGCCTGCACGCGCCCACCACCTACTTCCCGCTCATCGTGCCCGAGGCCCTGATGGTCGAACCCACCGAGACGGAGAGCCGGGCCACGCTGGACCGCTTCATCGCGGCCATGCGCCAGATCCACCGCGAGTGCGAGGAAAAGAACCCGCTGCTGGAGAGTGCGCCGAACACCACGCCCGTCCGCAAGCTGGACGACGTGCGGGCCGTCAAGCAGCCGCGCCTGCGCTGGCGAAAGGAACAGGATTGAGACCTCCCACCGCCCTGCTGGCCGCCCTGGGGCTGACCCGCTTCGTCGCCCTGGACCTGGAGACCACGGGGCTCGAGGAGGATTGCGAGATCATCGAGATCGGCCTGGCCTGCTATGAAGCGGGCCAGGTCGCGTCCCGGATCTCCACGCTGGTGAAACCCTCCGGGCCCGTGCCGCCCCGCATCCTGCACCTGACCGGCATCGATCCGCGCAAGCTCAAGAAGGCCCAGCCGCTGGAGGCCGTCCTGGACGAGGTCCTGGCGGCCATTGGCGATTCACCCATCGTGGCCCATAATCTGGCCTTTGACCAGGGCGTGCTGCAGCGCTGCGCGGCCCGGGCCGGCCGAGCCTGGCGTCCGCTGGCGGCGGGGCTGGACACGGTGCCCCTGGCGCGCTGCCTGCTGCCGCTCAATCCCAGCCACCGGCTGGCCGAGGTGGCCGCCACCCTGGCCGTGCCGCTGGAGAACGCCCACCGCGCGCTGGACGACGCCGAGGCCGCCGGGGAAATCCTGCTCAGCCTGCTGCAGTTGGGAACGGGGCTGGAGCTGCCGCTGCTGCGACGTCTGGCCCTGCTGGCCGGCGGCACGGGCGATCCGCAGGAAGGGATCTTCCAGGGCCTGCTGGACTGGGTCAAGCGCGAGGGTCCGGGCCCGGCCTGGCGCCAAGCCCAGCCGCCCTGCCGGGTCAACGTCTACGAATGCGAAGGCGCGGGCGGGGCGGGGGAGTCCGCCTTTGACGCCACCCAGTGGTTTGGGGCCGACGGGCGCCTGCAGGCCGCCGTGGAGGGCTTTCGGCGCCGGCCCCAACAGGAGGAGCTGGCCCGCGAGGTGGGTCTGTTGCTGGACGCGGCTCCCGCGGAAGGGAAGACGGCCTGCTGGGTGGCCGAGGCCGCCACGGGCACGGGCAAATCCTTCGCCTACCTCCTGCCCGCCATGCTCACCGGCGCGGCGCGCCGGGACGCCGGCGGCGGCCCCGTGCTGGTCAGTACGCACACGCGCAACCTGCAGGACCAGCTTTTCGACAAAGACATCCCGCGGCTGGGCCGCCTGTTGCGCCGGCCCTTCCGCGCCACGGTGCTCAAGGGCCGGGGCAACTACCTCTGCCAGCGTCGGCTGGAGCGCTTGCTGGACGAGGCCCGCGAGCGGCTGTCGCCCGCCGACCGCCTGGCCCTGCTGCCCGTTGTGAGCTGGGCGGCCCTGACGCGCTCGGGCGACATCGAGGAGTGCACGGGTTTCCGGGCCCACCAGCTGCCGCGCCTCTGGAGCCAGGTGCGCAGCGAGGGCTCGGCCTGCGCCAACCCGGGCTGCCGCGGCTCGGCCGCCCAACCCGAGGCCCCGGCCGTCTGCTGGGGCGCCCGCGCCCGCCTGCAGGCCCAGGCTTCGCACCTGGTGGTGGTCAATCACAGCCTGCTCTTGGCCGACCTGGGCGTGGACCACGGCGTGCTGGGCAGCTTCGACACCTTGATCGTCGACGAAGCCCACCAGTTCGGCCGCAGCGCCGATCAGCACCTGCGGCGCAGTTTCTCCTTCGCCCTGACCGAGGGGCGTCTGCGGGCCCTGCATGATCCCCAGGGCCAGGGGCGCGGCCTGCTCAAACAGTTGCGCGCCGCCTGGAGCGCGCGGGACGCCGCCCTCCAGCAGGTGGAGCCCGGCCTGCGCGGGCTGGAGTCCGTGGCCGAGGCCGTGGACGCCGCGCTGGAACCCGTGTTGCGGGCCCGCGCCGCCCTGGCCGCCGTGCAGAAGGAGCGCCACGGTGCGGCCCTGCAGCGTTCGCGCTACACGCAGAAGGAGCGCCTGAAGGGCGAGAATTCCCCCCTGCGCCTGTTGGCCGAGCCCTGTCGCCAGGTGGAGGAGGGGCTGGCCGGACTGGCCGGCGCCCTGCGCAGCTGCCTGGGGCTGCTGGAGTCGGCCCGCGAGGAAAACCTGCTGGCCCTGGTGGCCGAGCTGCGCGGCGAGCAGGAGAACCTGTTGGAGGCCGCGGCCCTGCTGGCTCTGCTGCTCGAGGAGGACGACGAAGGCGGCGAGGCCGTCACTTGGAGCGAGCTGCATCCGGTGAGCCTGGAGACCACATTCATCCGCCTGCCCGTGGAGGCCGGTCCGCGCCTGCACGAAACGCTCTGGAGTGGCCTGCGGCGCGTGCTCTTCACCAGCGCCACGCTGACGGTGGACAGTTCCTTCGACTGGCTGCTGCGCCGGCTGGGCCTGGACCGGCTGCCCGAGCCCGCCCGCACCCTGGTCTTCGACAGCCCTTTCGACCTGGCGCGCCAGGCCCGCTGCTACGTGCCCACCTGGCTGCCCGAGGCTTCGGGCTACTCCACCGATGCGTTCGCACTTGAACTGGCGAAACTGCTGGCCCTGACCTGCGAGCAGTTCGGGCGCGGCACGCTCGTGCTGTTCACCAGCTACACGCTGCTCAGCCGCTGCCAGACAGCTCTCCAGGCGGCCCTGGACACGGAGCGCTTCCCGCTGCTCGTGCAGGGCCTGGACGGCTCGCGCCACGAACTGCTGGACCGCTTCCGCCAACTGGGCCACGCCGTGCTGCTGGGGGTGGATTCCTTCTGGGAGGGCGTGGACGTGCCCGGCGAAGCCCTGCAGATCCTGGTGATGACCAAGCTGCCCTTCGACGTGCCGGGCGAGCCGCTGCTGGACGCGCGCAGCGAGCGCATCCAGCGCACGGGCGGCAACGCCTTCCGCGACCTGAGCGTGCCCGAGGCGGTGATCCGCTTCCGCCAGGGTTTCGGCCGGCTGATCCGCCACGAGACGGACAAGGGTGCCTTCCTGCTGCTGGACGCCCGGGTGGTGCGCCAGGAATACGGCAAGGTCTTCCTGGACAGCCTGCCGCTGCCCGCGCGGCCCATGTTGCGGCCGGAGGACTTGCAGCGCGAGCTGCGCAACTTCTTTGCCTAGGACTTTTGCTTGGACACGAAGCACGGGAAGAGATCGAAGAGCACGAAGGGGAGAACAGGTGGGAGTCATGCGCAGGGCGCTCGAGTTGCCACCCGCGTTCCAAAGCCAATTCAGGCTTCGTGTTCTTCCGAGCTTCGTGGACTTCGTGTCCATTTTAAATAGAACAACCGAGGAGTCGAGATGAAGATCGATCGCGTGGACCACATCGGGATCGCGGTGCCCAGCCTGGACGCCGCCCAGCCCTTCTGGGAGGATAGTCTGGGCCTGGTCTTCCACGGCCGCGAATACGTGGCCGACCAGCAGGTGACCGTGGCCATGGGCGCCGCGGGGGAGACGCACATCGAACTGCTGGAGCCCGCCGACCCGGCCAGTCCCATCGCGCGCTTCCTGGAGAAGAACCGCCCGGGCATCCACCACATCGCCCTGCACGTGGACAATCTGGAGGAGGCGCTGGCCCGCCTCACGGCCCAGGGCGCCACTTTGATTGATCAAGTGCCGCGGCTGGGCGCCGGCGGCAAACGCATCGCCTTTGTCCATCCGAAAAGCACGTCGGGCGTGCTGCTCGAACTCTGCGAAGGCTGAGCTGGCACGCTGTACCTCCTTCCCTCGCAGTGCGCGCGGGAAGGAAGGCGGATTTGCCTCGCACATGCCAAAGGATGCCCCGCTCAAGCTGTGGGATGACAAACAGGACGTGTGAGGTGAAGCCCGCAGGGCTGAACCAGAAAATGGGTGAAGCGCAAAGCGCGAACCAATCACCAGCGGATCAGGAAGAGCTTGCTTCGGCCGTCTGTCTGACGGCGGCCGTGAGGCCGCCTAGTTACGGCCGCTGAAAAAGCGCCTCTTTGGCTCCACCTTTCTGGCGCCAGCAGAAAGGTGGAAGACATGGGTCCCAGCCATGCCGGGATCGAGCGGTGCCAGGCCGGTGCCAGGTCAGTGCCAGGCCGGTGCCAGGTCAGTGCCAGGCCGGTGCCAGGCCGGTGCCAGAGCACTGTCCATTTCTGGCGACAGCAGAAGGGTGGAAATCAAGGCGCCCGGCAAGTACCAGGGACGAGCCATGGGATCCCAGCTTTCGCTGGGATGACAGTCACGATGCCGTGGGATCCCCCGGTCAAGCCGGGGGATGACGAACGGACACATGCTCCACGTCCATGGAATCTCTGTGCCTCCGTGTCTCTGTGGTTAGAACGCTCAGGCGCTACCTTGGCCTCGTCCAAGCAGCAACCGGAGCCTGATGTACCGCTTCGATCCAGCCGAGTATCCCACCGGTCCCGGCGTCTACCTCTTTCGGGATGCCGCCGGCGCCGTGCTCTATGTGGGCAAGGCGCTGAACCTGCGCCAGCGCCTGCGCAGCTACGCGGCCGGCGGCGACGGGCGCGCCCAGATCCCCTCCATGCTCAAGCGGGCCGGCGCGCTGGAGGTGATCGTCACCTATAGCGAAGTCGAAGCCCTGGTGCTCGAGAACAACCTGATCAAGGAGCACCGCCCGCGCTACAACCTCTACCTGCGCGACGACAAGAGCTATCCCTTCGTGCGTATCACCAGCGAACTCTTCCCGCGCGTGCTGCTCACGCGCCAGGTGGTGCGCGACGGCAGCCGCTACTTCGGTCCCTTCACCGAAGTGCGCACCCTGCGCGGTTTCCTCAAGGGCCTGCGCGAGCGCCTGCGCATCCGCCAGTGCGACCTGGCCATCACGGAGGAGAGCATGGCGGCCGGCCGGCACAAGGTCTGCCTGGATTTCCACCTGGGCGTCTGCCTGGGGCCCTGCGAGGGGCGGCAGGCGGCGACCGCCTACGTCCACTCGGTGGAGGCGGCGCGCCAGATCCTGCGCGGGCGCGGACGCGAGCAGCGCCGGGAGGAGGAGGCGGCCATGCACGCGGCGGCGGCGCGCCAGGACTACGAGGAGGCCGCCCGGCACCGGGACGCCCTGCAGGCGCTGGAGCAGCTGATCCAGGGCCAGAAGGTCGAGGTCCAGGAGGCCGCCGACGCCGACGTGCTGGGCCTGGCCCGGGACGATCACGAGGCCGCCGTGGCCCTGCTGCGGCTGCGCGATGGCCGCGTGCTGGGCCGCTTCCACACGACCCTGGGCGGCACGCTGGAGAGCGGCGCGGGGGAGATCCTGCGCGTGTTCGTGGCCCAGTACTACGCCCAGTGCGAGGAGTTGCCGCGCGAGATCTGGCTGCCCGCCGAGCCAGCGGAGGCCGGGCTGCTGACGGCCTGGCTGGGGGAGCGGGCCCGCGAGCTGCAGGCCCTGGGTGGGGACGGGCGCGTGCCCGAGCTGCTGGTGCCCCAGCGCGGCGACAAGGCTGCCCTGCTGCGGATGGCCACGCACAACGCGGCCCAGGTGTTGGAAGAGCGCCTGCTGCGGCGCCTGAAGCGCGACCGCGTGCCCGAGTCCCTGCGCGCCCTGCAGCGCGACCTGGGGCTGGCCGGGCTGCCGCGCCGCATCGAGGGTTTCGACATCAGCCACTTCGGCGGCGAGGCCACGGTGGCCAGTTTGGTGGTCTTCCAGGACGGCCGGCCGCTGAAAAAGGATTACCGCCACTTCCACGTGAAAAGCGTCGCGGGCATCGACGACTTCGCCTCGATGGAGGAGGTGGTGGAACGACGCTACCGGCGCCTGCTGGAGGAGGGCCGGCCCCTGCCCGAGCTGATTCTCATCGACGGCGGCAAGGGCCAACTGGGGCGCGCCCACGCCGTGCTGCGCCGGTTGGGCGTGCCCGATCAGCCGGTCTGCGGGCTGGCCAAGCGCTTCGAGGAAGTCTACCTGCCCGGCGAGAGCCTGCCGCGCAACATCCCCAAGGACTCGGCCGCCAACCGCCTGCTGCAGCAGGTGCGCGACGAGGCCCACCGCTTCGCCCTGCGCTTCAACCAGCACCTGCGGCAGACCCGGGCCCTGCCCGATCCCTTGGCCGGCGTGCCCGGCATCGGCCCGGAACTCAGCCGGCGACTGCTCTTACGCTTTGGCGGATTGCGCCAGCTGGTGCGCGCCGGGGAGGACGAACTCTGCGCCGTGCCCGGCGTGGGGCCGGTCCTGGCCCGCCGCCTGTTGGACCACCTGCGCGGCCTTTCCCCGGCCGACGGCGGGGAGGTGACTTGAACAAGTTGTTCACTTTCCGACAGGCGTGAGCAGCTTTGGGCACCGTCGGAAATCGATCCCCCTGTCAAGCAAGAAGATGGGCTCTGGCCTGTCGATTGCAGGTTGAAGCCTGATTGCTATTCAGTTCCTAAGCCCTAACAGGAACGCCCAAACCTAGTCAGATTCAGAAGAAGGAGATTCGCATGAAGCGTCTCATGGCATTGGCCAGCGTCCTGCTGGTGGCGGGCTCGGCCTCCGCCGCGGTCATCAACTGGCAGCTGAACATGAACGTTCAGATCGGCCTGGGCAACTTCGTCCCCGGCGTGGACAACGTGGTCGTGCGCGGCTACTTCAACGGCTGGAGCGGGACGAACCCCACCCTGACCGATCCGGACAACGACGGCATCTACACAGGTTCTTATGACCAGGGTTCCTTCGCCGGCCCCTACGAGTACAAGTACGTGATCCAGCACAGCGTGACCGGCGACGAGTGGGAGTGGGTGGGCAACCGTCCCTACACCTACACCGAGCCCACCATCGACCTGCCGCTGGAGTATTTCAACAACATCACCAGCCTGCCCGGCACCTGCGACGTGGAAATCACCTTCCAGGTCGACATGGGCGTGCAGATCGCCACGGGCGCCTTTGATCCGGGCGCGGGCGACCTCGTCGTCATGCGCGGGCCCTTCAACGGCTGGAGCGGCATCACGCATCAGCTGACCAATGTCGGCGGCACGCTCTACGCCTTGACGGTGCCCTTCGCCGGCCAGGCGGAGACCAGCCCCATCGAGCACAAGTTTGTCATCGTCTCCGGTGGCGACAATTGGGAGAGCAGCGCCAACCGGTTGGCCTACGGCGACTGCGACTGGGTGGACAGCGACGCCAACGGCTTCAAGGAAGGCACCCTGGCCCCCGTGTTCTTCAGCGACACCAACTGGGACGCCATCATTGACCACGACATCCTGGTGGTCATGGACATCGACGCCTCCCGCGTGTCCTGCTGGTTCGCCAACGGCGGCGCGCCGACCTATGACGGCACGGCCAGCTACGCCGGCGTGAACTTCATCTCCCTGCACGGCTTCTTCAACGGTTGGCCGGCCTGGGACGGCAACATCTCCCCGCTCTATCGCACGGTCAACAACGGCAGCTGCCACTGGACCGGCTCCCTGTTCTTCCCGATGGGCTCGGCCAAGAACCAGATCTACAAGCTCGGCCTGAATGGCTTCGACAACGAGGCCGGCTTCGGTCAGGACCACGCCATGGACATCTCCCTGGACGGCGGCACGGGCGTGACCTACGTCAACGTCGAGTTCGGTTCCAACGGCACCCAGTGGGATTGCTTCACGGGTTGCGTCGAGACGGTGGGCGCCACGGATCAGCCCTCCGCCTTCGCCCTCTCCCAGAACGTCCCGAACCCCTTCAACCCCGTGACCACCATCGCCTTCACGATGGACGCCACGGCCCCGGCGACCTTGTCCGTCTACGACCTGACGGGCGCCAAGGTGGCCACGCTGGTCAACGGCTTGGTGAATGCCGGCCGCAATGAGATCAGCTTCGACGCCTCCCAGCTGGCCAGCGGCGTGTACGTCTACACGCTGCAGAGCGAAGGCCGCCTGGAAAGCCGCAAGATGGTCCTGGTGAAGTAACACCGGCCCCACTTCGTTCGCAGATTCAGCATCCCCCGTCTCCCCAAGAGGCGGGGGATGCTCCTTATTCGCCATTCCCAGCTCCGCCAGCCGCGGGGGCCCGATTCCCAGCCTTGCACATGCGTGCCGCCGCCGGCTGGGGCGATCTCCGCGCCGGGCAACGAATTTTGGTAATGGGGAACTGGCACGATCCTTGTCATGACAGCGAGGTCCGCTCCCGCTCCGGATGGGAAGGCCGCCGCCGCGGGGGACGCAGGGAAGCAAGGAGAGGTCCATGCAATTCAGTTTGGTCAAGGAGATTCGGCGCGGCGAAAACCGCGTGGCCCTGACTCCCGCGGGAGTGGGCCTGTTGGTGGCCGCCGGGCACGAAGTCCACGTGCAATCCGCCGCGGGGGCCGCCTCGCATTTCACCGACCAGGAGTACCAGGACGCGGGCGCCACGGTGGTCTACACGCCGGAGGAGGCCTACGCCCGGGGCGAGGTGGTGGTGAAGGTGTTGCCGCCCAAGGAAGACGAGGCCCATCTGATCCAGGAGGACCGCTGCCTGGTGAGCTTCCTGCAGATCGCCGCGGGCCGCGACAAGCTGCTGGACACCCTGGTGGCCGAGCGCACCCTGGCCCTGGGCCTGGAACTAGTCTCCCACGAGGACGGGCGCAAGCCCTTGGTCACGGCCATGAGCGAGATCGCCGGGCAGCTGGCCATCCAGTTCGGCGCCAACTACCTGCTCAGCGACCACGGCGGCCGCGGCCTGCTGCTGGGCTCCGTGCCCGGCATCAGCGGGGCCACGGTCACCATCCTGGGCGCCGGCACCCTGGGCACCATGGCCGCGCGCACGGCGCAGGGCATGGGCGCGCAGGTCGTGCTGCTGGACCGGGACATCTCGCAACTGCGGCGGGCCCAGTCCGTGCTGGGACCGGTGGCGACCATGATGGCCACGGCCAACAACATCCGCCGGGCTCTGGCCTTCGCGGACCTGGCCATCGGCGCCGTCAGCCTGCCCGGCGACCGTACGCCCCACCTGGCGGACCGCGAAATGGTCCGCGGCATGAAGCAAGGCTCGGTGATCGTGGACACCTCCGTCGACATGGGCGGCTGCTTCGAGACCAGCCGGCCCACCACCATCGAGAGCCCGACCTTCGTGGCCGAGGGCGTGGTGCACTGCTGCATCCCCAACCTGCCCAGCCTGGTCTGCCGCACCTCCAGCCGCGCCCTCTCCCATTCCATCGCGCCCATGCTGGTGGAGATGGGCCGGGCCGGCAGCCCCGTGGCGCTGCTCAAGCGCATCGCCGGGCTGCGCGAAGGCGTGGTGACCTTCGACGGCCAGGTGATGAACGCGCGCCTGGCCGAATTGTACGGCCGGCCCCTGGGTGACCTGCAGGCGGCGCTGGCCGCGGGCGACGGCAAGGAGGAGGCAGGCCGATGAGCTGGGTGACCCGCTACAAGGAGCGCTGCGTGCGCGCCGAGGACGCCGTCCGGGAGATCAAGAGCGGCGACACGGTCCACGTCCATCCGGGCTGCGCCATTCCCACCCGGCTGGTGAACGCGCTCAGCGCCCGCGCGCCGGAACTGGAGAACGTGGAGATCCTCCACATCCTGACCTTCAATCCCGCGCCCTATGTCGCGCCGGAGATGAAAGGCCACTTCCACCACACGGCCCTCTTCACCGGCGCCAATGTGCGCGAGGCCGTCAACGACGGCCGGGCGGACTACGTCCCGGTCTTCCTCTCCGAGATCCCCAATCTGTTCAAGCACGAATACCCCATCGACGTCTCGATCATCCACGTCTCGCCGCCCGACGAGCACGGTTTCTGCAGCTACGGCATCGGCGCCGAGGTGACCAAGCCCGCCACCGAAGCCGCCCGGACGGTGATCGCCCAGGTCAACCCGCGCATGCCCCGCGTGCACGGCGACAACTTCATCCACGTGAGCAAGATCAAGGCTTTCGTGGAGGTGGACGATCCGCTGGTGGAGATCGTGCAGGGCACGGTGAGCGACCGCAACAAGGCCATCGGGCGCCACGTGGCCACGTTGATCGAGGACGGCTCCACGCTGCAGATGGGCATCGGCGGCATTCCCGACGCTGTGCTGCTCTACCTGGAGGACAAGCGCGGGCTGGGCATCCACACCGAGATGTTCAGCGACGGCGTGGTCAAGCTGGTGGAGGAGGGGGTCATCACCAACGACCGCAAGACCTTCCACCCGGGCAAGATGGTCGCCAGCTTTTGCATGGGCACCAAGCGGCTCTACGACTTCGTGGCCGACAATCCGCTGATCGAGTTCCATCCCAGCAACTACGTCAACGACCCTTTCAACGTGGCCAAGAACGACAAGATGGTGGCCATCAACAGCGCGCTCTCCGTCGACTTGACGGGCCAGGTGAACAGCGACTCCATCGGCACGCGGATCTACAGCGGTTTCGGCGGCCAGGTGGACTTCATCCGCGGCGCCTCGCGCTCCGTGGGCGGCAAGCCGATCATCGCCCTGCCCGCCACGGCCAAGAACGACACCCAATCCCGCATCGTCACCACCCTGGCGCCCGGGGCCGGCGTGGTGACCAGCCGGGCCGACGTGCACTACGTCGTCACCGAATTCGGCGTGGCCTACCTGCACGGCAAGAGCATTCGCCAGCGGGCCCGCGCCCTGATCGACATCGCGGCCCCGGCCTTCCGCGAGGAGCTGGAGGCCGAAGCGCGGCGGCTGAAGTACCTGTAGCCGCCCTTCCAGCCCTTGAATTCCCCAGGGAGTCGCCCCGCGCGACTCCCTCTCTCGTTGCCGCCCGCTCCGCCGAAACTGAATCTCGATTTTTCCCCAGGATGCTCCAGCGCACACCTGTTGGGTTCGTGACAGGTATGTTGACGCCCGTTCAGGATGGAATCATCATCCTGCCCCCGCCTCTTCCACACACAGCAAGGAGCCGATCATGAACACCTGGTCTCCGGCGGCACCCCCGCCCGGATGGCTGCGGGTGCTGGCGTGCGCGGCCGTCTGGCTGGCGCTCTGGCCTCTCAGTCTGGCCCACGGACAATGCCCGCCCATCATCCCCGCCCCCGGGGAAACCCTGGAACTGGAACCCAACAACAGCCCGACCCAGGCGCAACCCTGGCCTGCCCTGATTCCCCTGCTGGGCGAGCAGAGCTTGGCGGGGGATCCGGACTGTTTCCTGCTGGACGGCCTGCCGCCGGATCTGTCCTTTGAGTTGGTGGTCACTCCGGACACCTTCAATCCGCGCATTGTCCTTTTCGGCTTCAGCGGCGGGCTCTGGCTGCCGCTCCACGAGGCTGACGAGGGCGGCTGGTGCGAAAGCGAGCGCCTGCTGGTTGCCGGCTGGGATCCCTGCCAGACTCTGCAACCGATCGAGCGCTGGTGCCTGCAGGTGACACACAGTCCTCTGGCCCCGCCGACCAACGGCAACTATCGCGCGCAGGTCACTCTCGTGCCCACGGCCGTGCCCCAGGGTGACTGCTGCCAGTTTCCCATTCCCGTGCCCAATGGCCTGAGCTACACGGACACCCAGAACACGGGCGTGACCTTCCGTGACCAGGGCTTCGGTCCGTCGCCGGACGTCTGGTACCAGCTGCTGCTGGACCAGACCACGCTGCTGACGGCCCAGACCTGCGGCGGCGCCACCACCTTCGACACGGTGCTGCGCGTGGTGGCGGCGGACTGCTCCAGCGTCCTGGCTGTCAACGACAATAGCGCGCGCTGTGCGCCAAGCCTGGTGGAGAGCTGGCTGGCGACCACGCTGGACGCTGGCACCTACTTCGTGGTGGTGGAAGGCGCGGGCAGCGCCAGCGGCACCTACACCCTGACCCTGCGCATGGCCACGTGCGCCGGCGTGGTGCCCGGTCCGGGCGCGCTGCACGAGCTGGAGCCCAACGACGAACCCTTCCTGGCCCAGCCCTGGCCCGCGGAACTGCCTCTTTACGGCGAGCAGACCCCGCTGGGCGACGCGGATTACTTCCGCCTGCTGGGGGTCGGCCCCCAGGATGGCTTCGAGCTGAGCATCCAGCCCGACACCTTCGATCCCGTGGTGCAGGTCTACGCCGAGACCCCCCTGGGCCTGCAACTGGTGGCCGAGGCGGACAACACCGGCACCTGCGAAGTGGAGAGTGTGACCGTCGCCGGCTGGGATCCCTGCACGCAGCTGAATCCCATCACGGGTTGGATCGTCGGCGTGAGCCAGGGAGTGGCCGGGCCGGTCCAGAGCGGCCACTATCTTGGCAGTGCGCTGCTGGTCTCCAGCAGCGTGCCCGTGGGTGACTGTTGCCAGTACCCCGTCAGCGTGGGCTCCCTGCCCTTCTCGGACAACCGCGACACGTCGGTGTCCTACCGCGACATGGGGTTTGGACCCTCCCCCGACGTCTGGTACCAGCTCGTGCTGGAGCAGGGCGGCGTGCTGACCGCCCAAACCTGCGGCGGCCTGACCAACTTCGACACCGTGCTGCGCGTGGTGGACGACGACTGCGCCACCGTCCTGGCCGTTAGCGACAACTCCAGCGTCTGCGGCGCGGGCTCCAGCCAGAGCTGGCTCTCCACCTGCCTTACGGCGGGCACCTACTACGTGGTGGTGGAGGGCAGCGGCGCGGCCAGCGGCACCTTCACCCTCAATCTGGCCCTGCGGCCGTCAGGCGCGGCGGCCCGACTGGTGGCGGGTGGCTGGAGCCAGCATGCCGAGCCCTGGCACCAGCGTGTCACGCCGGAGACGACCACCCTCTGGCTGCTGGCGGATGATGACTGCGACGCCATCGATCACGTCACCTTCCATGCCATCCGGCCGGACGGGCCCACCATCCTGCTGGGCACGGATTGGGACGGGACCCAGCCCGCCCGCGCCACGTTGCCGCAGGAGGTGACGGAGGGCGACGGCTGGTTCCTGGCCTTCGATTCCGCCCTGCTGGGTTCGTCTGCGGGTCCTGTGGTGTTCAGCGCCGAACAGCTCTTCCACGACGGCTCCATTTGTTCCACCGTGCTGGAGGGTTGGTACTCGCCGAACCTCAGTCCCACGGCGCTGGTGGAGGGGCTTGAGCGCTGGGAAAAGATCCGCGACGACCACTTCGTGGTGAGTCCGGGCGCCGGCGTCCTCCCCGGCACCTCGGTGGTCGCGGACACCACCTGGAAGTCGCTCACCTGGAGTCGCGGTGTGCCGCCCGAATCCCAGCGCGGGATCTCGGACACGTACTGTTCGCCGACGGCCTACAGCGCCTGCCTGGAGTGGCTGGACCAGACCTATGGCACCAATGTCTGCGGCGGCCTGCACGGCGAGGATCTGGCGCGGGCGCTGGGTGGCTACATGGGCACCGACGGGGATCAGCCGGGCACCATGCCCGACGACGAACGCAACGGCCTGGAGCGCTGGATCGCCGACCATGGGGGCGGATACACGGTCCACAACGAGCCCCAGGGCACGACCAACCAGATGGCCAACCAGGCGGAGTCCAAGGGGCAGGACGTGGTGGCCGCGCTCAAGTTCAGCGACGGCGCCTGGCACATGGTGACGATGAGCTCCTTCAACAACGTGCCCCAGCCCAATGGCAACGTCATGGTCGACTTCATGGACCCCTGGACGGGCGGCACCCAGATCGGCTCGTTCAATCCATCCACCGGGGCCTTCAGCGGCTATGGCGACGGCAACACGTCCGGCCAACTGAAGGACGTGACCTACGTCTGCCCCACCGAGGGCACCGCCGGCGGGGATGGCGGCCGCCTGCTGCTCGACTGGCAACCCTGGGACGGCCCCATCGAGATCCCCATCGCCCTGGGCACCTGGTGGCTGCGCTTGGTGTTCCAGGATCCCTGGGGAAAGTCCGAGGAGCTGTTCGCGATCATTGAGCGCGTGCCCCCCGAACAGCCGGTGGTTGTCATCTCGCTGCTGGAGACGGGCGAGGCCGTGCGACTGGATTGGTCCGCCGTGCCCGATGCGGTGTCGTACAACATCTACCGCAACATGGACGGTTACTTCGATCCGAATGATGACGCGCCCTATGCGACGGTCACCGGCACGAGTTTCACCGACCCGATTTTGGGCGGGCAACGCTGGTGCTACCGGGTGACCACGGTCTACAACCAGTAAACGATCACTCTAACGTTTCACGGACGGGGCGGCGCTTCCCGCGGAGCGTCGTCCCGCCTTGTCTCAGGGCGCGTCTGGTCAGAACGAGGAATACGAGCCCGAGCGGCCCTTGCGCTTGTCCCACTTGAGGTCTTCCAGGAAATCGCTCTTCACGTGGATCAGCAGGTGGTAGGAGTCCGAGCGCGGGTTCCACTGGAAGTAGCCCTCCCAGCAGTGCATGTCGCGATAGATGTTGATGGACTGGCTGGAGAAGGAGCGGGCCACCAGGTCGTAGTGCACGCCGCTGGAGAGCTTCCAGTGGCGGCTCAGGTTGAGCGAGCCGCGCAGGTCCACGTGACTCTGCTTGGACGGCCGGTCGGGGATGCTGCGGTTGAGGCTCCAGCTCCAGGTGCTGGTCAGGCTCCAGGGGATGCTCAGGTCGGCGCTGCCAAAGCGCGGCGCGAAGCGGTCCGTGTCCTCGTCGTCAAAGACTTCGGCCGGCTGGATGCTGCCGCCGCCGCTGCCGCCCGCCAGGCGCGTGGAGACCGTGACGCTGGTGCTGGAGAGCCAGGGCAGCCGGCGACCCCGCGGCCCGTCCTGCCACGTGTAGCGGGCCAGCCGCCGGCCGGTGGAGTCCACCACCTGGTAGGGCGAATGCACGGTGCTCAGCTGCATGTTGAGGCTGCTGATCGGCCCCAGCCGCCAGTTGCCCACCTGGAGCGGATCCAGGGCCCAGTTGCTGTGGAGGTCGCCCAGCCGCAAGCTGTCGGCCTTGAAATCGTAGCTCGTGGTGCTGCTGAGGCGCAGCAGGTCGGTCTTGATGCTGGGCGCGCCGCTGGCCGCCGGGGCCGAGCCGCCGGATTCGGCGTCCGCCAGCAGGCTGTCCGCCGGGGTGCGGGGCGCACTCCACTTGCTCTGCCAGAGCTGGCCCAGCGACATGTTGAGCAGCAGGCTCTCGCGGCTTGGCGTGCCGCCGTAGATGGCGCCGCGGAAGCGGTCCAGCCGCACGTCCAGGCTGTCGCCCTGGCGCGCGGACTGCACGTAGCCCCAGCGGGAGTCGGAGAAGTCCGGCGTCCAACTGGCGCTCAGGCTGGGGCTCAGCACGTGGCGCAGGGCCTCCAGCCGCCCGATGCGCGGGTAGAGGCTGCCGTAGAGCTGGGTGGAGCCGGCCAGCGTGGTGGAGAAGGTCTGACGGGCCGCGAAGCCCGCCACCTGCACGGTGTCCAGGCTGCCGTCGGCGCGGCGCACCAGCTCGCTGGTCTCGTCCACCCAGACCGAGGCGGCGCTGACGTTGGGGGTCAGGGAGAACACGCCCACCTTGCCGGGCACCGAGAAACTGACGGAGTGCCGGGCCCCGCGCGTGTTTTCGGCGTCCATCCAGTGCAGCTTGTCCATGCTGTAGCGACTCTCGGCCCGGCTGGCCAGTTTGAGCGTCGAGCCGCCCAGCCACTCGCGCAGGCCGCGGCCCGCCTGGGAACCGCTCCCCGCCGCCACGGCGAGGGGAGCCAGGAAGCGCAGGGGCGACCAGGTGGGGAAACTCAGGTCCAGCGTGGGCAGGCTGCCCGTGGTCAGTCCCGACTCCAGGTTCTGGGTCCCCGAGCCGTTGAGCGTCCAGGTCACGCCGGACTCGGGAAAGCGGCCGGAGAGGTTGAGGCTGCTGGACAGGCTTTGGGAGAGCCGGGTCTCCAGGTTGTCGCTGTTGTCCTCGTAGTACTGCTTGCTCGAGGCCAGCTTGACGTTGGAGCGGAAGGAGACGTAGGGCGTCAGGGCCTGGTCGTGGTTCCAGCGCAGGTCCCAGCCTTCCCGCAGCGAGGTCTGGGTGATGTTGTAGCTGCCGGAGAGCTGGCCCTTCTCCTGGGCGTTCCACTTGTAGCGCGTGGTGTTCTCGAACAGCCAGTCCGGCCCGTTCTCCGCGTAGCTCACGCGCACCTGGGTGTCCCAGGTGTCCGCCGCGGCCCAGTACCAGCCCAGGTGATCCAGTTTGCGGCCCTGCTGGGCGGTCTGGCCGTAGGAGGGCAGGATCAGGCCGCTGGAGCGCCCGCGCTTCAGGCTGAACAGGGCCACGGGGGAGTAGAGCGTGGGCACCAACCCGAAGTGCAGGGTCACGTCCCGGGCGAAGACCTTGTCCTTGAGCAGCATCTTCAGCTGCCGGGCCTGGAAGTGGTAGTGCGGACAGCCTTCGTCGCAGGTGGTGAAGACGGCGTCCGCCACGTGCAGCTCCTGGTCGGCCACGCGCTTGATCCGCGTGCCGCCGTAGAGGCTGGGGGCCTCCGCCGCCCGTCCGTCCCGGATGAAGCCCTGGCGCGTCTGGATGTTGAGCGACATGTGGCGCCCGTACATGGTCTGGGCCCCGTCGCTGAACACGGGCCAGGGGAGGGGCGGCGCGGCCGTGCTGTCGGCGGGCGCTTCGGGTGCGGCGCGTCCGCCACCCCGGCCAGGCTCGGAGGCCTGCAGGCTCTGGCCGGCGCCCAGGTGCAGGGCGCCGCCGCAGGAATCCGCCTCCGCCAAGGCCGCGGGCGACCAGGCTTCCACCTGGTCGTGCTCCCAGTCCACCAGGATCTCCGGGCTGTCGAGCTTCATGTTGAGGAAGTTCAGCGTGGAGGCGCCGGAGAGGTGCGTGCGCCGGCTACGGGCATCCATGAACAGGCTGTCCGCCGTGTAGGTCACCACCGAGTCGAGCTTGGTTGTGTAGCCGCTGCCCGTCAGGTAGTCCTGGGGATTGAAACTGGCTCCGCGCGAGGGGGCCGCCAAGGCCAGGGCCGGCGCCAGGCTGCCCAGCAGCAGCAGGCCTGCTCCGCCGCGGCTCAGCATGCCGGCGCCCGGCGGGCGCGGGGCCCGGCTGCGTCCATCGCCGGCGGCTGGATCAGGGGCGTGCTGCGGCCCGGCATTCGTGCTCCCGCTTGGGCAGGCTTGGACGGACCGGCGACCCGGTTCCGCCGTGCATGAAAAAGCCGCGTTTCCGCGGCTGGAAGTCCGCGCGCGGCGGACGGATGGGCGATGCGGGGCTCGAACCTGCGACCTCTGGTATGTGAGACCAGCGCTCTAACCAACTGAGCTAATCGCCCGTGAAAGGCCCCAAACATACCACCCCTGAACCAGCCAGTCAAGGGCCCGCGCGGATGGACAGGGCTTGTTACCTTGGATCCGGCGGCGGGTCCACGCCCGCCCATCCGCATTCATCGGGGCAGTCAGCAATCGGGGTGACAACATGTCCATTCGCATCGGCATCAACGGATTCGGGCGCATCGGTCGCCTGGTGTTTCGCCGGGCCCTGGCCACGGGCGGGATCGAAGTCGTCGGCATCAACGACCTGACCAGCGCGGCCGTGCTGGCCCACCTGCTCAAGTACGACTCCACCCACGGCCGCTTCCAGGGCGACGTGCAGGTGGACGGCGAGGCCATCGTGGTCAACGGCCGGCGCATTCCGGTCTCGGCCCACAAGGATCCGGCGCAGATTCCCTGGAAGTCCCTGGGCGCCACCATCGTGGTCGAGGCCTCCGGCGTCTTCACCACCAGCGCGGACCTGGACAAGCACCTGGCCGGCGGCGCCGAGCGCGTGGTGCTGACGGTTCCGCCCAAGGACGCCATCGACAACATCGTGGTGATGGGCGTCAACGACGACCAGCTGAAGGCCACGGACCGCAAGGTCTCCAACGCCTCCTGCACCACCAACTGCCTGGCCCCGGTGGCCAAGGTCCTGCACGATTCCTTCGGCATCCTGCACGGCCTGATGACCACGGTCCACGCCTACACCAACGACCAGCGCATCCTGGACCTGCCGCACAAGGACCTGCGGCGCGCCCGCAGCGCGGCGGTCAACATCATCCCCACCACCACGGGCGCGGCCCGCGCTGTGGGCAAGGTGATCCCGGCCCTGGCCGGCAAGCTGGACGGCTTCGCCATGCGCGTGCCCGTGGCGGACGGCTCCGTGGTGGACCTGAGCTGCCGCCTGGCCCGCAGCGCCAGCGTGGCCGAGATCAACGCCGCCATGAAGGCCGCGGCGGACGGCCCGCTCAAGGGCGTGCTCGAGTACACCGAGGATCCCATCGTCAGCACGGACATCGTGGGCAATCCCCACAGCAGCATCTTCGACGCCAAGCTGACCACCGTGATCGAGGGCGACTTCATCAAGGTGGTCTCCTGGTACGACAACGAGTGGGGTTACAGCTGTCGCGTGGTGGACCTGGTCCGCCGGATGGCCTCGCTCTAGACCCAGACCTGCGGCGACGGGCGCCGGCCGCGCGGGTGCGGCGCCCCCATCCCTTCTCCCGGAGGTTCCATGGCCCGGTTGAGTGTGCGCGAACTGGCCGTGCGCGGCAAGCGCGTCCTGTGTCGCGTGGATTTCAATGTCCCGCTGGACGCCCAGCGCCAGGTGAGCGACAACCTGCGCATCCGCGCGGCCCTGCCCACCATCCGCCTGCTACTGGACGGCGGGGCGCGGCTGATCCTGATGAGCCACCTGGGCCGGCCCAAGGGCGGCCCGGAGGAGAAGTACAGCCTCAAGCCCGTCCAGGCCGAGCTGGCCCGGCTGCTGGAGCGCCCGGTGGTCCTGGCGCCCGACTGCGACTCCGAGGCGACCCTGGCCCTGGCCAAGGGTCTTGCGGACGGCGAGGTCCTGCTGCTGGAGAACCTGCGCTTCCACCCGGGAGAAGAGCAGAACGAGCCCGGCTTCGTGGCGCGGCTGGCGCGGCTGGGCGAACTCTACGTCAATGACGCCTTCGGCACGGCCCATCGCGCCCACGCCAGCACGGCGGGCGTGCCCCTGGCCCTGGGCGGCGGGGCGGCCGGCCTGCTGATGGAGCGCGAGCTGCGCTTCCTGCACGACGAGTTGGACCAGCCGGCCCGACCCTTCGTGGCCGTGCTGGGCGGGGCCAAGGTCTCGGGCAAGATCGACGTGCTCACCCGCCTGCTGGACAAGGTGGACTGCGTCATCGTGGGCGGCGGGATGATCTTCACCTTCTACAAGGCCCTGGGCCTGGAGATCGGGCGCAGCCTGCTGGAGGCCGACAAGGTCGAACTGGCTGGTCGGATCCTCGCCGACTACCGCGCCCGGGGCGTGGAGCTGCTCCTGCCCGTGGACGTGCGCGTGGCGCAGGCTGTCGAGGCCGGTTCGCCCCTGGGCGTCCACCCGGCGGACTCCCTGCCGGCGGACGGCATCGGCGTGGACATCGGGCCGGCCAGCGAACAGGCCATCCGCCAGCGTCTGGCCACGGCCGGAACCGTGCTCTGGAACGGGCCCATGGGCGTGTTCGAGATCGCGGATTTCGCCCATGGCACGCGCGACCTGGCGGAAGCCCTGGGCGAGGTGACGGCCCGGGGCGGGATCACGGTGGTGGGCGGCGGGGACAGCGCGGCGGCCGTCCAGGCCTTCGGGCTGGAGGAAAACTTCTCGCACATCTCCACCGGCGGCGGGGCGAGCCTGGAGCTGCTGGAAGGGCGGGAATTGCCCGGCGTAGCCGCCCTGAGCCCGTGCTGACAGCCGTTTTCTTGCTTTCCAAGTGATCAAGCGTTACACTTGGCGCTTTCGTCAGAACAGGACTTCCATGCGCAAGCTGCTCATCGCCGGCAACTGGAAAATGCACATGCTCAACCACGAGGCCGTGGGGCTGGCGCGCCAGCTCAAGGTCAAGTTGTTGGGTGCGCATCGCGTGGACGTGCTGGTCTGCCCGCCCTTCACGGCCTTGACCGCCGTGGCGGAGATCTTAAGCGATTCGGATCTCCACCTGGGCGCCCAGAACCTGCATGACATGCGCAGCGGCGCTTACACGGGCGAAGTCTCCGGCGAGATGATCCGCAGCGCGGGCGGGAGTTGGGTGCTCATCGGCCACAGCGAGCGCCGCCAGTTGTTTGGCGACTCCGATGCCTGGACCCATCGCAAGCTGCACGCCGCCTTGGAGGCCGGGTTGCGGCCGGTGTTGTGCATCGGCGAAACCCTGGAGGAGCGGCAGGCGGGCCGGTTGGAAACTGTGCTGGCGCGCCAGTTGGAAGCCGGGTTGGCCGGCCTCAGTCCGGCGGCGGCCGGCACCCTGACGCTGGCCTACGAGCCCGTCTGGGCCATCGGCACAGGCGTGGTGGCCACTCCCGCCCAGGCCCAGGAGGCCCACGCCGTGGTGCGGCGGATCGTCGGCGGCCTGCTGGGGCCGGAGGTCGCGGCCACGCGCCAGATCCTCTACGGCGGTTCGGTCAAGCCGGACAACGCGCGCCAATTGCTGGAGCAACCGGACATCGACGGCGCCCTGGTGGGGGGCGCCAGCTTGAAGGCGGATGAATTCAGCGCCATCGTCCTCGCGGGCGAAGGCGTGGTCAAATAGCGGGGTCGAACGTGTACATTTTCGTGCTGCTGGTGACCATTCTGGTGGCCATGCTGCTGATGGTGGTCATTCTGATGCAGGCTTCCAAGGGTGGTGGTCTGTCCGCAACCTTCGGCGGCGGCGGCGAGGCCATGCTGTCCACGCGTCAGGCGGCCACGCTCCTGCACAAGGTCACCATCTATCTGGTGGCCGGTTTCATGTTCCTGTGCCTGCTAGCCACCCTGCTTTCGGGTCGCGGCACGGGAGAAGCCCAGTCGGTGACCTCCGGCGTCCTGCAGCAACAGAACGCGGCCAGCGGCTTCAATCCCAGCATTCCTGTGCTGCCGCCGGAGACTCCGGGAACCGGAGACGCCGAAGGCAAGTAGACGCCTGCAACTAGCCCGAGTGGTGAAATTGGCAGACACGCCATCTTGAGGGGGTGGTGACCTCACGGTCGTGCCGGTTCAAGTCCGGCCTCGGGCATGGGCCCTGTCGCCGACAGGGCCTTTTCGTAAGAACGGATCTGATTCCTCAAGCAAGCGGAGCCAACCATGGCACGGTACATGATGATCGCGCTGCTGTCCTTCTTCGTCGCCGGATCGGTGTGGGCCCAGACCCCCGATCTGGATGCGAAGAAAAAGGAAATCGAGAAGATCACCCAGGAGATGGGCGTGGCGGGCAGCCCGGAGGAGTATGACGCGCTCAAGAAGAAGTACGACGCCGCCGTGGCGGAGTACAAGCAGCTCAAGTCCAAGGTCCAGAGCGAGAATGACCAGGACGTGGCCTGCAAGAGCGCCATCAACGCCTGCAACACGGCGTTCAAGGAAAAAGACTACGCCACTGCCCGGACCCAGGCCCTGGCGGCCCTGAAGACGTGTCCGGACAATCCCAAAGCGCAGTACATGCTGGGTTTGAGCGAGAAGAAGCTGGGCAACTATCCGGCGGCCCTGGCCGCGCTGGACAAGGCAGCCCGCCTGGAGCCCAACGACACGCGGGCCCTGCTGGAGAAGGCGCGTCTGCTGGCCGGTGAGATGAAGCGCACCAAGGACGCCGCGGACGTGCTGGATGCCATGATCGCCAAGCACCCCAAGGAAGCCAAGCCCTGGTTCGAGAAGGGCAAGATCTTCCTGGAGCAGAAGAACTTCGAGCTGGCCATTCCGGCCCTGGAGCAGGCGGTCAATGTGGAACCGGGCTTCTCCCGCGGGTGGGTCGTCCTGGCCCAGGCCTGCGTGGAATCCCACGACTGCAACAAGGCCCTGAGCGCCGTGGAGCAGGCCTTGAAGGACAAGGCCAACAAGGACATCTCCGAGGTGTACTTCCAGCAGGCCGCGGCGGCCAACCAGTGCGCCCAATACGACAAGGCCCTGGCCGCCTCCGACGCCTGTCTGGCCAACATCGGCAAGCTCAAGCAGAACAAGAGCTACGTCCAGGGCGGGGCCCACTTCGAAAAGGGCGTGGCCTACTCCAAAAAGGGCCAGACCCCGGCCGCGCTGAAGGCCTTCCAGGAGGCGGCCGGCTTCCTCGAGTGGCGCCAGAGTGCCAACTACGAGATCGACGCCATCAAAAAGGACCAGGGCAACTAGCCGGTCAGCTTCAAGCCGCATGTTCCAGGCGCCCCCGAGGGCGCCTTTTTCATGCCCCGCCGATCCTGAAATCCCGCAACGACCACCTGCAGCCATCTCGGATCACCTTCTCATAAGAATGAACAAGGCCAATCTGCCGAACCGCAGGATGGTGGTCCGTTGTTGAGCAAACGGAAAAATACTGGCTCCGAGAGGATCGACTTCCTCTCCGATTCGTTGTAAGGCTACCTGCCAATATTTTAACTTTCGCGCTTGTCTTGAGTCCCCAACCGGGAGGCAGAATGGCTAGGTTCAGGTTTGGAAATAAAAGCTTCGCAGGTGGCGTGCATCCAGCGGACCACAAGTCGCTCACTCAGGAGTTGCCGCTGGCCGTCATGCCGGATCCGCCCCTGCTGCTGCTGCCCGTGCAGCAACATATCGGCCGGCCCGCCGTGCCGCGGGTGACCAAAGGCGCCTGGGTCCGCGAGGGAGAACTCCTAGCGGATGCGCCCTCGGCGGTCAGCGCCGTGGTGCGGGCCCCCCGGGCCGGGTTCGTGCAGGCCGTGGAGTCGGGCGGCACAGCCAACGGTTTTCCGGGTACGCTGATCGTTCTCAAGCCGGGCCTGCCGCCGGACGAGGCCGCGGCGGCCGAATTGGCGCAGCCGCTTCGACTGGAACCTCTGGATCCGCGCACGGCCAGCATCGAATCCGTGCTGGAGCGCGTGCGCGAGGCCGGCATCGTCGGCCAGGGCGGCGCCGCCTTTCCCACCGCGGTCAAGCTGCTGCCGCCGGACGGTTCCACGGTGGAACTGCTGATCCTCAACGGCTGCGAATGCGAACCCTTTCTCACCCGCGACTACCGCCTGATGCTCGAGGAGCCGGCCCGCGTGCTGGACGGCGCCCGGCTGCTGGCCCGCGTGCTGGGCGTCGACCAAGTGGTGATCGGCGTGGAGGACAACAAACCCCGGGCGGTCGAGGCGCTGGAACAGGCCCTGCGCGCCGCCGGGGACGGGCCCCGGATCCGCCTGCTGCCCCTTCAGACCAAGTATCCGCAAGGGGCGGAGAAAATGCTGGTGGAGGCGGCCACGGGACGTCAGGTGCCGCCCGGCGGCCTGCCCCTGAACGTGGGCGCCGTGGTGCAGAACGTGGGCACGGCCCTGGCCGTGCTTGACGCCGTAGTGGACGGTCGCGTGCAGACGGACGCCATCCTGACGGTCAGTGGACGCGGCGTCGCCCGGCCGGCCAACCTGCGCGTGCCCGTAGGCACGCCTGTCGCCGAGGTGCTGGAGCACTGTGGTGGCCTGACGGCAGGGGCCGTGCGCGTGATCGTGGGCGGCCCCATGATGGGCGTGGCCCAGCACGATCTTGCAGCACCCGTGACCAAGGCCTGCTCGGGGATCCTGGCCCTGACGGCGGCCGAATTGGGCCCCCAGGGCGAGGTCGGCCACTGCCTGCGCTGTGCCCGCTGCGTGGAAGCCTGCCCCGTCCACCTGATGCCCAGCCGCCTGGCCCGCCTGGGCGAACTGGGCCGAGCCGAGGAGGCCCGCGAGCAGGGAATCGAGGTCTGCATGGAATGCGGCACCTGCGCCTTCGCCTGCCCCGCCGGCCTGCCGCTGGTGCAGTGGCTGCGGCTGGGCAAGCAGCAGGTCCGCCACTTAAGCCGGAGCGCCTCATGAGCGACGCCACTCCCGGAGCAGGCGGCCGGATCCCACTGACCCTGGTCACCTCGCCCCATCTCCACAGTTATTGGACCACTTCGCGCCTGATGTGGGCCGTCGTCCTCTGCCTGTTGCCCTCCCTGGGCGCCGGTCTGGTCTTTTTCGGCCTGCGCAGCCTGGCCCTGGTGGCGGCCGCCATCCTGGGCGCCGCCGGCTCCGAATGGGCCATCCAGCGCTGGCGCAAGCAGCCCTTCTCCCTTTGGGACGGATCCGCCGTGCTCACGGGCCTGCTGCTGGCCCTGGTGCTGCCGCCCCGGCTGCCCCTGCCCATGGCCGTGCTGGGCGGCGTGGTCTCCATCGGGTTGGGCAAGGCCGTCTACGGCGGGCTGGGCATGAACATCTTCAACCCGGCGCTGGTGGGACGGGCCTTTCTCCAGGCGGCCTTCCCGGTGGCCATGACCTCCTGGGTGGCCAACCGCCTGGCCGTGGACACCGTCAGTTCGGCCACGCCCCTGGCCCTGGTCAAATTCCGCGAACCGGGCCTGGCGGCGGCCGAATTGGCCCCGCCCCTGAAAGCTCTCTTCCTGGGCACCACCCCGGGCAGCCTGGGCGAGACCAGCGCCCTGGCCCTGCTATTGGGCGGCGCGGTCCTACTGGTCCTGCGGATCGCCAACTGGCGCATTCCTCTGGCCATGACCCTGGGCGCCCTGGCCCTGGGCGGCGGCCTTTGGCTGGCCGATCCCGTGCTCTGGCCGCATCCGCTCTTCCACCTGCTGGCGGGCGGCTTCCTGCTGGGCGCGCTCTTCATGGCCACGGATCTGGCCACCAGCCCCATGACTCCCGGCGGCATGTGGATCTTCGGGTTCGGGGCGGGCTTTCTCACCGTGCTGATCCGCCTCTTCGGCGGCCTGCCCGAGGGCGTGATGTATTCCATCCTGATCATGAACTCGACGGTCCCGCTGCTCAATCGCTGGACCCGGCCGCGCATTTTCGGAGCGCCGCGATGAAAACCACCCTGCACATGCTGGCCACCCTATTGGCCGTGGGCCTGCTGGCGGGGGCCAGCCTGGCCCTGGTCTCCGGCTGGGCCCAGCCGATCATCACGGAAAACGAGACCCGCGCCAAGCTGGCCGCCGTGATGGACGTGGTGCCCGGCGGCGCTTCGTCCAAAACCCTGGCCGAGCTGGCGCCGGGGGCCCCGGCGGAGCTGGACGCCTATCAGGTACTGGACGCCCAGGGCCAGGTGCTGGGCTGGGCCGTGGTGGGCGAGGGCACGGGCTTCGCCGACAAGATCCGCCTGATCGTCGGCCTGAGCCCGGACCTGAGCCAAACCGTCGGGTTGAAAGTCCTGAAGGACAACGAGACCCCCGGGCTGGGCACCAAGATCCGCGAAGGCCTGTTTCCGGACCAGTTCTTCGGACGGGCGGGCCGGCCGGCCCCGGTCCTGGGACAGACCGAGCTGAAGGTGGTCAAGTCGCCGCCCGCGGCCCCCCAGGAAATCCAGGCCATCACCGGCGCCACGATCAGTTCCAAGGCCGTGGTGCGCATCATCAACGCCAGCGTGCAGGCTCTGCGCGCCGGGCTGGGCGACGCCCTGCCGGCTACCCAGCCGACTGTCGCCGCGGGAGGTGGAGCATGAAAGGCCAACTGAGCACGAATCAGGAGATCCTTAAGGGCCTCTGGGACCAGAACCCCACGCTGCGCCAGCTGTTGGGCATGTGTCCCACCCTGGCCGTGACGGTGACCGCCGTGAACGGCGTGGCCATGGGCCTGGCCGTGATCTTCGTGCTGATCTGTTCGAACCTGATGATCTCGCTGGTGCGCAACTGGATTCCCAGCCAGGTGCGCATCGCGGCCTACATCGTGATCATCGCGACCTTTGTCACAGTGGTGGACCTGACCATGAAGGCCCGCTTCACCGAGCTCAGCCAATCCCTGGGGGCCTTCATCCCGCTCATCGTGGTGAACTGCATCATCCTCGGCCGCGCGGAGGCCTTCGCCTCCAAGAACGGACCCTGGCGCAGCATCCTGGACGCCGTGGGCATGGGCGTGGGCTTCACCTTGACGCTGACCTTGATGGGCGCGCTGCGCGAGATCCTGGGCAGCGGCCGGCTCTTCGGGGCAGTCGTCCTGCCGGGCTGGGAACCCTGGGTGGTGATGATCCTGCCCGCCGGGGGCTTTCTGACCCTGGCGCTGATCCTGGGCGCCGTCAACCTGATCTCCAGTCAACGGGAGCGCCAGGCCCGCCAGACGCTGGTGGAGGAGAGCCGGGTGACCCGGCGGCTCAAACTGAGCTCCGCCGGTGCGACCGGCGTGGCGGGAGGGGAGGCCTGATGGACCTGCTGCTGATCTTCCTGGGCGCCGCCCTGGTGAACAACTTCGTGCTCAGCTACTTCCTGGGCATCTGTCCCTTCATCGGCGTCTCCGGCCGCCTGTCCAGCGCCTTTTCCATGGGCATGGCCACCACCTTCGTGCTGGTGATGACCGCCCTGGTCACCTGGCTGGTCCAGACCTATATCCTGGCGCCGCTGGGGCTGGAATACCTGCAGACCGTGGCCTTCATCCTGATCGTCGCCGCGTTGGTGCAATTCGTGGAAATGGTGATCAAGAAGATGAGCCCGGCCCTTTACCGGGCGCTGGGCATCTACCTGCCGCTGATCACCACCAATTGCGCCATTCTGGGCCTGGCCCTGTTTATCCAGTTGCGCGGCTACGGCTTCCTGCAGAGCCTGGTCTTCGGACTGGGAGCCGGGGCCGGCTTCACATTGGCCCTCTGCCTGATGGCCGGGATTCGCGAGGAACTGGAGCTGGCCGAGGTGCCGGACAGCTTGAAGGGCGCGGGCATCACACTAATGGTGGCGGCCACGATGGCGATGGCCTTCATGGGCTTCGCCGGAATGATCTAAGACTTTCAAGGAGATTGACATGAGCACGCGCCGTGACTTTTTGAAAAGCGCGCTGGTGGGCGGAGCCGCCTTGGGTCTGGGCTTCTGGGGCGGGTTTGAATGGAAGGGCCAGGCCCCGGACGGACCCTGGGAACTGGCCGCCCGGGTGCCGGAGGGCGAGGAGGACGCGCTGCGCCAGCTGGCCGCGCGGCTGGGCCTGGAATTGGAGTCGGCCCGCTGGCAGGACGCCCCGCTGAGTGGCGATGCCGACCTGGCGCTGCTGCGGGGCGGACGCCTGCTGGATCCCGCCCAGTGGCCGGCCGCGGCCCTGGACCTGCGCCGGACCTGGGCCGGTCGCCCGGCCAGCCGCTGGCTGAGCCTGCAGGCGCCCGCGGGCGCGGCGGCGCGCCAGGCCCTGGTGCGCGGGCCGGAGGGTCTGCTGGCCCGCCTGGACCTGGAGCGCGCGGGCGAGCACGTGCTGCGCGGCCGGGAGGGGCGGCGGCTGGTGCTGGCCGTGGCCGACGGCGGCGTGTCCGTGGCCGAGGCCGGCTGCCGGCATCTGCACTGTCTGCGCCAGGGCCGGGTGAGCCGGGTGGGCGAGCGCCTGCTTTGCGCACCGGCGGGCCTGCTGGTGGAGTTGGAGGCCTAGCCCATGTACCGGGTGAGCGCGCCGTTTCGCGGGCGGGTCTCGCCCTGGCGACGCTGGCGGCGTGATCTCCTGCTGGCCCTGGCGGCCGGCGCGCTGGGACTGGGGCTGGGCGCTTGGCTGGGTCCCAAGCCCGAGGTGCTGGTCACCCGCAGCCGGCCCCTGATGGGCACGCTGATGGAGATCCGCCTGCCCGGTCCGCTGGATGCGGCGGGCGAGGCGGCGGTGGCCGCGGCCTTTGCCGAGATGGCCCGCGTGGAGCGCGTGCTGGCGCCCTATCGGCCCGGCGGCGGACCGGCGAGCGCGGCGGAAAGCCTGGAGGTGACACAGCTGCTGAAGTTGGGCCGGCAGGTGGGGGCGGCCAGCCTGGGCGCGCTGGATCTGCGGATCCGCGACTGGGTGGAGTTGTGGGGCTTTGAAAGCACGCCGCGCAAACCGTCCCAAACCGAACTGGACTCCCTGGCTCGGCGGCGGGCCCTGCGACCCGTCAGCGGCGATTGGCGCGAGTATTCCTTTGGGTGCGTGGCTGCGGGGTACGCCGTGGACCGGGCCCTGCAGGTGCTGAAGGCCCGGGGCCTGACCCGCGCGCTGGTGAATGCCGGCGGCGAAGTGGGAGTGCTGGGGCAAGGCTGGCGGGTGGGCGTGCAGGATCCGCGGGATTCCCTGGCCCTGCTGGCCCGCCTGACCCTGGACGAGGGCCAGTTCGTGGCCACCTCGGGGGACTACCAGAGCGCCTTCGAGGCGGAAGGCCGGCGCTGGCATCACCTGCTGCAGCCGGCCACGGGCCTGCCCGCAACCGAGTGCCGCAGCGTGTCGGTGCGGGCGCCGAGCTGCGCCGAGGCGGACATCTGGGCGACGGCCCTGTTCGTCATGGGGCCCGCGGGCGCTTTGGCAATGGCCCAGCGCCGTCCGGAACTGGAAGTGTTGGTGGTGGATGCCGAGGGCCAGACCGCCCGCAGCGCGGGTTGGGACGCCCCGGTCAGGAGGAAGTGATGGAAGCGACGCTGATTCCCGCCCTGTTCACCATGGGCGGACTGGGCATCTTCTTCGCCGGCGCCCTGGCGCTGGCGGATCGTAAACTCCGCGTGGAGGAGGATCCGCGCATCGCCCTGGTGGCCGAGCAATTGCCCGGCGCCAACTGCGGCGCCTGCGGCCTGGCGGGCTGCCAGGATTTCGCCGTCCGGGTGGTGGCCGGCGAGGCCGCGCTGACCGGTTGTCCCGTGGGTGGCTCCGAGGTAGCCGCGGAGATCGCCCGCGTGCTGGGCGTGGAACCCGGTGAGAGCGTGCGGCTGGTGGCCCGCGTGCACTGCCGGGGCGGGGACGGTCAGGCGGCGGACAAGCCGGTCGAGTACGTGGGGCCCGCCTCCTGCAGCGCCCAGGCCCTGGTGGGCGGCGGCGAGAAGGCCTGCCTCTACGGCTGCCTGGGGGGCGGCGAATGCGTGACGGCCTGCCAGTTCGACGCCCTGATCATGAACGACCAAGGACTGCCCGAGGTGATCGACGAGCTCTGCACGGGCTGCGGCGCCTGCGTGCGCGCCTGTCCGCGCGATGTGCTGGAACTGCACCCCGAAGACCGCGACCTCTTCATCTTCTGCCGCAGCCACGACGATCCCAAGACGGCCAAGAAAGTCTGCGCCGTGGCCTGCCTGGGCTGCGGGATCTGCGCCCGTAAAAGCAACGGAGCCATCACCCTGCGCGAGAATCTGGCCATCATCGACTACGAGCGCGTCGATCCGGCGGAGATCCCGCTGGACAAATGCCGGACAGGGGCCATCGGCCTGTTGTCGGCCCAGTCCCAGCCGGCGGCCGAGACGCAGCCGGCGGCACCGGAATCCGCCGCGTCGGCGGCCTGAGTCACATGGAGTCCCCCCAGGCCCTGCGCCGGCCGCCCGAGCTCCAGCTGGAAGAAGGCGTGGTGTTGGAGGTGGAACTCGGTCCGCCGGCCCGCATCCGCGTGCAGCTCAGCGCCGGCCCGGGTTGCGAGGAGTGCGGCGCCCGCTTGATCTGCCGCCCGGAGGATCCGGAGCGGCGCAGCCTCTGGGTGCGCGTGGACGACCCCCTGCCGGACGTGGGCAGCCAGGTCCGTCTGGCTGTGGAGGGCTCGCGCCTGCTCGTGGCCAGCACCTGGGCCTATGGGTTGCCGCTGCTCGGCCTCTGCGCGGGAGTCGGACTGGGCTGGTGGCTCGGCGCCGGCTGGCCGGCCCGCGAACTCTTGGCATTTCTGGCCGGTCTGCTCGGGGCCGCGCTGCCCTATGCTCTGCTCGCGCGGCGCAGCCGCCGCCGCCCCGAGGAGGAGTGGCTGGGCGCGCGCCTCCTGCCCTGAATCCGCCGCTAGGGACTTGCGCCGACGCCTCTCCCTGCGCAAGTTGCAGGCCCAAAGCCCGGAGGAGAGATGGCTTACGATTCCGACAACGTCTTCGCCCGCATCCTGCGGGGCGAGATCCCCTGCCGCGCTGTCTACGAGGACGATTTCGCCCTGGCCTTCCACGATCTGCATCCCCAGGCGCCCGTCCACGTGCTGGTGATCCCCAAGGGTCCCTACACCAGCCTGGAGGACTTCAGTCGAGCGGCGCCGCCCGCGCTGCAGGCGGGTTTCCTGCGGGCCGTGGGCGAGACCGCGCGGCGGCTGGGGCTGGCGGAGGGCGGCTACCGCGTGCTGGCCAACCACGGCCGGGACGGCGGCCAGGAAGTGCCCCACTTGCACGTCCACATCTTCGGCGGACGCCCGCTGGGGCGCATGGTCCAGCCTGCCTGACGGCCGGAGCCGCGGGGTTCCGGACGGGCGGATCAGGCTTGGCAGGGCAACATTCTTGTCCTATCTTTCCCGCCGTCGGCAGGCGGATGGCCTCCCGGCCCCGGGTGCTTCCCTGCCCGGGCGAAGAGACCCGCACAAGTGGCGCCGCCGGCGCCACTTTTTCATGCACAAGGAGAGGCCGGTGAGTCAGGTCATCACGCGCAAATCCTATCTGAGGCTCCAGGGGGAGCTGAAGAACATGCGGGAAGTGGAGCAGCTGGCCATCCGCGACCGCATTTCCGCCGCGCGCGACCTGGGGGACTTGTCCGAGAATGCTGAGTATCACGCCGCGCGCGAGGAACTCAGCATGCTGATGTACAAAGTGGCCAAGCTGGAGGAGCGGCTGGCCGACTGTCGCATCGTGGACGAGGACGAGATCGACGCCTCCAGCGTGCGCGCCTTCACCGAAGTCACGCTGATGGACTTGAACCTCAAGCGCGAGGTGATCTTCAAGCTGGTGGAGCCCGAGCAGATGGACTTTGCCAGCGGCCGGATCTCCGTGGGGAGCCCAATTGCCAAGGGATTGATCGGCAAGAAGATCGGCGAGGTGGCCGAGATTGAGGTCCCCGCCGGCGTCAAGCGCTACCAGGTGCTGAAGATCGACAAGTACTTCGGGGACGCCTGAGCCGCGACGCGGCCGGTCCCGGAAAGGACCCATGCTCATCTCGCCTGCCCGACGCCTGCAGGGCAGCCTGCACCTGCCGGGCGACAAATCCCTCAGTCATCGCCACATCCTGCGCGCCGCCCTGGTGGAGGGGCGCAGCGGCCTGTTGAACCTGCCGGAGAGCCTGGACATCCGTGCCAGCCTGGACGCCGTGGCGGCTCTGGGTGTGGGCGTCTCCCGCGCGGACGGCCGGGTCTGGCTGGACAGCCCCGGGCTGGAGGGCTGGCGCCAGCCCACCTCCGCCATCGACTGCGGCAACAGCGGAACCACGGCGCGCCTGTTACTGGGCCTCTTGGCCGGCAGCAGCCTGGACGTGGAGCTGCGCGGCGACGAATCCCTCGCGCGCCGGCCCATGGCCCGGGTGGCCGAACCGCTGCGGCGCATGGGCGCCCGGATCGACCTGGCGGGCGACGGTCTGCCGCTGCGCGTGCGCGGCGCCCGCCTGGAGGGAATCCGCTTCGACTTGCCCGTGCCCAGTGCCCAACTGAAGAGCGCCGTCCTGCTGGCCGGCCTGCTGGCCTCCGGCGAAACCCGGGTGCGCGAATCCCTGCCCTGCCGGGACCACACGGAGCGGCTGCTGGGCTTGAATTCCGAGGTGGTGGACTTCGCCAGCCAGGGGCGCGCGGGCATCGTGCGCGAGTGGATCGTCAGCGGGCGGGACCTGCCGCGCCAGCCCTGGAGCGACATCCGTCTGCCCGCGGATCCCAGCACGGCCGCGTTCTACGTGGTGGCCACGCTGCTGCTGGACGAGGGCGAACTGGTCCTGCCCGAGTTGCTGGTCAACCCCTTCCGGCGCGACTACCTGGATGAGTTGCAGGAGTGGGGCGCTTTGCTGGAGCTGGAGGAGATCCCCGGCGAAGGCTTCTGCGGCCCCACTTTCTGCGGGCTGGAGGGCTGCAACCCCGGCGAGCAGTGCCCCATCGCCGAACCCGTGGCCAACCTGCGCGTGCGGGCCGGTCTGCCCCTGAGCGCCCGGCCGCTCTCCGGCCGCCGTCTGCCGCGCCTGATCGACGAGATTCCCGCCCTGGCCGTGGCCGCCATGCGCTCGGACACGCCCTTCGACGTCTCCGACGCGGCCGAACTGCGCCTGAAGGAGAGCGACCGCCTGCACGGGCTGGTGGAGCTGCTGCGGGCTTTCGGCGGCCAGGTGGAGGAGCGCGCCGACGGCTTCCGGCTGGAGGCGCCCGCGGTCATCCGCGCGGCCCGGTACGACGCGCGCGGGGATCATCGGCTGGCCATGGCCGCCGCCGTGCTGGCGCTGGCCGCCGACGGCGAGAGCGAGATCCTGGGACTGGAGTCCGCCGCCGTCAGCCATCCCGCCTTTCTCGAGGATCTGCGAACCCTGCTGGATTGAATCCCTGGCGGGCCGGTCCCGCGTTGGAGGATCGCCCTCATGCCCGAGTACTTTCCCCGTCCGGTCTCCCCCCCGACGCAGCTGCGAGGCCCGCTCCGCGTGGGCCTGATCGGGCGCCGGCTGCAGGGAAGCCTCTCGCCCTTCCTGCACCGCCGTGCCGCCGAGCTGGCCGGAGTGGAGCTGCAGTTCGAACTGGTGGAACTGGCTGAAGCGTCGGAACTCCCCGGCGCGCTGCGCCGCCTGCACCAGGAGCGCTGGCAGGGCTTCTCCGTCACCATGCCCTGGAAGACCCGGGTGGGCGACCACCTGCTGGGTCAGAGCCCGGACGCCATCTCCATCGGCGGGGTCAACCTGCTGCTGCGGGCGGACGAGGGCTGGATCGGCGAGAACAGCGACGCCGAGGGCTTCCTGCGTCCGCTGGCCCGGCGCCGGCTGGCCTTCCGGCGCGTGCTGGTGGTGGGCACGGGCGGGGCCGCGCGGGCCGTGCTGCACGTGCTGGCCTCCATGCCCTTCGTGGAGGAAGTCTGGGTGCGCGGCCGGCGACGGGAAGCCGCCCAACTGCTGGTGGACGAATTCGGGCTGGAGCCGCGCCGCTGGCACGCCCTGGGCTGGGAGGATTCGCTGCCCGGGAGGGCCGACCTGCTGGTGAACGCCACGCCGCTGGGCACGGCGGGTCTGTTTCCGGACGAATTGCCCTGCCCGGTGGAGTGGATCCAGCCGGACTCCACCTGCTACGACCTGGTCTACCAACCGCGCGCGACGCCGTTTGTGCGCGCGGCCCGGGAACGCGGCGCCGGGGTGGTGGAGGGCCTGGAGATGCTGACGGCCCAGGCCCGGCGGGCCTTCGAGGCCTGGACGGGCCGGCCCTTTGCCGAAGACGTGCTCTGGCGGGAGTTGGAATTGGATCCGGCCGGCGCGCCGCGCCCGGACGCTGCGCATGCTTGAGTTCATGCCCAAGGATCTGGACGGCCGCGATTCGCACGTGCGACCCTCGGCCCCGAGTGCCCGGGGTTTCAGACTGTGTTTCCTGTTCGGCGCGGAACCGGTGCTTCATACGGGATCTTTTGAGCCTGCCTGGCGTGCCCCGGGTGGGTGGGGGGTGGTGGGAGGGAATCCCGCCAAATCAGAAAACAGGCAAGCTTCATGAAGTGGCTTTCCGCCGGCGAATCCCACGGTCCCGCCATGGGCATCATCCTGGAAGGACTTCCCGCCGGTCTGCCGCTGGGCGCGGCCCGCATCGATCATGAGCTGCACCGCCGCCAGCAGGGCCACGGCCGGGGTGGCCGGATGGCCATCGAGCAGGATCAGGTGGAGATCCTGGCCGGCCTGCGGCACGGCCTGACCTTGGGCAGCCCCCTGCACCTGCTGGTGCGCAACCGCGACCACGCCAACTGGGCCCAGGCCATGCAGGCCGAACCCGTGGACGGCCCGGGCGCCGGCGTGGAGGTGCGGGTGCCCCGACCCGGGCACGCCGACCTGCCCGGCGCGCTGAAGTACGGCCACCGCGACCTGCGTAACGTGCTGGAGCGGGCCAGCGCGCGCGAGACTGTCAACCGCGTCCTGGCCGGCGCCGTGGCCCTCCAGCTGTTGGAGCCCATGGGCATCTGCGTGGCGGGCTTCGTGCACGCGCTGGGCGGAGTGGTGGCTGGGGCGCGGCCCGGGTTCGAGGAGGATCCGCGCGAGCTGGTCCGCCGGGCGGACGCCAGCCCGGTGCGCTGCCTGGACCCCGACGCGGAGGCGGAGATGATCCGCGTCATCGATGCCGCCCACGCGGCGGGCGACACCCTGGGCGGAGTGGTGGAGCTGCGCGCGACGGGCCTGCCGGCCGGCCTGGGCAGCCACGTGCACTGGGAGCGCCGGCTGGACGGCCGACTAGGCGCGGCCCTGCTCAGCCTGCCCGCGGTGAAGGGCCTGGAACTGGGGGATGCCTTCGCCCAGTCCGCCCTGGGTGGGCAGGCGGCGCTGGATCCCCTGCGGCCCGCGGCCGGGACGCCGCCGCTTTCCCGGCAGGGTAACCGGCACGGCGGTTTGGATGGCGGGATGAGCACGGGGGAGACCCTCTGGCTGCGCCTGGCCATGAAACCCCTGTCCACGTTGCGTCGCCCGCTGCCCAGCGTCAACCTGACCAGCCTCGAAGCCTGTTCGGCCCACCGCGAGCGCAGCGACGTCTGCGCCCTGCCCGCCCTGGCGGTGGTGGCCGAGCACGTCCTGGCCTGGGAGCTGGCCCGAGCCGTGCTGGAGACCTTCGGCGCGGACACGTGGGAGGAAACCCAGCACCGCTACGCCCGCCGCGACGAGCGCTGGGAGCGCATCCTCGGACCGGGCACATGCTGATCACGCTGGTGGGCTTCATGGCCTGCGGAAAGTCCACCCTGGGGCCCCTAATGGCCCTCTGCCTGAACCAGCCCTTCCGTGACCTGGACGCGTGCGTGGAGGCCCGCGCGGGCCGGAGCCTAGCCTGGCTCTTCGAACAAGAAGGAGAGGAGGGCTTCCGCCGCCTGGAACGCAGCGCCTGGCACGAGCAGGTCCGCGAATTCTCCGGCGTGCTGGCCGTGGGCGGCGGCCTGCCCTGTCAGCCGGGCGGCGTGGAGGAACTGCGCGCCGCCGGTCCGGTCCTCTTCCTGGACCCGCCGCTGGACCTGCTGCTGGCCCGCCTCCAGGGGGATCGACAGCGGCCCCTGGTGACCGCCCTGCCGGAGGAGCGGCGCGCGTCGGCGCTGCGCGAACTCTGGGTCCACCGCCGGGATTTCTACCTCCAGGCGGGACGGCGGGTGGAGCTGCCGGCCGGCGAGGATCTGCCCCGGCAGCTGGACCGGCTGCTGGACGCGCTGGGTGAGGAGCAAACCGTGAGGGGTGGCCGCTGATGAGCATCCGCTACTGCATGCTCGATTTTCGCATCCGGCGCCAGAGTGAGGTGACGGTCAGCGCCCTCAGCCCGGCCCTGCTCTACGGCGACAGCCTCTTCGAGACGTTGCCCGTGGTGGAGACCGTGCCCGTCTTCCTGGGCGCGCACCTGGAGCGGCTGAACTTCAGCGCCGCGGCCCTGGGCTACGCCACGCGTCTCAAGGAAGGGCGCATGCGCGTGGCCATCGACAACCTGCTCACCGGCAACCTGCTGGAGCACGGCCGACTGCGCATCACGCTTTTCCGCGGCCACGGCCTGCCGGGCTCCAGCCAGGAGCTGCAGGCGGACCACGACCTGGTGCCGGTCAGCGCGGAGCAGGCGCCACCCGAACACGTGCTGATCCAGGTGGCCGGGCTGGAGGACCGCGCGCCCTGCGCCGCCGGCCTGGCCCGGGTCAACAACCGCCACCTGGATCCGCTGGCGCGCCACAAGACGGGCAACCGGCTCTTCTACCGTCTGTTCCGCCACTGGGACCCCGGGGGCTCGGTGGAGAGCCACCTCTGGCTCCATCCCCATCAGCCGGACGACCGCGAGGTGCTGGTGGCCGACGAGCAGGACCGCCTGCTGGAAGGCACGGTGAGCAATCTGTTCCTGGTGCTGGAAGGGCGGGTGGTCACGCCGCCGCGCGAGCTGGGGATTCTGCCGGGGATCATCCGCGGGCGCGTGCTGGCCAACGGGCGGCTGCCCGTGCGGGCCGACGTGCTCAAGGTCGAGGATCTGGAGCGGGCGGAGGAGGCCTTTCTGACCAACAGCGTGGTGGGCGTGCGGCCGCTGACCCGCATCGGGGCCCGGGACTTCGACGACGTGCCCGGGCCGCTGACGCGCCGCGTGATGGCCGCCCTGGAGGATCAGATCCTCCGGGACATCGCCCCGCTGCTGCCCTAGGAACTCAGGCCTGGCGCGGGCTGACGCGGGCCTTGACCCGCGGCCGGATGACTTCCGGCGGCATCAGGTGCAGCGTGCTGCGGGCCGCCCGGTCGCAGAGGTAGCCGATCACGGCCAGGAGTTCCTCCCGGTCCATGTCTTCCAGCCGCAGGTTCCAGAGCGTGGAATTGCGGATACGGTTCCTGTATTGGGCGAATTCGTCAGGGATTCTCACGGGGACCTCCAGGGGCTGCTACCTGCCCTTGGAGATCGGCAACCCGGCCCACCGACTTCAGCCCGGGGCCGGCATTCCCCGCGGAAAAATGCCGAATTTCCGCGGCGGGGTGGCTCAGGCCTCCAACTCGCGCCGGAACAGCAACAGCCCCAGCGGCGGCAGCGTGAGCAGCAGGCTGTGCTCGCGGCCGTCCCAGCCCACCGGCTGGCTGTCCGCGGCCCCGGAATTGCCCAGATTGGCGCCGCCGAAACAGGCCGCGTCGCTGTTGAGCAGCTCCAGCCAGCGGCCCGCAGCCGGCACTCCCACCCGGTAGCCCGGCCGGGGCACGGGCGTGGCGTTGGCCACCACCAGCACGTCATCCTCCGGCCGCCGGCCTTTGCGCAGGAAGCTGAACACGCTGTGCTCGGCGTCGTGCACGTTGACCCATTCGAAGCCTGCGGACTGGAAGTCCAGCTCGTGCAGCGCCGGTTCGGTGGTTAGCAGGCGGTTCAGCTCGCGCACCAGCTGCTGCAGGCCGGCGTGTCCCGGATCCGCCAAGGCCGGCCAGTCCAGCTGGGCGGCGGAATCCCACTCCGCCAGCTGGCCCCACTCGCAGCCCATGAACAGCAGCTTGCGTCCCGGGTGGCACCAGAGCCAGCCCAGCAGCAGGCGCAGGTTGGCCCGCTGCTGCCAGGGATCGCCGGGCATCTTGCCCAGCAGGCTGCCCTTGCCGTGCACGACCTCGTCGTGGCTGAGCACCAGCACGAAGTTCTCGTGCCAGGCGTACACCAGGGAGAAGGTGAGCAGGTTGTGATGCCAGCGCCGGTGGACGGGATCCAGCTCGAAGTAGCTCAGGGTGTCGTTCATCCAGCCCATGTTCCACTTCAGGTTGAAGCCCAGCCCGCCCAGGTGGACGGGGCGACTGACCATGGGCCAGCTGGTGCTCTCCTCGGCGATGGACAACAGGCCCGGGAAGCGGGCGAACAACAGCTGGTTCAGCTGCTGGAGGAACTCGATGGCCTCCAGGTTCTCGCGTCCGCCGTGGCGGTTGGGCACCCAGGCCCCGTCGCGCCGGCTGTAGTCCAGATAGAGCATGGAGGCCACGGCGTCGATGCGCAGGCCGTCGGCGTGGAACTCCTCCACCCAGTAGAGCGCGTTGGCCAAGAGGAAATTGCGCACCTCGCGGCGCCCGAAGTTGAAGACCAGCGTGCCCCAGTCCGGGTGCTCGCCCTGGCGCGGATCCGCATGCTCGTAGAGCGCCGTGCCGTCCAGCCGGGCCAGGCCGTGGCCGTCCTTGGGAAAATGCGCGGGCACCCAGTCCAGGATCACGCCCAGCCCGGCCTGGTGCAGGCGGTCCACGAAGGCCCGGAAGTCGTGCGGCGAGCCGTGGCGGGCGGTGGGCGCGAAGTAGCCCAGCACCTGATAACCCCACGAGGCGTCCAGCGGATGTTCCATCACGGGCAGCAGCTCGACGTGCGTGAAGCCTTGCTCGAGCAGGTAGGGGATCAGCTGATCGGCCAGTTCGGCCCAGCTGTGGAAGGGTCGCGAATCCCAGGGTTTGCGCCAGGAACCCGTGTGCAGCTCGTAGACGCTCAACGGTCGCTCCAGCTGGGGCTGCTCCTGGCGGGCGGCCATCCAGGTCGCGTCGGCCCAGGCATAGGGGCTGGAGTCCGGCACCACGGAAGCCGTGCCCGGCCGCAGCTCGGCCTGGCGGCCCAGCGGATCGGCCTTCAACACGACCGCGCCCGCGGCGGTCAGCAGCTCGTACTTGTAGCGCTCGCCCGCAGCCAGCCCCGGCACGAAGAGCTCCCAAACGCCGCTGGTCCCGCGGTTGCGGCAGGGGTGCCGGCGGCCGTCCCACTGATTGAAGTCGCCCACCACCGAGACCCGCTTGGCCCCGGGCGCCCAGATGGCGAAGTGCACGCCCGTCACGCCCTCCACGTCGCGCACGCGCGCGCCCAGGACCTTCCACAATTCCTGATGGCTGCCCTCGTGGATCAGGTGCAGGTCCAACTCGCCCAACAGCGGCGGGAAGACCCAGGCGCAGCCTTCTTCCCAGGCGGCTCCGCTCTCGTGCAGGCAGGAGAGGAGGATCTCGGCGGGCGCCGGCCGGCGCTCCAGCAGGAGTTCGAACAGGCCGGGCTTGACCTGCTCCAGCACGCGCAGCGGCTCGCCGGGCAACTGGAGCTGCACGCGCCGACCCTCCGGCAGCCAGGCCCGCAGGCGCCAGCCCGGTCCCTCGGGATGCAGACCCAGGAACTCGAAGGGATCGTGGTGCCGGCCCTGGGCCAGCCGCGTGTAGGCGTCCATGTCAACTCCACAGGGATTGGCGGGAGGTCGGGCGGCCGCGGACCGGCCGATCAAAAAGAAGGCCCAGGTCGACCTGGGCCCGTGGGAATGGAGCAGATGGGGCTCGAACCCACGACCCCCACATTGCGAACGTGGTGCTCTACCAAACTGAGCTACTGCCCCGACACACGAATCGCCCCGAAGGGCGACCCCTGTCGCCTCTGTGCGACACGGCGTGCAAGGTAGCCCATCGTCCGCCAAAGTGCAAGACAGGCCTCTGGAAAGGGCTTCGGCAGCTTGGTGCATCGTACATTGGCCGCATGCCGCGCTGCCTGTTTTGGATCCTCCTGCTGGGCTGGACCTCCGTCCGGGCCGGCCTGCCCGAGCTGGGCGCTCTGGAGAGCCTGGGCTCCGGCCGCCTGCTGGCCGTGGAACCGGCCACGGGTCGTCTGCTGCTCTGGGAGGAGAGCGCCCTGGACAGCGGCGCGCAGTTGGCCCCGCCCCTGGTGGTCAGCGCGCCCGGCGGCGGCCCGGAGGCCGTGGAGCAGCCCGCCGAGGTCGAGGCCCGGCTGGGACTGCAGATCCTCGTGCTGGACGCCGGGCGGCGCAGCCTGCAGCAGTTCTCGCGCGAGTTCACGCCCCAGGGTCGGGAGACGCTACCCAGGCTCGAGTCCTTCGTCCGGCCGGACCGCCTGGGCCTGAGCGCCGGTCGCACGCTGGTGCTGGCCGACACGCGGGCCGGAACCGTGGTGGCGCGTCCGCCGGGCGGGGACTGGAGCGTGTTGCTGGACTACTCGCGTGCGGGACGACTGGAACTGGCGGCCCTGGAGGTGGTGGGCGAGCGCGTCTTTCTGCTGGAGTCGCCGCCCCGGGCCCGCCTCTGGCTGGGCGACAGCGAAGGGGGCTGGTGGGAGTCGCGCGCCGACTCCAGCCTGCGGGCCCTGCACCGCACGCCGGCGGGTGGCCTGTGGATTTTGTCCGAGCGCCACGGCGAGTTAGACTTGGAGGAGTGGCCCGGCGCCGCCGGCCTGGGCAGCCTGCCGGATCCCGCCCGCCGGCTGCTGGCCCGCTTCGCCCTGCCGCCCGATCCCCACCCCCTGCGGGACTTCCTGCTGCTGCCCGCCCGGGACGACCAGTCCGCGCCCCGCCTGCTGCTCAGCCGCAGCGGGGCCCCGGCCCTGCTGCTACCCGCTCTGGAACCCGGCCCTTGAAGCGCGCGCACCGGCTTCGCTGCTGTCTGCTGGCCTGCGGCCTGCTGCTGGGCGTGCTGTGCGCGGCGGGGCAGGAGGCCGGGCTGGACCTGAGCCCCGGGCGGCTCTGGCAGGGCCCGCTGGAAGCCGAGCTCCAGCTGCCGGACGCGCCGCTGGAGCCCGGCAGCCTGCAGCTCTCCGTCGACGGCCAGCGTCTGCGTCCGGAGCTGGACTACCGCGTGGACACCGTGCGCGGCCGCCTGACCGTGCTGCAGCCCCGCTGGCTGGGCCGGCCGGCGCGCATCCGTTACCACGTGCTGCGGCTGGACCTGCCCGCCAGCCTGGCCCTCCAGCGGCGCGCCGATCTGCCCTGGCTGCTCAGCGGCAGCCGCGGCGATTCGCTGGCCCGGGACAGTCTGGCCGGGGCTACGCTGGCGCAGCGGACCGAGGAGACGGGCTCCCAGTTGCGCACCAGCGGCTCGTTTTTGCGCGGCGTGCGGGTGGGCAGTGGCGGCCAGGTGGGGATGGAATCGGGTCTGCGCCTCCAGGTGGAGGGCCAGATCGGTCCCGACGTGGAGGTGGAGGCCTTCCTGTCCGACCGCAACACGCCGCTGCAGCCCGAGGGCCGCAGCCAGAACCTCGAGGAGATCGACCGCATCCACGTCCAGGTGCGCAGCCCGCGCTGGCGCGCCCAACTGGGCGACATCGACCTGGATCTGCAGGGCGGCCAGTATCTCCAGCTCAAGCGCACGGTGGACGGCGTGCAGGCCGGCTACGACGACGGCCGCGCGCGGCTCGTGGCCCACCTGGCCGGCGCCCGGGGCCGCTTCCGGCGCCAGGAACTAAGTGGACAGGAGGGCGTGCAGGGGCCCTACCAGCTGCGCACGGAACAGGGCGGCGACCAGATCCTGGTCCTGGCCGGCAGCGAGCGGGTCTGGCTGGACGGCGTGGAGCTCGGCCGCGGCGAGGAGCGCGACTACGTGATGGACTACAGCCTGGCCCAGCTGCTGTTCACGGCCCGCCGCCCCATCACGGCGGAGAGCCGGATCCAGGTGGAGTTCCAGTACTCGGAGCGGGTCTACGCCCGCAGCCTCTACGGCTTCCTGGCCCAGGCTCCGCTGGCCCCGGGGCTCAACCTGCGACTGGGTCTGGCCGGGGAGCGCGACGACGCGGACCGCCCGCTGGACGTGTTCCTGGACGAGGCGGATCGCAACCTGCTGGCGGAGGCCGGCGATGGACAGAGCGCCGTGGCCGCCTGGGGCAGCGGCGTGCGCGAAGTCGAGCCCGGTACCGGCTCCTACCGGCTGGTGGACAGCCTGGCCGGCCAGTGGGGGCACTTCGAGTGGATCGAGGAGCCCACCGGGGACGAGCGCTTCCGCTATGACCTGCGCTTCAGCGACCTGGGCCGGGACGCTGGCGGCGCGCTCATGGGCGACTACTCGCGGCAGTTCAGCTCCAGCGGCCGCCTCTGGTATCGCTACGAGGGTGCGGGCGCCGGCGCCTGGGCGCCGCTGATTCCCCTGGCGGCCCCCACGGCCAGCGACCTGCTGGACGGCGTGCTGGCCTGGCGCGCGGGCCGGCTCGAGCTGAACGCCGAGGCCGCGCTCTCCCGCCAGGACCTCAATCTGTTCTCCGACCGGGATGACCGCGACAACCAGGGCGCTGCGCTGCGGGCGGGACTGCGCTGGTCCAGCGGGCCCTGGCCCTCCGCCCGGCCCCGTGGCCGGCTGGAGCTGGACGGACTGGCGCTGAGCGAGCAGGCGGACTTCGTCCCCCTCCAGCAGGCCGACGAGGTGGAGTTCGAGCGCCTCTACGGCCTTGCCCGCTCGGGCGGGCTGCGCCGGCAGGATCTGGGCCTGGGCTTCCGGGGCGGGGACTCGCTCTGGGTGCAGGGCCGGGGATCCTGGCTCAGCCGGGCCGGGGAGTCCAGCCGGCTGGCGGAGGCTCGCTGGCGCTACCGGCCGGCTCGCGGCATCTTCCTGGACGGCGAGGGCCGCGTCCGCCGGCGCAGCGGCGCCAGCCTGGACCGGCTGGAGGCCTTGCGCCTGGAGCAGGGCTGGACGGGCGCCAGTCGCCTGCTGACCGGAGCCTGGGAGACTGAGCGCCGCCGCCGCAGCCCGGCCCTGGAGGAGGGCGCCCTCTGGCGGCAGGGCCTGCTGCGCCTGGAACAGCGGCTGGGGGGCGGGGAGGCCTCGCTGGAGCGCCTGCGCCGCGTGAACGACCGGGCGGCGGGCGGGCAATGGAGCCGGCTCAGCCAGGCCGACCAGTGGCGCACGCGCCTGCGCCGCAGCGGCGCCTGGCAGGGCGAGCTGGACTGGACGCACCGCCGCGTGGACTACCAGGGCCCCGACTCCACCGACCAGGTGCGCGACGTGGCCCTGCTGAACCTGCGCGGCCAGGGCGCGCGCGGGGCCTGGTCCCTGCGCTACCAGGCCGAGAACAGCCTCGCGGCGGAGCGGATCATCCAGTACCTGCGGGTGGACAGCCTGCAGGGCGAGTACAGCCGTGATCCCCTCAACCCCGAGATCTTCGTGCCCGATCCCGACGGCGACTACGTGGCCCTGCCCTACGAGACCGGACGCCAGCAGCGGGCGGCCCGCCTGCTGCTGGAGGGCGACCTGCGCTGGGAGCGCGGCGCCTGGTCCGGCGACCACCACCTGCTGGCGGAGGAACTCAGCCGGCTTGCGGATCCCGCCCGCCTCTACCTGCTGCAGCCCGCGGCCTTCCTGACGGATTCCACCCGCAGCGCGCGCGTGCAGGCCCGCAGCGAGCTGGAATTGGCGGAGGACCGGCTGGGCTGGGCCTCCCAGCGCCGCTGGCGCCTGCGCTGGACGGAGGAGCGCGACCTGGAGCGGCCGGTTTCGGGCAGCGTGCGGCGCGGCTGGCTGCGTCAGACCGGCCTGCGCCTGCAGGATCGCTGGGGCGGGTGGCGCAGCGCGCTCCAGCTGGGCTGGCGCCTGCAGGAGACCCGCATGCCCGGCCAGTCCCAGGACGAACGCCGGGTGCGAGCCTGGAGCGGCGACTGGGAACTCTCGCGCGAACTGAGCCCCGGCTGGCTGGGCCGCGCCCTGCTGGAGGGCGAGACGGCCCGCGAACAGGTGGCCGGGATCACGGGCCGCCGCCTGCGCCTGGAACCGGCGCTGGACGCCCGGCTGGGCAAGCGCGGCAGCGCCTCGGCCCGGGTGGCCTGGCAGCAGGCCTGGTCGGCCACGCGTGTCGTGCCCTTCGAACTGCTGGGCGGCGCACGCGTCGGCCGCACCTGGCGCGCCTCGCTGGAAGGCCGCCTTCAGGTGGGCAAACAAACGCGCCTGACGCTCTCCTGGCAGCTGGACGCGCTGCCCGGGCGGCGCGCCCTCCACACCGGGCGTCTCCAAGTTCAGAGCTTCTTTTGATGCGGCCGGGCCTGCAGCCATGGCTCCGCTGGGGCCTTTGCCTGTGGTTCGGGATCGTTCTTCCCGGGGCTGCCGGCTGGGCCCAATCCACCTCGGCGGGCGCCCCGGCGGAACCGGACAGCGTCTGGATCCGCGCCGAGCTGCCCGTGCGCGGCCAGCGCCTGCTCAGCACGCTGCGCGTGCGGCGGGCCCTGGGCACGGGCCGCGTGGACCGTCAGACGTGGAGCCAACGACTGGACAGCCTGGCCGGCCTCTACGAGGAGTTGGGACATCCGCTGGCCGAGGCCACGGCCTGCGGCGCGCCGCAGGGTCGCAGCTGGCGGCTGGACAGCCTGCTGATCCGCGAGGGTCCGCGGCTGGTGATGGGCCGGCTGGAGCTGGAGCCGCCCCTGCCCGGCGCGCCGGACCCCGCCCAGGAGTTGCCGGCCGGCCGCACCCTGAGCCAGGGTCGGCTGCAGGAGGGATTGCGGGCCTGGCTGGGCCGGCTGGACGCCCAGGGCCGGCCGCTGGCCACGCTGGTGCTGGACGAGTTGACCCTGCAGCCCGTGGCCGGCCACCCGCCCAGCGAGCGGTTGGCCCTGCACTTGCGCGGCCACGTCAGCGACGCCGACACCGTGCGCCCCGGCCGGCTGGTGGTGCTGGAGCGCGGCCTGACCCGCCCCGCCACCTTCGAACGGCTGGCGCGTCTGCCCGCGGGGGCAGCCTGGGATCCCCGCCGGGTGGAGGACGCCCGGCGCCGCCTGTTGGCCACGGGCTGGTTCGCGCGACTGGAGGGCCCGGCGCTGGGCCGGACCCCGGAGGGCCTGGCCTGGTGGCTGCGGGCCGAGGAACTGCCCGCCTACCGCTTCGACGGGCTGCTGGGCTGGCTGCCCGGCCGCGACGGCGGCAGCGGGCGGTTGGCCTATCACCTGGACCTGACCCTGGCCAACCTGGCGGGCACTGGCCGCGAGCTGCACGTGCTGGCCAGCCGGCCCGAGGGCGTCTCCCAGGAGCTGCTGCTCGAGTACCGCGAGCCCTTCCTGCTGCGCTGGCCCCTGGACGCCGGCCTGCAGATCCGGCAGCGCGTGCAGGACTCCACCTGGGTGGAGCTGGAACTGGGCGTGGAGGCGGGCTGGGAACCCGTCCCCGGTTGGCGCCTGGAGGCCGGGCTGGGCCTGCAGGATCTGGCGCCGGACAGCCTCAACGGCTACTGGTTGGCGGGCGTGGACGCCAGCCAGGCGCGCCGGGCCCGCCTGGGGCTGAGCCTGGACCAGCGCGACGATCCGCGCAATCCGCGCCGCGGCTGGCGGGCCGAGCTGGAGGAGAGCTGGATTCAGCGCCGCCTCTCGACCCTGTGGGGCCTGCCCGCCCGGGGTCGCGACTCCGACCTGCGCCGGCAGCGGCTCCTAGCCTGGGTCTGGCTGCCGCTGGGCCGCAGCCAGGTGTTGGCGCTGGGAGCCGGGGCCGGCCGCTTCCAAGGCCAGGCCCCGGGCGTGGAGGACGAGTTCCGACTGGGCGGCCAGGATGGTCCGCGGGGCTGGCGCGAAGAGAGCATCCGGGCCCGCCAGTGGGGCCTGGGGCAGCTGGAATGGCGCTACCTGCTGGGGCCCGCCGCCCGCACCGCCCTGTTCTGGGACGGGCTGCTCTGGCGGGACGCGGCGGACCAGGCCCACACGGGCCAGGGGCGCGGCGCCGCGCTGGTGCTGCCCGTGCGCCAGGGGCAGCTGGACCTGCAATACGCCCTGCAGCCCGGCCAGCGCTGGCGGGAGGGCCTGCTGCACGTGCGCGTGGTGACCCGTTTCTGACGACCTGCCGCGTCCGCGCGGCCACACCCAGGGAGAGCCCATGGTCTCGTCCGCCCCTTCCACCCGTCTGGCGGCGCTGCTGGAAGCCTGCCGTCCGCTCAACGTCGTGCTGGGGGCGCTCTCCAGCGGGCTGGGCGCGCTGCTGGCCGGCGGCCCCGCCGTGCTGGTCGAGCCCTGGCTGGCCCTGGCCGGCCTGGCCACGGCCCTCAGCCTGGCGGCGGGCAATCTCTGGAACGATTTGGCCGACCAGGCCGAGGACGCGCTCAACCGCCCCGGGCGGCCGCTGGTCTCCGGTCGCCTGAGTCCGGCCCTGGCCCGCCGGGCGGCGGCCCTGCTCTCCCTCGGCGGATTGGGCGCGGGGCTGGGCCTTGGGACGGGGCCCTTCCTGTTCGTGCTGGCCTGCCAGGCGGCGCTGCGCTGGTACGCGCTGCGCGGCAAGCAGGCCGGCTTGGCTGGCAATCTGGTGGTGGCGGGCCTGGCCGGCGCGGCCGTGGCCTTCGGCGGGCTGGCGGCGGGCGGGGCCGCGCTCCATTCCGGGCGCCTGCTGGCGCCCGCGCTGCTGGCCGGACTCCTGCACCTCTTGCGTGAACTGGTGAAGGACCTGGAGGACCGGCCCGGTGATCTGGCCGCCGGCCGCCGCACCTGGGTGCTGCGCGTGCCGGCCCCGGCCCTGCGCCGCCTGCTGGCCCAGCTCAGCGTGCTGACCCTGCTGCCGCCCCTGCTGGCGCTGCTGCTGGCTCGGGATCCGCTGGCGCTGCGCCTGGCCCACCTGGCCGCGCTGTTCGTGGCCCCGCTGCTGCTGCGCTGGATGCTGCGCGCCGGGCTGGATTCGGGCCCGGAGCTGCACCGGCTGGCGGCTCGGCTCAAGGGCGTGCTGGGGGCGGGCCTGGCCCTCTACGCGCTGGCCGGTCTCTGCCTGTAGGCCCGGGCGGGACGGGCCGCGGAAGCGAATCAACCAAGGAGTGCGGATGTTCTGGCTGCAGGCTGTGGAAACCCTGCCGCCGCTGGTGTTGGCCTCGGCCTCGCCGCGCCGGCGCGAATTGTTGACCCGGGTGGGCTTGAGTTTTCAGGTGGCCCACGCGGAGCTGGACGAGGAGCCCCGGCCGGGGGAGGGCCCGGCGGAACTGGTGGAGCGCCTGGCGCTGGAGAAGGGCGCGGCCGTGGCCGCCCGGGGCGCCCGGGGCGTGGTGCTCAGCGCCGACACGGTGGTGGCGCTGGAGGACGACGTGCTGGGCAAGCCCCGGGACCCGGCCGAGGCGCGGGAGATGCTGCGCCGGCTGGCCGGGCGCTGGCACCGCGTCTACACGGGCTGGGCCCTGCAGGGCGCCGGGCCCTGGAGTGGCTGGCCCACGCGGGTCGGGCACGAGACCACGCGCGTGCTCTTCCACGAGCTCAGCCCGGCCCAGATCGCGGCCTACGTGGCCACGGGCGAGCCGCTGGACAAGGCCGGCGCCTATGGCATCCAGGACGGCGGGGCCCTGCTGGTGGCGGCGCTGGACGGCGACTACTTCAACGTGATGGGCCTGCCCGTGGCCCGGGTCTGCCGGGAGCTGGTGGCGCTGGCACAGGGCGCGAATCCGCCCGCTCCAGGCCCGGCGCGCGCCTGATTTTCGCTGGCGGAATCGGTACTTTGGGCCCATGGAAGACGGCAAACCGGCACAGCAGTCCTTCGTCCGCGACCTGCAGGCGGCGCGTGAGTACCAGCACGTGAGCCTGGATCACGTCGCCCAGGAGACCCACATCTCGCCCGAGTTCCTGCGGGCCCTGGAGGACGGCGCCTGGGAGCGGATTCCCGCCCCCTTCCTGCGCGGCTATCTCACCGCCTATGCCGAGTGCGTGGGCATGGTCCGCGAGAAAGTCCTCAAGCGCTTCGACGAGCTGAACTGGCAGGCGCCGCCGCTGGCCCAGCCGGAGGAGGCGCCGGCCCCGCGCCCCGTCCTGCCGCGCATTCCCTTTCCCGCCAGGCGACCGGAGCCCGAACCCGCCCCCGCGCCGCTGCACGCGCCCCGCGGTCGCGAGACCCTGGTGCCGTCCATCTGGAGCGTGGTGCCCTCCTCGATCAAGGGCCTGGCCGGGGGCGTGCTGCTCACGCTGCTGGGCCTGCTGGTTTGGGGCCTGATCTGGCTGGGCAGCGGTCCGGACGCGGACGAGCGCGGGGAGGGTGCCCCGCTGGAGAGCGTGCTGGACGCGGACGCCCCCGCCCTGCAGGGCTTCGCCCCCTTCCAGCTCCAGCTGCGTCTCAAACGCCCGGCCCGGCTCACCGTCCGCAGCCAGGAGGGCGAGCTCTTCGCCGGGCCGCTGCCGGCGGATTCCACCCTGCGGCTGAGCAGCTCGCTGGAACTGGAAGTGCAGGCCGAGCGGCTGGAGGACCTGCTGGTCTGGCGCGACGGCCGCGCCCTGGATCTCCCCACGGAGACGGGTCGCGCCGAACTGCGCGTGGCCCGCGAATCGGTCCGGGTCATTCGGAGGAGCCCATGAGCGAGGCCATGCCGCGGTTGGGGGAGATCGCCCAGGAGCAGGAGAGCCGCGAGCGGGCCTCCTGGCGCGTCCTGGTGGTGGACGACGAGCCTTTCAACGTGGATCTGCTGCGCTTCGAGCTGGAAGACCGCGGGCTGCAGGTAATCACCGCCGGCGACGGGCGCGAGGCCCTGCGTCTGCTGCAGGCGGGCGAGCGGCCCGACCTGGCCCTGCTGGACGTGATGATGCCCTACCTGGACGGCATCGGACTCACCCGGGCCATCCGCGAACTGCCCGGCCTGGAAAACCTGCCGATCATCCTGCTCACCGCCAAGGGCGAGCTGGAGGACAAGGTGGAGGGCTTTCAGGCCCGGGCCGACGACTACGTGGTCAAGCCCTTCGACATCGAGGATGTCTTCGCCCGGGTGGAGGTCCAGCTGCGCATCGGCTTCTACCTGAAGCGCCGGCGCGCCCACACCGAGGCCCATTCCCGCGTGGCCATGGTGGGGGCGGCGGCCCACGAGCTGGCCCAGCCCCTGGCCGGCGCCAGCGGATATCTGCAGCTGCTCCAGGCCACGGTGGAGCGGGCTGCGCTCGAGGCTGCGGGCTTCGACTCGCGCATCGAGCGCATCCGCCACTGCCTGCTCAAGACCCGGGACGTGGCCCGGCGCCTGGAGCAATTGGAGCGCGTGGCCCTGGAGGACTATCCCTGCGGGTCCCAGATCATCAACCTCCAGGAATCCATCCAGCCCGTGGTCAGCCGGGATCCGGACGATCCCCGTCTGCTGGTGTTGCCCGCGGAGGCCGGCACGGCGCGGGATTCCGGCGCCGAACGCGAGTTGGCGCGCCAGGGCGTGATCCTGCTGGAGGAAGAGGCCCTGGCGGGCCGCGAGGCCGAGGTGGACCTGGTGCTGCTCAGCGCGGCGGACCGCCCCGAGCTGGTCCTGCCCGTGTTGGAACGCCTGCGCAAGCATTGGGAAGCCCCCCAGCTGCTGATGCCCCCCGTGCTGGCCCTCCTTCCCGGGCGCGGCCTGGAGTCGGGCACGCCGGGCGTGGGTCTGATCCGGCTGGGCGTGCAGGACGTGTTGGCTCGCCCCTACCGGCTAGAGGAGTTGCTGCTGCGCCTGCGCAGCCGGGTGCGCCTGCAGCGCCTGCGCATGAGCGACCTGCTCACCCAGAGCCTAGACGCCGCCCGCCAGGTGCGCGAAGCCGCGCTGAGCGGGTTCATCCCCCACGTGGACAATTGCCTGGTCGGGCTGGAGGAGTTGCGCATGGACGACGGGGCGCTGGGGGAGCGGCTGGCGGACTTCTCGCGCCAGCTGGACGGCCTGACCGGCGCGGTGCGGCGTCTGCAGGCCCGCAACGTGCCGGGCCTGGGCGGCGCCCCGCGGGAATGAGTCGCCGATGAACCTGTCCCGCCTGCTGCGGCCCCGCCCGACCCCTGCACCCACGGCGGCCCCCGCCGCCGCGTCGGCCCCGTCGGAGGGCCGGATGCCGCCCCTGCCCGGTGCCGGGGACGCGGGAAACGCGCCCCGCCTGGATTGCCTGGACCACCTCTATCCCCGTGAGGACCTGGACGACACGCGGGCGATCCGCGCCCTGCTGGAGCACGCCCACAGCCTGCCCGGCTGCGTGACGGCCTGGTATCTGTGCGGGGCCGGGCCCACCTGGCCGAACCGCGACCGCTTCCTGGACGGGCATCCCCTGCCCGAAGCCCTGGAGAGCGGGCTGATTCGCATGGCCGAACGGGTGGGCACCGCGGGCGGATTGCACCTGGCCCCCGAGGATCTGGGTCCGGCCCACCCCGAGTTGCCCGCCCGCCTGCGCATGCGCGGGGCCACCCACGTGGTCCTGCACGCACTGCCGGCCTGGGCGCCGCGCCCGGCCTGGCTGCTGCTGGGGCTGGATGGAGCGCGCGAGCTCCGCGACCTGCCCGGACTGGGCACGGCCCTGGCCGCCTTGCTCTGGGCGGCGGAAGCGCGCCAGGTGCTGCGCGAGGAGCGGCGCCACCACCTGGAAAAGGACGACCGCTTGATCGTCCAGGGCTTCGAGATGGCGCGGATCCGCGAGCAGGCCGAGCGCGAGGAGGAGACGGCCCGCCGCCGCGTGGAGGAGGCGGAGCGCGCCAAGAACGAGTTCCTCAGTTCGGTCAGCCACGAGCTGCGCACCCCGCTCAACGCCATCCAGGGCTACACGCGCATGGTGCTGCGCGAGTCCAACCTGACGGACCGCCAGCGCCTGAGCCTGGAGCGCGTGATGAGCAGCTCCCAGAACCAGCTGCGCTTGATCAACAACATCCTGGACTATTCGCGCCTGGAGGCCGGGCGCATGCGCGTGGAGCTGGAGGAGCTGGACGTCGTGCAGGTGCTGCGCGACGTGCTGGTCCAGGTGGAGCCGCTGGTGAGCGAGCAGGGCCTGGAGCTGCACTTCCAGCCGGAGCCGGACCTGCTTGGCCTGCGCACGGTGAGCGACCGCGCCAAGCTCGAGCAGGTGCTGATCAACCTGCTGGGCAACGCCATCAAATTCACGGCCAAGGGGAGCATCACCCTGGGCGTGCGCCAGCAGTCGGGCACTCTGCTGCTCTCGGTGACGGACACGGGCATCGGCGTGGCCCAGGCGGAACAGGAGCAGATCTTCGAGCGCTTCCGGCGCAGCAGCCAGACCGAGGGCGCGCGCAGCGCCTCGGGCACCGGGCTGGGGCTGGCCATCAGCCGCCGGCTGGGCGAGCTGCTGGGGGGCCGCCTGACCCTGGAGAGCGAACCCGGGTACGGTTCCACCTTCACGCTGACCCTGCCGCATTTCGTCGACCAGGAGACCGCCCGGCTGGCGCTGGGCCAACCCGGGGAGACATGATGGAGACCTTTCGCAATCCCGGCCGGGAGGAGATCCGCGCCCTGCTCGAGCGCACCCGCCGCATCGCCGTGGTGGGCCTGAGCGACAACCCGGCCCGCCCCAGCCACCGCGTGGCCGCCTACCTGCAGGCCGCGGGCTACCGGATCCAGCCCGTCAACCCGCTGCTCAGCCAGGTGCTGGGCGAGTCCGCCTGGCCCGACCTGGACTCCGTGCCCGGCGAGTTGGACATGGTCTGCCTCTTCCGGCGCAGCGAGGAGGTGCCGCCGCTGGCGGAGGCCGCCCGGCGCCGGGGTGCCCGCAGCCTCTGGTTGCAGGACCACGTCATCCACGTGGCCGCAGCGCTGGAAGCCCGGGCGGCCGGCCTGACCGTGGTGATGAACGACTGCCTGCTGCGCCAGCACCAGAGCCTGTTCGGCGCCCGCGGCGCATGAACCTGCTGCTCTACCGCGGCGCCGAACGGTCGGCGGACGGCCGGCTGGAGCTGCCGGCGGGGGATCGGCGCCTGCGCCACATCCTGGAGATCCTCAAGGCCCGGGCCGGCGACCGGCTGCGGGTGGGCCGCCTGAACGGCCCGCGCGGCTGGGCCGTGCTGGAGGAGGAGCCGGAGCTGGAGCAGCCCTGCCACCTGCGGCTGACGGAGGAGGAGCCGGATCCGCCGTCCCGCGCGCCGGGTCGCGTGCTGCTGCTGGCCCTGCCCCGGCCGCCGGCCCTGCGTCGCATCCTGCAGCTGGCGCCCCAGCTCGGGCTGGAGCGCGTGATCCTGACGGGCAGCGCGCGGGTGGAGAAATCCTATTTTCACAGCCCGCTGCTCAGCGCCGGGGAGTGGCGCGAGCAGCTGATCCTCGGGCTGGAGCAGGCCCAGGTCACGCGCCTGCCGGACGTGCGGGTCGCCCCGCGCCTGCACGAATTGCTGCAGGGGGAGCTGGAGTCGCTGCTGCCCGTCGGGGGCCGGCGCCTGCTGCCCCATCCTGGACCCTGGCCCGGTGTGGCGGGGCTGTCCCCGACGCCCGCCGACTGGTGTCTGGCCGTCGGCCCCGAGGGCGGCTGGGTGGAAGCCGAAGTGGCAGCCCTGGTGCGGCACGGCTTCGAGCCGCTCAGCCTGGGGCCGCGCATCCTGAAAGTCGAAACCGCCCTGCAGCGGCTGGTGGCCCAATTGGACCTGCTGCAGGACCTGCAACCGGGAGACCGCGCATGACCTCGTCCAGCGGCTACACGGATCAGCACGCCCGCTCCGGGCGGGACAATCTCGCCCTGCCCGCCCTCGCCGCCTGGCCCAACCAGTACGCGGACCGCGACTACTGGATCGAGATCGAGTCGCCGGAATTCACCTGCCGCTGCCCCAAGACCGGCCAGCCGGACTTCGCCCACGTGCGCGTGCGCTACGTGCCGGGCGCGCTCTGCGTCGAGCTGAAGAGCTTGAAGGAGTATTTGCAGGCCTTCCGCGAGGCCGGGATCTTCCACGAAAACGTGGCCAACCGCCTGCACGACGATCTGAAAGCCCTGCTGGATCCGCGTCGGCTGGAGGTCCAGGTGGTCTTCCTGCCGCGGGGCGGAATCACTACCACCGTCCGCGTAGAGAGCTAGCCGCTCCCTACTGGCGGGCAGCTTTTGCCCTCAGGAAGTCCACAAATTCCAAAGTTCTGCAGCAGGTCCTGCCCGCCCGGCGGAGGAGCCGTTGCCGTTCAAGGACTTCTCCCCGCCGCTCATTCTGGCATCCGGCTTGCCTATGGCATCGCATCCGCATGGAGGATGCATGAATTTCTATCCCAACGAGTTGGTCCGGTCCCGGTTGAAGACCGAGAAAAAGCCCCCGGACCACATCCCCAAGTACCAGACCTACGAGGCCAAGCTCTCCATCCTGATCTCCTCCGACCAGCACAAGTACCTGGAGGAGACGGTGGCGGCCATCATGCGCAACCGCCGCGACAAGCGCGAGCGGATCACCAAGAACAGCGTCTTCCGCTGCCTGATTGATTTCATGCAGACCCTGGACGTGGACCTGGAGAACGTGCCGGACGAGCGCGAACTGCTCAAGCGCCTGTTCATGGCCCGCCTGAAGAAGGTGTTGTAGACCCTTGGAGCCCGGGATCCGGCAGCGGGTCCTGGGCGACCCTCCTCAGCTTGCCGACTCTGCACCGCCGGCTGTTGTGCCAAACTCGGCACGCCACCGACCCCTTTCCCGAGTGGTCGATCGTTCATTCCTGCCTTGTCGGGTGGAAACCATTGATGAACTTATAGATCAGAGAACTGGTCAAACCCAAACCGCTCACCTTTGAGACTTGACAACTTCTGAACTCTTTCCTACTGTTCCACTCGTGGAGAAATCCCTTCACTTGTTCAGACGTATGCAGAACAAACTCTGCGGGAAACAGAATAGCGAACGAGTTCAGCGCCCGACATGAGGGATAGCCAGCGGCCCACTCTGCCCATTCCGTCCGGCCCGGGGGACTTTCCCGCCCGGGCCCGCTTGCGCTCCGTCCTGCCCGGCGAAGCCGCGTCGCCGCCCCTGGCGGAGGACGCCGTGCTGGCGGCGCTGCGGCGCTTACGCGAGCGGGAGTCGAGCCCCCCGCCCGCCGCCGGGGATTCCGTCCGCGCCGCCGAGACGGATCGACGACTGGTGGCCGAACTGGAGCGCCAGAATGCCCGCTTGCGCCATCTGCTCGCCCTGCCCCTACCCGAACCCGTCCGGCCGGCCGCCCCGGACTCCGGCCCGCCCTCCCCGGGGGCCCAGCCGGAAAGGGCGGACGCCCGGCTGGCCGAGGCCCTGCTGCTCCTGGAGCGCGCCGCGGCCTTCCACGCCGAGTGGCGGCAGGTGTTGCTGGAGGACAGCCCCCCCGAGGCCGTGCTGCGCGAATTCGCTGCCTCGCCCTACCTGGACCTGCTGGAGCGCCGGCACACCCTGCCCTGGCTCCTGCTGGATCGCGAAGGCTGCCTGCTGCGCGCGGGGCGGCCCGCCGCCCTGCCCGGGCCGCTGGAGGCCGGCGCCTGGCTGCAACCCGAACCTCTGCAGGAGGGCCACTGCCGGCTGAACCGGGCCGGCTGGGAGGAGGCGGGCTCCTGGCTGGGCGTGGAGCTGGCGGGCGGAGTGTTTCTGGTCCCGGCCACCGGCTGGGCTCTGGTCGCGCTGCCGCCGCTTCCAGAGCGGCCTCGTTGAGTAGCCAGCCTGCATTTTCTAGGTTCAGGCAGCAATCCTGGGAGAAATCATGAGCCCGCGCTGGTCCGCCCTGTTCCTCGTGTTGTGTTGCAGTCTTTCCGCCCTGGCCGTTCCCGCCCGTCCGGGCTGGCTCAGCGGGCAGTCACAGGGGCGGGAGTTCCGCTTCCACCTGCAGGGCGACGAGTTCGCCAATTGGGCTGAGTCCGAGGACGGCTACACGCTGCTCCAGGATCGCGGCGGGGCCTGGCGCTACGCCGAGGCGGCGGCGGACGGCTCCCTCAGGCCCGGCGTCCAGGCCTATCGCCCGGGGGCCCCGGGGCCGCCGGCGGCGCGCGGCTTGCGGCCGGATCCGCAATGGCTGCGTCAGACCGTGGGCGCCCTGCGCCAGCAGCGCGACGGGGCCCGGCTGGAGCTGCGGGAGCGGGTGGAAGGCCAGTGGCGCCTGCTGCTGCTGCTGATCCGCTACCCCGACCAGACGCCCCAGGTGGAAGCGCCCAATTTCGACCAGATGATGAACCAGTCCGGCTGGCACGGCACGGGCTCCTTCAATGACTTCTACACCTCGCTCTCCTTCGACCGCTTCAGCACCCAGAGCGACGTGCTGGGCTGGTACACGGCCGAGCATCCCCACGACTACTACGGCTACAACCAGGGCTGGTCGCCCTCCCAGGAACTGGTGCGCGAAGCCGTGCTGGCGGCGGACGCCGAGGTGGACTACTCCCAGTACGACAACAACGGCGACGGCGTGGTGGACGCCCTGCTGGTCGTGCACACGGGCCAGGGCGCCGAAGAGGGCAACCAGTCCAACATCTGGTCCCACCGCTGGGCCATGTGGGGCCAGGAGCTGGAGCTGGACGGCGTCACCATCAGCGACTACACCATGCAGCCCGAGCTGCAGGGCACGGGCCAGTCGGCCATCGGCGTCTACGTGCACGAGTTCGGCCACGCGCTGGGCCTGCCCGACCTATACGACACGGACTACAGCTCCAGCGGCGTGGGCAACTGGTGCGTGATGTCCGGCGGCAGCTGGGGCGGCGGCGGATCCGGCGGCAACGCCCACACGCCGGTCTCCTTGAGCGCCTATTGCCGGCAGGCCCTGGGCTGGGCCGCGGTGACCACGGTGGAGGGCGAGCTGCTCGACCATCCGCTGCCCGCCCTGCACCTCTCCGACGAACTGGTCCGGCTGGAGCTGCCCGAGCATCCCGGCCAGTACTTCCTGGCCGAGAACCGCCGCCTGACGGCCTGGGACCAGCACCAGGCGGGCGAGGGGCTCTACGTCTGGCACGTGGATGAGAACGCGGGCGGCAACTCCGACGAGGACCACTATCTGGTGGATCTCGAGCAGGCCGACGGACTGCGCGACCTGAACCACAACCTGGGCGTGGACGCCGGCGACCTCTTCCCGGGCGCCACCAACAACCGGCACTTCGACGCCTTCAGCAGCCCGGCCAGCCTGCCCTACGGCGGGACGGAGAGTCCGGTCATCATCACGGAGATCGGGGATCCCGCCGACAGCATGAGCGTGAGCTTCTTCCAGGTCTTCAACCACCAGGACCTGCTCTGCACGGCTCTGCAAGTGGTGGAGGACACGGACCAGGACGGCGTGGCCGAGGCGGGGGAGGACGTGGCCCTGCGGCTGACCCTGCTCAACCGCGGCGCCAGCGTGGACAGCCTCTGGCTGGAGCTCAGCGCTCCGGGTCCGGGCATCGAGGCGTTGGAGTCCGGGCTGTCCCACGGGCCGGTGGCCGCGGGCGAGGCCTTCCTGAGCGGACTCTTCCACCTGCGCCTGGACGCCGGACTGGCGACGGGACGCCGCGAACTGGTGCTCGCCAGCCGGGATCCGGCGGATTGGTCCCAGAGCTGCCGCACGGAGCTGCAGGTGGGGCGGGGCGACCTGCTGCTGGTGCTGGACGGCGCCGAGCCGGAACTGGCCGAGTGGTACGAGAACGCCCTGCAGTCCAGCGGCCGGGTGGTGGAGCGGCGCCGGCCCACGGAGAGCGGTCCGCCGCAGGATCTGGCCCTCTATCCCAGCGTGTTCTGGGTCACGGCGGAGGCCCCCGCGCCCCTGGACGGCGCCGACGTGCAGGCCCTCGGCGACTATGTGGAACAAGGCGGCCACCTGCTGCTCAGCGGCCAGCACCTGCTGGACGGTCTGGACGAGGCGGGGCACGCCTTCCTCGGCGCGGACCCGGGCGTGGCCTGGGCGTCCATGCCCCGCGTGCTGGGCCTGAGTTCCGGCGGCCTGCTGACGGACGACGAGGCCCTGCTGCTGGTGGGAGCCAATGGCGCCTGGAACCAGCACCTGCCCACCACCAGCCTGCTGCCCCGGCCGGGCAGCACCCTGGCCGGCCGCTGGAGTTCGAGCCAGAACGGCGCCCTGCTCCGCCGCACGGCGGGGGCCGGTCGCTTGCTGGTGGCCGGCTTCAGCCTGGAGGCGGCCCACGGGGCGGCCAACCTGCTCAGCCTGGAGCAGTTCCTGGGGCGGGCCCTGCCCTGGCTGGACGAGGGCCTCGAGACGGACGTGGCGCCCGCGCCGGAGCCTGACCGGCGTCCCCAGGGTCTGAGTCTGGCCGCGCACCCCAATCCCTTCAACCCCCAGACCCACCTGACAGTGGATCTGGCGCGCCCCGAGATCCTGACTCTGCGCGTCTGGGACCTGGCGGGCCGCCAGGTGCTGGAGCGGCCCCTGGGCCTCCAGGCGGCGGGTCGCCACGAGATCGCGCTGGACCTGTCCGGCCGGGCGTCGGGCCTCTATCTGGCGGAAGTGGCGGGACAGGCGGGGGGCCGGGCGTGCACGCGCCTGCTGCTGTTGAAGTAGCCCTGGCCCAGGCCCGGCAGGCCCTCGAATCCGCCGGGCGCGTGCTGGTGCTCTGCGGCGCCGGTCTCTCCGCCGCCTCCGGCGTGCCGACCTTCCGCGGGGCGGACGGCCTCTGGCGGCAGCGCCGCCCCGAGGATCTGGCCACGCCGGCGGCCTTCGACCGCGCCCCCGAGGAGGTCTGGGCCTGGTATCGCTGGCGCCTGGAAGCCCTGGCCCAGGCCCGGCCCAACCCGGGGCACCGGGCGCTGGTCCGGCTGGCGCAGCGGCGTGCGGGCGTGGTCCTGAACCAGAACGTGGACGGCCTGCTGGAAGAGGTCTGGCAGGCGGCGGGGCTGGATCCCGCCCGGTTGGCCGCCCTGCACGGCAGTCTGCGCCACGCGCACTGCGAACGCTGCGCCGCCGCGCGGCCCATGGCCGAGCTGCCGGCGGACGCCCTGCCCCGCTGCTCCTGCGGCGGCCGTCTGCGGCCTTCGGTGGTCTGGTTCGGCGAGTCCCTCCAGCCCCAGCACCTGCGGCTGCTGGCGGAGGAGCCCGCGCGCTGCGACGTGGGGCTGGCCGTGGGCACCTCGGCCCTGGTCTGGCCTGCGGCGGGCGTGCTGGAGGTGCTGCGCCGCCGGGGCCGCCCTGTGATCGTGTTCAACCCCGCATCGGACGCCGCCCTGCCCGGCGACCTGCACGTGGAGCTGGGCGCGGAGGACGGACTGGTCCGCGTACTGGAAGGATGGGAGGCCCGCGCTTGAGCCCACACACGCCCCGCCCGCGCCGGAGCCGCCTGCTGCGTCCGTTGCTCTGGCTGCTGCCCGCCCTGCTGCTGGGCAGCGGTTGCGGAGCCTACTTCAACACCTACTACAACGCCGACAAGGCTTACCGCAAGGGCGAGCGCCTGCAGGCCGACAGCGGGGCCAAGACCGCCCGGGCCCAGTACGACGAGTGCCTGAAGATCAGCTCCAAACTGCTCCAGTTCTACCCGGAGTCGCGCTGGGTGGACAACACCATCCTGCTGGTGGGCCAGTGCTACGTGCGGATGGACCAACAGCGCCGGGCGCTGCGCAAGTTCGACGAACTGGAGGCGCGCTTCCCCGACTCGCCCCTGCTGCCCCGGGCCCGCATCTGGCGCGCCCGCGCGCTGCTGGCCCTGGAGAACGAGGGCGCCTGCCTGGAGGAGTTGGCCCGCCTGCCGCTGGACGACCTGCCCCGGGCGGACCGCGTGGAGGCCCTGCGCGTCTACGCCGACCTCTACCGTGGGGACGGCGACCGCGAGCGGCTGGTGGAGACCCTGGACCGCCTGCTGAAGATCGCGCGCCGCAACCAGGACCGGGCGGCCATCCACCTGGACATGGCCGCCGTCCAGGAGGAGAGCGGCCAGTGGGAGGAGGCCCTCAAGCACTACAACGCCGTGCGCCGCTTCCGCCCATTGCGCTCGCCGCTGCTCAAGTCCTGGCTGGGCAGCCTGGACAACAACCTGCGGCTGGGGCGCCTGGACGTGGTGGAGCGCCGGCTGCGCAAACTGGGCAAGGACGAGCGTTTCTATCCGGACCGCCACGCGCTGCAACTGCGCGAGGGCTGGCTGCGCGAGCGCCGGGGCCAGCTGGCCGAGGCCCGGGCGGACTGGAACGCCATCCTGAAGGACGTCCCGCGCACCGAGAGTTCGGCCGCCGCCTCCCACTCGCTGGCCCAGGCCTTCCTGCGGCACGACGGCCAGTTGGACAGTGCGCGCGTCTACTTCAAACGCACGGCCACGGAGCAGTCCGGCAGCCGCTGGGCGGACAGCAGCGCCGTGGCCCTGACCCTTGTGGACGCGCTGGACCGCACGCACAAGGAGATCCGGCGCCTGGACGGCCTGATCTCCCACACGCTGGCCGGCCTCTGCCCGGACAGCGTGCGGGTGCAATTTGCCCAGACCCTGCTGCCGCGGTTGCGGGCCCGCCAGGACAGCCTGCGGGCGGACTCCCTGCGCGTCCTGGGCGCGCCGGACAGCCTGGGAACGGGTGACAGCCTGACAACCCAACAAGTGGATGCCGCCCTGCTGCCCGCGACGCCCCCGGCCAAATCCCCGCCGCCCCGCCCGGCCGACGCTCTCGGCAAAGGCGAGCCGGCCCGGCCCGACAGCCTGGGCCGCCCGGAGAGCGGCGGCCGCAAGGGCGGCAGCCGCGTGCGCCTGTTCGACTTCCAGAAGAAGGAGCGCGAAGTGGCCCAGGCGGACAGCCTGAGGCGCGCCCACGAGGCCGACAGCCTGAAGCGCGTGGACGACGAGCTGCGCCGCCGCCGGTCGGACTCGCTGCTGGTGGCGGCCGTGCTGGACACCTTGAGCCACTGGCCGGACATCGACAGCCTGCGCCTGCAGGCCACGGGCGACAGCCTGTCCCGCCTGCGCTTCGACCAGCACTTCTACCTGGCCGAATTGCAGACCCTGCGCATGTACCGGGCACCGGTGGCGGACAGCCTGCTGACCCTGCTGCTGGCCGAACCCAGCGCCTCGGATGAGCAGGCGGCCCGCCTGCATTACGCCTACGGCTCCCTGCGGCTGGACGCCTTCGCCGACAGCAGCGGCCGCCGCTATCTGGAGACCCTGCTCCGCCGCTGGCCCCTCTCCCTGGCAGCCAACCCGGCCCGCGACCGCCTGGGCCTGCCGCGCACGCTGAGCGAGGCGGACAGCGCCGCGGTCCGACTCGCGCTGGCCGAAGAGCTGCGCCTGGAGGGCCGGGATCCGCTGGGCGCGATCCGGGCCTACCGCCAGGTGGCGGAGGACCATCCCAGCACGCCCCAGGCCGCCACGGCCCTGCTTGCCGCCGCGGCCGTGGCCTGGGAGGATCTGGAGAACCCCGCCCTGGCCAACGGCTTCTACCGGCGCTACCTGCGCGCCTATCCGCAGCACGCGGCCGCCGACCAGGTGCGCCGGCGCCTGGGCCAGGCCGTGGCCGAACCGGAGGCGGCGGTGGCGCGCGTGGAGGAGACCCAGCAGGTGACGGTCACCGAGGCGCGCGTGGACGAGAGCGGCGTGTTCGTGGACCCGGATGCCGGCCGGCCGCTGGGCGAGCGCCTGCAGAGCCTGCGCGAGCGCTTCCGCGAACTGGGCCGTCTCAAACTGGAGCAAATCCTGGAATGACCCTGCAACGCCGACAGGAGCGGCTGGCCGTGCGGGAGATCCGCGGACTGGGCGCCGACCAGTTCCAGCTGATCCTCGAACGGGGCCCGGACGCCGGGATCCCCGCCTTCCGGGCCGGGCAGTTCGCCCAGCTGGCCGTCCCCGGCCACACCCTGCCGCGCCCGTTCTCCATCCTGCGGGCCGGAACGGACCAGCTGGAGTTCCTGGTCAAGGTGGTGGGACCGGGCACTGCCTGGCTGGCCGACCGCCGGCCGGGCGAGCAGGTGTCCGTGCTCTGGCCGTTGGGACACGGCTTCCTGGACCGCCTGCCGGCGGACGCGGATCCGGCCGAGGAGGGACTGCTGGTGGGGGGCGGCGTGGGCATCGCGCCGCTGATCGCGCTCTGGGAGCAGGAGGCTGGTCGGCGCCCGTTGCGCGCGGCCTTCGGGTTTCGCGACCGGCCAGGCGTGGCGGCGGCGCGCGCGCTCCAGCCGGAGCTGGCGATGGAAATCAGCACCGAGGACGGCTCCGTGGGCCGCGCCGGCCGGGTCACGGACCTGCTGGCGGACTGGCTGGCTGAGGCGCCGGAGCGACCGCGGCGCATCTACTGCTGCGGTCCCGAGCCCATGATGGAGGCCGTGGCCCGGCACGCCCGCGCTGCCGGCGTGCCCTGTCTGCTCAGCCTGGAGACCCTGATGGGCTGCGGCATCGGCATCTGCGTGGGCTGCGCGGTTCCGGTGTCCACCGGCGGATTCCAGTTGGCCTGCCAGGCCGGGCCCGTGTTCGCACTGGACGAGTTGGCCGACAGCGAGCCGGCCCGGGAGGCCTGCCGATGACACTCACCGTGCGGTTGGGGGACTTGGCGCTGCGCAATCCCGTCTGCCTGGCCTCGGGCACCTGCGGGTTTGGGCGCGAACTGGACGACCTGCTGCCCCTGCACGAGCTGGGCGGCCTGTTCAGCAAGGCCGTCACGCCCGAACCCCGCGCTGGCAATTCCATGCCGCGCCTGGCGGAGACCGAGCACGGCCTGCTCAACTCCATCGGACTGGCCAACCCGGGCCTGGAGGCCTTCTGCCGGGACAAGCTGCATTACCTGCGCGGGCTGGACACGGCAGTCTTCGTCAACGTGGCAGGTCGCACGGCCGAGGACTACCTGACCGTCTGCCGCCGGCTCCAGGAACTGGAGGACGAAGCGGGGCCGACCGCCGGCGCGCTGGCCGGCATCGAACTCAACGTCAGCTGCCCCAACGTCAAGGAGGGCGGGATCAGTTTCGGCGCCCGGCCCGGCCCGCTGGGCGAATTGGTGGCGCGCGTCCGAGCCGTCTGGCGCGGCCGCCTGCTGGTCAAGCTGACCCCCCAGACCGCCGACGTGGCCGAACAGGCCCGGGCGGCGGAGGCCGCGGGCGCCGACGGCCTGAGCCTGATCAACACCATTCCCGGGATGTCCATCGACCTGCGCACCCGCCGGCCGCGCACCGTCACCAACACCAGTGGCTACAGCGGTCCGGCCATCCGGCCCGTGGCCGTGGCCCAGGTCTACCAGGCAGCTCGCGCCGTGCGCCTGCCCGTGGTGGGCATGGGCGGCATCCAGAGCGGGTGCGACGTGGCCGAGTTCCTGCTGGCCGGGGCCAGCGCCGTCCAGGTGGGCACGGCCTCCTTCGCCCAGCCGGACGCCGCCCGGCGGATCCTGGCGGAGTTCGAGGCCTGGCTGGAGCGCGAGGGGGTGGCCACGGCGGCCGAACTGGTGGGGGCCGTGCGGCCCTGGTGATCCTGGACGGCTGAATCGTACGACGCCCCGCGGCGAGCGCCCGGGGCGTTTTCCTTGTCCGGTTGGCTGGGGGGAACGCTCAGGGCAGGGTGAGAACCCGCACTTCCACCTCGGCCGTGCCCTTGTCCAGGAAGCCCAGCCGCCGAGCCGCTTCGCGCGAGAGATCCAGATCGCGGCCTTCCTTGAAGGGCCCGCGGTCGTTCACCCGCACTTCGAGTTTCTTGCCGTTGGCCAGATTGCGCACCTGAAGCCAGGTTCCGAAGGGCAGTTCGCGGTGGGCCGCGCTCACGGCACCCAGGTCGTACGCCTCCCCCGAGGCCGTGGACTGGCCGTGCAGGCCGTCCCCGTACCAGGAGACCGTGGTCCGCCAGATCTGGCCGGCCTGAAACTCTGTCTGGGAGCTGGGGGCTTCCACCGGCCGCGCGGCGCGCACCGGGGCGGGGGCCTGGGCCTTGGGAGCCCGCAGGCGCGCGGGGGGCGTGTCTGGTCGGGTGAAGCGCGGCACGGAGGAGCAGGAGAGCAGCAGGGCCAGCGCCAGAATGGATCCAAGGCGCAGCCAGTGCCGGGGCTCTCCGGTGCTCAAATGCATGCCGTTCTCCTGCTGGGCGGCGGGCGGTGTGCGCGCCGCAAGAGGCTTCCGAACCGGAAAAGCGGGGCACGATGCCCGCGGGTCATGGAGAAGCCTTCATCAACATACGACAAGATGAGTGGACGTGAAAGACCCCCGGTGGGGTCAGCGCGCGTGCAGGGCGGCCAGCTCGGCCGGGCTCAAGGGACGCGGGGTTCCCGCCTGCCGCGCCAGCCAGGTGATGCGGGCCACCTGTTCCACCTGCTCGAGGAAGTGGAAAGCCTCGCCCAGGGAATTGCGTGAGACGGCCACCACGCCATGATTGGCCAGCAGGATCACCGGATGCTCGTGCAGCAGGCCGCGCACGGACTGGAACAGACTCTCGCCGCCGGGGGGAGCGTAGGGCGCCAGCGGCACGGGTCCTCCCAGCAGTTGGACGAGCTCGGGCTGGAGCAGGGGGGTCAGGCCCTCGGTCGTGCAGGCGAAGGCCGTGCAGTAGGGGGCGTGGGCGTGGATCACGGCCCGGGCCGCGGGCAGGTGGCGATAGATCCCCAGGTGCAGGGGCAACTCGCTGGAGGGCTGCCCCGCCCCTGCGCCCTGTCCCTGCTCGTCGAGTTTCAGGAAGTCCCGCGGCCCCAGCTCCGCCTTGCAGCGCTGGGAGGGACTGAGCAGCCAGCTCCAACCGTTCCGGCCGGCGCGCCCCGTCTCCGACAGACGCACGCTCAGGTTGCCCTCGTAGGCCACCACCAGGCCGCGCTGGTACAGGCGCCGGCCGCAATCCGCCAGCTCGGCGCGCAGTTCGGTCTCGCTCATCGGCCCGGCTCCCAGGCCACGCGCACGCCCAGCAGTCGTCCGGGCGCGGCCAGGGTCCGCTGGACGGCCACGGATTCCCCGGCCCGCCAGTCCACCCAGCCCGCCGCCGGGTGCGGATCCCGGCCCAGGTTGCGGCCCCAGAGGGCCAGCGACCAGCCGGGCGTGCGGGCGTGTTCCAGCCGCAGTTCGGCGTCCAGCCAGGCGGCGCCGGGCAGTTCGGGCGTCCAGCCGGCCTGGTTCTCCGGGTCGCGCGCGCCCATGGCGCTCACCTGCACGGCCGGCGCCAGGCTCCAGCCGGCTAGGCTCAGGCGCGTGCCGGCTTCCAGCCGCGCCGACCAGGCCGCCTCTCCGGGCAGGCGGCGCAGGACGGCCTCCTGGCCCACCCACAGGCTGGTGTCCGGCAGGGGCCGCCAGCGCCGGCCTTCCGCCCGCAGCCGGCTCCAACGCCCCTCCAGGCTGCCGTGGCCGGCCCGGCCCTCCAGGCGCAGTCCGGCCTCCAGCCCCGCCTGCAGGGCGTTGAGCGGCCGCAGTAACTGGGCCAGGTCCAGCGTGGACTCGCGCGGCGTCCAGCCCGCCAGCGGCAGGTTGTGCCAGCTGCGGCCCCAGAGGCCCAGATTGAGGCGAATGCTGCGACCCAGCGGACGCTGGCCGCGCAAGGCCACCTCGTCCAGTTGGATCGCGGGCAGCAGGGTTTCCAGTTCGCCCTCGGAGCCGACGGGGGCCACCAGCGGCAGGTCCCAGAGCCGGTCGGGGCTGCGCCCCAGATCCCAGGCGCCCCCCGGTCCGGCCATGCTCAGCCGGCGCTGCCAGGCCAGATCCAGGCCCCAGCTCCCCGGGCGCAGCAGCAGGGCCAGACGCGGCTCCAGGGCCAGCAGATCCTGGTTGAAGGCCGCGTCGGGCACGTCGCCCAGCTGGAACAATCCCACCGGCCTCCGCCGCAATTCGTAGAAGTGATAGCGCAGGTCCAGGCAGGCCTCGAAGGAAAAGCGCGGCGTCCAGTCCCAGCGGTCGCGCAACCGCGCCTCCAGCAACAGATCGTCCTCGTCCAGCGCCAGCCAGGGATCCCGCCCGCCCGGCAGCAGCGGGTTGGCCCCCAGCGCGGCGTCCAGCCGGCGGTGGTGGGACTCCACGCCGACGGCCCCCTGGAGCAGGCCGCGGGCGTGCGCCTGTTCCAGCGCCATGCGCAGGCCCAGGGCGCGCCGGCGCTCCACACGGCGGGTGTCGAACCAGGCCCGCTCCGGCAGGTCGCCCGTGACCAGCAGGCGGTGGGTCGGACGGTCCAGTTCCAGGCCCCGGGTCTCCTGCCGGCGCTCGCGCCACCAGAGCCGCACCTCGCCCGTGCCTCCGCCGGCGGGCAGCCAGGTGGCCCGGCCCTGCCAGGCGAGCTGGCGCTGGCGCAGCTCGGCCTCCGCCAGGGCTTCCAGCGAGGCTTGCGGCAGCCAGAGCCGGGGCAGTTCCGTGCTCAGGCGGCGGCGCTCCAGTCGGCCCAGCTGCAGGGTCTGACCCAGCAGTAGGTGCCGCGCCGCCAGCCAGCGGTGCTCCACGACCCCCTGCGCGCCGCCCTGCCCGCGGCCCAGCTCGGGCGCCTGTCCGCTGGCTTGTTCCAACCTGGCCTGCAGGTCCAGCTCGTGCCAGAGACCCAGCCGCAACCGGGTCCGGCCACCGGCCGCCAGCGCCCCCGCCAGCGGCCGCTCCAGCCAGAGCGCCGGGCCCGTCGCACGGGGCCGCGCCTGGCGCCAGCCTGTCAAGCCCCGGTTGGAGAAGAAGCCCTCCAACCCCAGCGGCTGCCAGCCGGCGGCGCGCTCGCCGGTCGGGGTGGGCCCCGTGTCCGACTCCAGCCAGAGTCCGCCCCAAGGATCTTCCCGGGGCAGGCCGTCCTGCTGCACTTGGACGGGCTGGGCCAGGGGCTGCCAGCCCGCGGCATCCTCGCGCCCGTCGCGGTCCAGATCCCGCGGCGCGGCCAGCCCGGCGCCGGGCAGCTGCAGGCTGTCGGCGGCGAAGCCCTCCGTCAGATGGCGTTCGAGTTGCAGCTCCAGGGTCAGGAAGGCCTCCTTGCGCAGCCAGAGGCGCTGACGCAGGGGCGCGAAGCCCGGGGCGCTCACCCGCAGCTGCAGCGGGCCCATCGGCAGATCGGCGAAGCTGTAGTTGCCGAATTCATCGCAGCGGCAGGTGTCGCGCCCGGCGACGATCACCTGGGCGCCGGGCACGCCGGCCGCCTGGTGCTGGACCTGGCCCCAGAGGCGCAGCGTGCTGCGGGCCTCAAGACGCATCGGCAGGGCCAGCAGCGCGGGCAACGTGGCACCCAACAAGGCCGCCTGGAGGCGGCCGTAGCGGAGTATGAATCGGGCAGTGTAGGACCGCGGAATGCTCATGGCGCAATATACCTCACGCTCAGGCGGGAAGCGGGCTCCCGGCCCCGGCTTGTGTTACGTTTCCCCCATGAACACCACTTATCCACGCGTCCGTCCGCTGGCCCTGGTACTGGGAATCGGGACCCCGTTGGCCCGCGCCCTGGTGGCCGCGCTCGCCACCCGGGACACGGATCTGCTGCTGGTGGACGCGGACGGCGAAGGCCTGTTGGCGCTGCGCGAAAGCCTGGGCTCCGTCATGGTCCACGTCCAACTCTTCCAGGCCGATCTGGCCCGCAACGCGGGGCGTCAGGACCTGCTGCGCTTCCTGTCCCTGGCCGGCGCCAAGCCGGACCTGCTGCTCTTCCTGGCGGCCGAGAGTCTGGAGGAGAAGGCCCTGGCTGCGCCCCTGCCCCAGGCCCGGCGCGTGCTGGAAGCCAATTTCAGCGCCTTGGACGAACTGCTGCGCAGCGGCATTCTGGCCCACATGCTGCACGAGGACAACGGCTACATCCTGCTGGCCATGCCGCGTCCGATGCCGGGAGCGCTGGGCGGCCACGCCCTCCAGGCGGCGTCCTGCGCCGCGCTGCAGCAGTACGGGCTGGCGCTGCGGGAGGAACTGCAGGGCAGCGGCGTGGGCCTCACGCTGGCGCTCTGCCCGCCAGTGGCGCTGGCACCGGGCTCCACCGCCACAGCGCCGCAGCGGGTGTTGGCGGAGCGCCTCCTGCGGTCGTTGTTTGCCAGGCAGGCGCAGGCCCAGGCTGGCGGCTGGTGGACGGGACTGGCCGCGCCGCTGCGCTGGGGCGGTCGCAGGATGCGCGGGCGCCGCTAAGGGGGAAGGGTGCACGGTCCCGGCGGCCATTGAAAGGCAGAAACGGAAAACGGGGGGCGCGGGCCCCCCGTTTCATGCCACCTCCCGGAATCGAACCGGGGACACCGCGATTTTCAGTCGCGTGCTCTACCAGCTGAGCTAAAGTGGCGTCCAGACTCTGGCGGGTCAAAAACAAGGCCCAAAACATAGCGCCGCAGGCTGCGAAAGTCAAGGTTGCGGCGCTGCTCTTTGCCCACCGAACCCTGGGAATCAGTCCTGAGGCGCACGGCGGAAGCCGATCCGGTCGAAGGGATTCACCACGCTGGTGAGGATGTTCAGCCAGTGGGAGTTGATCCGCTTGAGATAGCGCACGTAGAGTGCCAGCGTCACCTGGGTGCAGGGATCCAGCGGGACGGGTTGCTTGCCCGCCACCAGGATGTTGGCGATGCGGTCGCAAGCCGGATTGATCCAGTACAGGTCGGCGATCAGCGCGGCCGCGCTCTTCTCGTCGTTCTGCTGGAAGGCCTGCCGGCCCTGGGGCAGAAGCCGGTCCAGCACGTGTTCCTCGATGCGCCGCAGTTCCTCCTCGAAGGGGCCGCCCTTGAGCTGCGGCTCATGCTCGCGCGCCAGTTCCACGATGTTCTTGGCGTAGTCGCCCACCCGCTCCACGTCGATGATGATGCTCACCAGCACCAGCGAGGGGTAGACCTGTTCGGCGCCCATCACGGAGAGGTGGGTGAAGACCTTGCGCCGCACCTCGGATTCGTAGCGGTTGACCACCTGATCCATCCCGGAGATGTCCAGATCCCGCGGCGCCTTGTCGGTCTCGCGCAGGGCCTGGCGGGCCACCCGGACCATGGTCTCCACCTGCTGCAGCATGGTGTCGGTGTCTCTCAGCGCCTGATCCAGCAGGCTGTCCTTGTTGAACAGGTTGAGAAAGCCCTTCAGCATGGAACACTCCTAATCCATAAGAAAAATGAAGGCGACGGGTATCAGGAAGAACACGGTCAGGACGTAGGCGAAGGGAATCACCCGGCTGCGCATGGAGACATCCGCCAGCCGGCTGGCCAGGTAGATCGGCACCGCACGCAGCGGCAGAAAGACCGCCGTGCCGGCGGCGTTGAACAACGTGTGAACCAGCGCGATGGCCAGGGCCAGCGGATTCTGGGTGGCCAGGGCCGCCATCAGGGCCGTGATGGTGGTCCCGATGTTGGCGCCCAACGTGTAGGGGTAGATCTGGCGCAGGCTCAAGAGGCCCGCTCCCGCCATGGGCACGATCAGGCTGGTGGTCACGGAGCTGGACTGGACCGCCATAGTCAGGCCCAGTCCGATCAGAAACGAGCGCGAGGTGGACTTGAACAGGCTGTCCTCGAACCAGGTCTCTGCCTTTTGCAGAGCCAGGCTTTTCAGGATGTTCGTCAGGAACAGGATGCTCCCGAACAGCAGGGTCAGGGCCAAGGCCAGGGAGAGCCAGGCGTGAGGGTGCCACCACGTGTCCGCGGGCAGGATGGACTCCAGCAGGTGGATCATCCCGCTGGCCACCGGATGGATGGCCAGTTTCAGCGGGCTCATCAGGTCCAGGCCGTGCATGCCTTCCAACCCGCGCGCCATCCAGAGTCCGCTGGCGCTGAACACACCCGTGGCCAGTTCCAGCGGGAAGAACAGCAGCACGCACAGCAGATTGAAGATGTCGTGCACCGTGGAAGCGGCGAAGGCCCGGCGGAATTCGGCTGAGCGGTTGATGTGCGCCAGCGAGACCAGGGTGTTGGTGATGGAGGTGCCGATGTTGGCGCCCATGATGATCGGCACCGCCAGGGGCAGTTGCAGGCTGCCGGCGGCCACCAGGGCCACGACCATGCTGGTGGTGGCCGAGCTGCTCTGGACGATGCTGGTGGTCAGGATGCCCACGAATAGGGCCGTGAAGGGGTTGCTGGTGAGATTCAACAGCTGGGCCGTCAGGCCCGAACCGAAGAGCTTGAAGGATTCCGCCATCCATTCGATGGAGACGAAGAACAGGAACAGCACAATGGCCAAACGCAGCAGACGCTGACTGAGGGGCAGGGTGGCCGGCGGAGGGCTGGGACTCATGCGCGTGTCCGTCCTGATCAGTGGGACTTGCAACCCAAGGTACAGTTGGGCGAGGGAAGTCACCACGAGGCAGCCGGACTTCCTCGTGGGCCGCACATGCATTCGCGGCGTCTGCGCAGCCAATCCCGTGAATCGGGCGATCCATGGATTGATAGACAAGAGGATCAAAACCTGGATCTAGTCTCGATGTTCAGAACCGGATCTGCGCGGTAGGGGACAGATTCGCGGGATCTGCGGGCCGTGCCCGATTGGTGATTCGAAGGACCCGGGGCCGGCCGCTTGGTCGGATCGTCGCAGTTCCCAGCTTATTAGTTTACATAATACATCTTATGCGAAGTCAACTGCAGGCGTCTTGGACCGAACAGAACCACAGAGTCACGGAGACACAGCCTAGTTTGGGCCGGGGTTGGGATGGGCTCAGACCCGAGCTCTTCTTGCGCACGAAGACTCAACGACTCGAAGACGGATGGTTCACGTGAGGTGTCGATCGCCAGAACTTTGATGGAGCGAGGTGAAGCGCGCAGCGCTGAACCAGAACCAGGTGGTGACGCCGTCAGGCGGAACCGAGTACATGGAGCCAGGCAGCCCATGCGTCGGCCAGCGGAAGCCCGCCGGGAGGCGGGCTGACTCTGGACGTTGAGAAAAAGCGCCTCTTTGGCGCCACCTTTCTGGCGCAAGCAGAAAGGTGGCAAACAAGGCGCCCGGCAAGTGAATGTGTCAAGGTGCCGTTCGATCAGGGCTTAGGCACGACCCCTGCCGTGCCGCGCAGGTACAGGTCCCACTGGCCGTTGCTGCGACCCACAAAAGCGAGGCCGGCGCCGTCCGGCGACCAAGCCGGTGACATGTCCGCCTCGCGCCCTTCCAGCGGCAGGCGCGTCCAGTCCGCGGCCGAGAGGCCCCGCAGACTCAGCTGGCCGCCCTGATCAGGCTGCAGAGTGGCCACGGCCCAACCCTGGGCTTCGTGCCAGTCGGGGTGTCCCAGGGTGAGGCTGCTGTCTACCAGGGCCGTCTCCAGCCCCTGGGCGCCCAGCCAGCCCAGGCTGTGCGGACCCAGCCGCAGGGCCACGCCCCGCGGGCCGGGGACGGGCGATGCCAGCCGGCCCGGCTCGCTCAGCTGGGTCAGGCTGCCGTCTTCCAGGTTGACGCGGAACAGCGCGCACTGGCGCTCTTCGTCCGCCAGATCCCGCCGCTCGTCCACGCGGTCCGAGAGGAAGATCACCGAGCGTCCGTCCGCTTCGAAGCGCGGGAACCAGTCGTCGGCCCCGTGCGCCGCCAGGATGCGGCCCTGCTTGCCTTCGCGGTCCAGCAGCAGGATCTCGCGCGGCGGATCCGCGTCCAGGGTGGGCACGTGGACCGTGCAGACGATCCAGCGCCCGTCCGGCGACCAGCTGGGATCCTCCTCGGCTTCCGGCGTGTCGGTGATCCGCTGGGGACGGCCGTCGGCCAGATCCAGGAAGTAGAGTTCCCAGTTGCCGTCGCTGTTGTTCTGGTAGATCAGGGCCCGCCCGTCGGCGGAAAAGGCGGGCGCCAACTGGTCGGAACTGGAGTCCGTCAGCCGGCGAGCCGGTTGGTTCCAGTCGGGAGCCGTCCGCGCGGCAGGGTCGGGCTTGCCTCCCGCTCCGCCGGGGCCGGCACAACTTCCCAGCACCAGGCAGAGTCCGGCGCAGACGCCACCCTGCCACACCCGCCGTGATCGGATCATGCAGCCTCCCCTGACGGCCGGCGGGGCATCCGCCGGCCCTGGACCACCACCAGGCTAGAAGCTCTGGCGCAGGATGTTCTGGAACTGGCGGATGCCCAGCAGGGCCTCCGCGCCGGACACGCTGCCGACCGGCTGGAAATTGCCCGTGCTCAGGTCCGCCTGCAGGATGCCGCGCGAGGCACAGAGGGCGGCGGCGTTGTAAGACGGGTGGCTGGAACTCAAGTCGGGAAACATGCTGGTCTCGCCGAAGTGGGCCGTGGCCAGCTTGGGATCCCCGCTCACCGCCACGAGGATGTCCGTGACGATCATGGCGAACTCGCCGCGGCTCAGGGTGGCTTCCGGCTCGAAAGCGCCGGCCGCGCCCAGGCCCATCCCGTTCACGCGCAGGACATCCTCGATCCAGCTCTTGGCCCAGTGGCTCTGAATGTCCGCCGGGCTTAACCGCTCAGCTTCAACTGTTTTGGCGTCCGGGGCGCTGAAACTGGCGTTGGCGGGCTTCTTGCGCTTGTCCATCACTTCGGGCAGTTTCAATTCCTCCACCAGCAAGACGGCCATGTCCGCCCGGTCAATTTTCTCCACCAGGGCGATCTTGGAGCTGACCCGCGTGCCCGGCTTGGCCCGCAGGATGGTGTTGCAGGTGGCCATGGCCTTGTCGGCGGGCGCCGACCAGTCGCCGCGCTTGGAGACCACCACGCCGAACTCGCTCACGGCGGTCTGGAAATCCAGGTTCTCCATCGCCGTGCGTCCCCGCCAGAAGCTGACCTGCTCCGCCGGGGCGCCCAGCTCGGCCGCCTTCTCCAGGCTCTTCTGGCTGTCCTTGTACCAATCCTCGGGCTGCACGCGGGACAGCACGCGGGCCTGGATCATCCAGGCCTGCCAACGGTTGTCCGCCATGTCCACGGCCTCGCGCGCCGTCTTCAGGGCCACCTTGCCGCCCTCCGGAGTCTCGGCCAGCAGCAGGGCCTTGGCCGCATGGGCCATGTAGTATTTGGGATCCAGGCCCAGGGCCCGGTCGAACTCCGCCCGGGCACCGTCCAGCTCCCCGCGGTCCAGCAGGCGCAGGCCCTGGTCCACGTGGGTCTGGGGCGTATCCAGCAGGGATTCCGATTTGAGGGGAGCCTTGGCGCAGCCCTGCAGGCCCGCCAGGATCAGGCAACCCAACAGGCAGCCCAGGCCGCCCAGGAAGCGCAGTGACTTCATCTTCCCGCTCCTGTCCGCTAGTCCACCACCACCAGCACGCGACACTCCGTGAGGAACTTCAAGTTCTCACTCAGGGCGTGCAGGATCTTGCCGTCCTTGTCCGCGATGATCATGTCGGCCTTCTGCTCGCCCTTGACACTCTTGGCTTTCACCAGCAGGGGGCGCGTGCCGACCCGGTCCTGGAACTGCTTGACCTGGTCCACGCTCTTGACGTAGCCCACCAGGCCGTTCTTCAGCGCCCAATCCCGGTCCACCCAGGCGTTGCCGTAGATCTCCTCGCCGGACTCCGAGAGGATGCGCGGCGCCAGCGCGGGCCGCAGGTTCAGGCCCGAGCAATCCACCACCAGGCCCGTGTAGATGGAATTCGTGGGGTCCACGTCGCTGTACTGGATGGGCACGGGCGTCCCGTCCTGGAAGGGCAGCTCGCCCAGCAGGGCGTTCTGCAGGTCGGCGCCCAGCGCCATCTCCACCGTCAGCTCCAGCGAGCCGTCGCTCAGGTAGACGGGTTCGCCCACCTCGCGGAAGTTTCGGCAGATGCCCCGCACCTCGGTCTGGATGCGGTCGTTGTCCAGCATGTAGTCCTGCACCGTGGTCTCGGAGGTCAGCGTCATGCCTTCGACCGTCTCAAGGATCTTGCGCAGGGCGTCGGCCCGGGCCACCCGGATCTGGCCGGCCCGCCCGCCTTTGGGACCGGGCATCCCGATGCCCTTGGCCCGGATCATCCGGCCCTGCCAGTCCACGCTGCCACTGGCCGATTCCTGCATGACCTGGGCCTGGGCTCCGATGATGCCCAAGGCCAGCACGATGACCGCGCCCAAGCGGATTCCGCGCAGCATGGTCGCCTCCTTCCTGATGTGAACCGCGCCCCGCTCCCGACCGGCCTGGTCAGCGTGTGGGGGCGCCGGCATTGCGTTCCTGATTCCAGCGGATCCAGTCCGAATTCTCCTTGGCCTGCAGCGCTCCGGCTGCCTGCACGCGGCCGTCGGACCCGATCCGGATCTCTTGATTGGTCTTGACGATCACCAGCCACTCCCGCAGCGAGACCTCGTGCGGCCCGGGCACCGGGACGGGACCGCCCACGGGCGTCGGCGCGCGGGTCAGGCCCCTGGGCTTGGGCGCCTTGAGCAGGCTGCGCAGAGAATCCACCGTCAGCGTGGGTCGCTGCCCGCGCAGGGACTCCCGATCCGCGGCCACGCGCACCTCGCCGTGCAGGACGGAGAGCACGGTCTCCTGGCGCTCGTTCACAGCCACGCGCAGACCTGTCCCCGTGATGGCCGCGCCCATCACGCGGGAACCCACGCTGAACTCGTCCTCCTCGTCCAGGCCGTTCAGCTCGGCCCAGAGCTCGCCCTGCTCCAACTGCAGGTCCACGCGCAGCGCGGCGTCCTGTTCTTCTTGCGCCAGCCGATCCAGTCGCAAAGTCGTCGAAGGCGCCAGGCGCAGCAGGTTGCGGGATTGGAACTCGATTTCCGCCCGGCCCCGCGGACCCGTGCGGACGCGGTCGCCCTCGGCCACATGGCTGCGCAGCGGCGCGTCCAGCCAGTCCGCCGCGCGCTCGGGGAAGCGGGCCAGCAGGCCCTCCCGGTAGCTCACCAGGCCCAGGCCGGCATCCTCCGGTGCGGACATCGATGAATCCTGGGCAGTCACCGGAGTGGGGGCCGCGGCAGCCCGGGTGCGGTCGAACTCCTGGGCGTGGAGCGGCCACCGGGCGCTGCCCAGCACGGCCAGTAGGATGAGCAAGGAAGTCAGCTGATTCATGATGGGCCATGCACTCCCGGAAGCACGGGGAAAGTGTAGCGATTCAGCCTGCCGCGAGCAAGGTTCGGCCGCTGCCCGGGCGGGTCTCACGCCGAACTCCACCCGCAGGCGGCCTGGGCCTGGAGGCGCAGCTCGCCGATGGCCGAAGCCAGGTCGGGCTGGCGGAAGAGCGCGGAGCCGGCCACCAGAATCTCCGCCCCGGCGGCCGCGCAGCGCCCTCCCGAAAGGGCGTCCACGCCGCCGTCCACCTGGATGGGCGCCGGGCAGCCCAGCCCGTCCAGCAGGGCGCGCGTGCGCCGGATCTTCTCCAGCACGGGCTCGTGGAAGGCCTGGCCGCCGTAGCCCGGATTGACGCTCATCAGCAGCACAAAGTCCAGGTGCGGGGTCAGCCAGCGCAGGGCCTCCGGATCGGTGCCCGGATTCAGCGCCAGTCCGGCCCGACAGCCCAGGGCCCGGATCTGCTGCAGCAGGCGGTCCGGATGCGGGCCGGCCTCCAGGTGCACGGAGATCCAGTCCGCGCCGGCCCGGGCGAAGGGTTCCAGGAAGGGTCCGGGAGCGCTCAGCATCAGGTGCACGTCCAGCGGCAGCGCGCTGCGGCTGCGGACGGCGCGCACGAACTCCGGCCCGTAGCTCAGGTTGGGCACGAAGTGGCCGTCCATGATGTCCAGGTGCAAGAGGTCCGCCGCGCCGCTGGCGCAGTGGTCCAGCTGCTCGGCCAGCCGGAACAGGTCCGCCGAGAGCAGCGAGGGCGCGATCTGGATCATGGTTGGCTCCTTTCCTTGAAGCGCAGGTCCACGGCCGAGCCCGGCACCAGCGGGGTGCCCGGCGCCGGATCCTGCTCCAGCACCGTCAGGCCCGTCTCCTCCCCGGCCAGGGCGTCCACGAAGCCCACGGCCAGGCCGGCGCGTTCCAGCCACTGCCCGGCCTCCAGGCGGCCCAGGCCCAGCACGCTGGGGGTCGAAACCCACTCCGGGGCCGGTCCCAGGCTGAGGGTCAGCGACACCCGGTCCCCGGGCGTCAGGCTGTCGCCGGGCGCGGGCAGTTGCGCGACGATGCAGCCCTCGCCGAAGCGCTCGTCGTGGCGCCAATGCCGGGCCAGGGTGTCCTCCTCCAGGCGCGCGTCGCCCAGCAAGCCCAGCGCCTGGCGCAGCGTCGCGCCCTGCAGGTCGGGCACGCGCATCAGGCGCCCGCCCGTCGAGACCGTAAGCAGGACCGAGCGCCCACTTTTTGAGAGCCGCCCGGGTCGCGGATACTGGCCCATTACGGCACCCGCAGCGTAGCGCCCGGCGGGATCGGGCCGGCGCGCCTCCACCACCGGCTCGAAGCCGGCCTGGCGCAGGGACTGCTCCGCCTCGGGCAGGCTCAGGCCCAGCACGCCCGGAGTCAGGGTCTCGGCGCCCTGGCGCGTGATCCGCGGCATCACCAGGAAGTCCAGCACCAGCAGGAGCAGCAGCAGTAGGCCCAGCAGCAGGCCGGCCAGGCCGCCCAGCCGGAAGAGCCGGGAGCCCGTCTCCTCCCGGGGCTGCGGGGCAAGATTGCGTCTCATGCGCGCGTTTCCGTCCCGATTTTCTCCACCGCCGCGGCCCAGGCGCCGCCGGCCCCCGGTCGGCCCGCGGGCTGGCGCCCCGGGCGCTGCCAGGGAATCCAGGACCAGCCGCCCGCCGCGTCGCGGAAGGTCGCGGGCACCAGCTCGGGCCGCACCACCAGCTCCGGATGCCGGGCCAGCAGCGCCTCCAGCTGCCCGGCATTCTCGCGCGGGTCCAGGCTGCAGGTGCTGTAGACCAGCCGGCCCCCCGGCGCCAGCAGGGCGACCGCCTGCTCCAGCAGTTCGCGCTGGAGGGTCAACAGCTCGGTCGTCGCCCCGGCGCCCTTGGCCAAAATCTCCGGCCGGTGTCCCACGCTGCCCGAGCCCGAGCAGGGCGCGTCCAGCAGAATGCGCGGCCAGGCCTCGCCCTGGAACTCGCGCCCGTCCGCCACCACCAGCCGGCCCCGGCCGTCCAGCCGCCGCGCCAGGGCCCGGGCCCGCCCGGCATGGGCCTCCACCAGGGTCAGGTCCAGGGCGGGATCGGCCTCCAGCAGGGCCAGCGCCTTGCCCCCCGGCGCGGCGCAGAGGTCCAGCACGCGGCTGCCCGGCGGCGGGTCCAGCAGGGCCAGCGCGCCCCAGACACTCAGGTCCTGCACGGCCAGCCGGCCGTCCTGCAGCGGGGCCAGGGCGTCCAGCCCGCCCGCGGGCAGGCTGCGCAGCCGCAAGTAGCGCGGGCACTCCGGCGCGGCGACGGGCTCCAGGCCCGCCTCGCGCAGCTCGGCCAAGGCCCCGGCCGGCGACCAGCGGGCCAGATTCACGCGCAGCCAGGTGCCGCGCTCCCGGAACAGCTGATGGCGCAGGCCCGCCAGGGCGGCCGGTTGCAGCGCGTCCTCGCCGTCCAGGCTGCGCAGCAGCTCGAGGAACCAGGGCGGAAAATCCCCCGGAGTCGGGCGGGCGGCGGGCAGGGCCTGCTCACGCAGCCAGCCGCGCAGCACGCCGTTCACCAGGCTGCGCTCCTGGGGCGAGCGCTCCTGCAGGGCGTCCAGCAGTTCATTGAGGACGGCGTGGGGGGCGTGGCCGTCTTCCAGCAGGGTGAGGCCCAGCCGCAGGGCGGCGCGCAGCAGGGGCCGCGGGCGCTGACGCAGGCGCGGCGCCAGCAGGGCCGCGTGGCGCGGGGCGTTCTCCAGTGCCAGCCGCCAAAGGGCCGTGTGCCGGGCGCGCTCCGCGCCCGTCCAGCCGCTCTCGTCCCTCAGCCGGGCCTGCAGCAGCCGGTCGCTCCAGCCGCCGCCTTCCAGCCGGGCCAGATCCTCCAGCAGGGCCTTGAGATCCATCGGTCAGTCCCGGCCGGGCAGACGGACGGCGCCGGCCTCGGGCCGGAAGGCCTCCGCCCACTCGTGGGCCACGGCCACTTCCTCCGGCCGCAGCTCGTCCTCCGCCAGTTCCAGGCCGTAGGCCTCCTCGAACCCGGCCTTGAGGGCTAGGGCCAGCTCGCCGAATTCCGGCCGGCGCCCCAGGGCCTCCTCCAGGCAGGTGGTCTCGCGGGCCAGCTTGGCCCGGGCGGCCTCGCGCAGGCGCTCGTCGGCGAAGAACAGCCCGCCGATGCGCAGGTGGCCGGCAGCCACGATCAGGCTGCCGTGCTGCAGCAAGCCTTCGCGCAGCTGGCGCTGGGCGCTGCCCACCAGTTTGCGGTTGTCCCAGAGGACCTCGCTCTGCGCCGTGGAGGCGAAGCACAGGCCGCCGGTCTCCTTGCGGTAGGCGGCGGCCAGATCCACCCGGCGCGCCTCCAGTGCCACGTCCAGGCCCAGGTGGCGCAGGCCGGCGGCCAGCGCGCGGTTGATCTCCTGGTAGGCCTGGGGCAGATTGCCGCTGTGGAAGGGGGAATCCGCCGGGATGGCCACGCAGTAGGTCAGCTCCTCGTCGTGCAGCACGGCGCGGCCGCCGGTCTCCCGCCGTACGACGGGCAGGCCCTGGGCAGCGGCCCGGCGGGCCAGATCCTCCGTGTGGGCCTGGCTGTGGCCCAGCGAGAGCGTGGCGGGGTTCCAGGAATAGCAGCGCAGGGTCAGCGGCGCACGGGGCGCAGCCTTATGCGGGCCGCGCCCCGCGGCATTGTCCCAGCCGCGGGCCAGCACCGCGTCCACGGCCATGTTCCAGCAGCCGGCGCCGCCGGGATGGAGCAGGAAGCGTCCGTTCATCCGCCGATGATGCCGCGTTCGGCCTCCTCCAGGAAGCGGATGATCAGCCCGGCGTCCTCGTCCCCGGGCTCGGCGCGCTCTTTCAGCGCCGCCAGGGCCTGGCTGGCGTTCAGGCTGCCCTTGCCGAAGAAGAGCCGGTAGTGGTCGCGGATGCGCTTCAGGCGCTCGCTGTCGAAGCCCCGGCGCTTCAGGCCCACCAAATTCAGCCCGGTGAACTTGAGCGGCTTGCCGTTGGCCAGGATGAAGGGCGGGATGTCCTTGACGATCTCCATCCCGCCGCCCACGAAGACGTGGTCGCCGATGCGCACGAACTGGTGCACGGCCACCAGGCCGCCCAGGGTGACGCGCTGGCCGATCTTCACGTGGCCGGCCACCTGCACGCCGTTGACCAGGATGCAGCCGTCCCCCACCTGGCAGTCGTGGGCCAGGTGGACGTAGGCCATGATCAGGCAGCCCGCGCCGATGCGTGTGGCCCCGGCCTCCGATGTGCCGCGGGAGAGGGTCGTGAACTCGCGGATCACCGTGCGTTCGCCCACTTCCAGCACGCTCTCCTCGCCCTGGAATTTGAGGTCCTGGGGCAGGCAGGAGACGCTGGCGCCCTGATGCACCTCCACGCCCCGGGCCAGCCGCGCGCCGGAGTGGATCACCGCGTGGGGGCCGATCCGGCAGCCGTCGGCCAGGTGGACGTTCTCCTCGATGACGGCGAAGGGTCCGATCACCACGTCCTCGCCCAGCCGGGCGTCGGCGTGCACCACGGCGGAAGGATGGATCCGCGCGCTCACTTGTCCACCACCATGGCGCTCATCTCCGCCGACGTGACCAGCTGCCCGTCCACGAAGGCCTTGCCTTCCATCAGGCACATGCCCCGGCGCTGCTTGAGCATGGTGCACTCCAGCACCAGCTGGTCGCCGGGCTTGACGGGCTTGCGGAAGCGGACCTTGTCCAGCGAGGTGAAGTAGACCACCTTCTCCTCCGGGCGATCGAAACTGTTGAGCAGCAGAATGCCGCCCGTCTGACCCATGGCCTCGACGATCAGCACGCCGGGCATGATGGGGTGGCCCGGAAAGTGGCCCGGGAAGAAGGGTTCGTTGATGGTCACGCACTTGATCCCGCGCACGAACTCGCCCGGACGCAGCTCGGTGATCCGGTCCACCAGCAGGAAGGGATAGCGGTGGGGCAGGATGCGCTCGATGGCCGCGATGTCGAACACCACGTCCGCCGAGAGGCGCTGCTGGTACTCCTTCTGCAGGCTCTTCTTGACCGCCTCCTGCTTGAGCAGGCGCACCAGCGCCACGTGGGCCGTGTGCCCGCCGCGGGCCACCAGCACGTGGGCCTTGAGCGGCTGGCCCAGCAGGCAGAGGTCGCCGGCCAGGTCCAGCACCTTGTGGCGGACGGGCTCGTTGGGCCAGTGCAGCTGCTGGTCGCCCAGGATCCGGCCGCCGGCCGCCAGGCGCGCATGGTCAACGGTGACGTGGAAGTGCTCCTCCAGCCGGCTCAGGTCCGCGTCCTGCACGTCCAGGAAGACCAGCGCGGAGTCCAGGCTGCCGCCTTGGATCAGCCCGCGCGACTGCAGGGCCAGCAGTTCGCTGGCGAAGCAGAAGGTGCGGGCCGGCGCGTACTCCTGGACGAATTCGCTCCAGCCGTACATGCTGGTGTACTGGGTGCCCAAGGCGGGATTGGCGTAGTCCACCATGTAGGTGACGCGGAACTCCTCCGAGGGGACGACCACGATGTCCACGCCGCTCTCGTCGTGGTAGACCACGGTCTTGTCTACGCTGAGGAAATCGCGCGGCTCCTCGAGCTCGCGGATCCCGGCCGCCAGCAGGGCCTCGATGAAGGGGCGGGCGGAGCCGTCCAGGATGGGCGGCTCGGGGCCGTCCAGCTCGATCAGGCAGTTGTCGATGCCCAGGCCCGCCAGGCCCGCCAGCAGGTGCTCGGTGGTGTGCACGCGCACGCCGTCCACGGCCAGCACGGTGCCCCGGTCCGTGGCCTTGACGTGCTCGATGCGGGCCGGGATGTCCACCACCCGCTCCTCCACCCGGCGGCGGAAGATCAGGCCGTGGCCGGCGGGCGCAGGGTGGAAGGTCACCCGGCAGCTGGCCCCGGTGTGCAGGCCCAACCCTTCCAGGTGGGCTTCGCGTTCCAGACTGCGTTGGTTCAGGTTCATGCGTGCTTCTTCTCTTCTCCGGCGGGCGCGCCGGGCTCCCCCGCCAGGCGCCGCTCGGCCTCGGCCAGGCGGCGCTCCAGCTCCCTGACTGTCTTGAGCAACTCGGGCAGGCGGGCCAGCGCCGCGGCCTGCTGGAGGAATTCCCGGTGCGGGCGCGCGGGAAATCCGGCGTAGATGCGGTCGTCGGGAATGGCCCCGGTCACGCCGCTGTTGCCGCCGAGGGAGACCCGGTCGCCGATGCGGATGTGGCCCGTGATGGCCGAGCTGCCGCCGATGCGGCACTCCGCGCCGATGCGCGTGGAGCCGGCCACGCCGGACTGGGCGGCCATCAGCGTGCCCGGGCCCACCTCGACGTTGTGGGCAATCTGGATCAGGTTGTCCAGCCGTACGCCGGCGCGGATCAGCGTGTCGCCCATGGTGCCCCGGTCCAGGCAGGTGTGGGCGCCCACCTCCACGTCGTCCTCGATCACCACGCGGCCGGTCTGCGGAATCTTGACGCTGCCGCCCTCCACGGGCGCGAAGCCGAAGCCGTCGCTGCCCACTACCACGCCATTTTGCAGGACCACGCGCCGGCCCAGCACGCAGCGCTCGCGGATCTGGCAGCCGCTGTGGATCAGGCAGTCCTCGCCGATCCGGGCCTCGGCGCCCACCCAGCACAGGCCCAGCAGGCGCGTGCCCCGGCCGATCACGGCGCCGGGCTCCACCACCACACCGGGTCCCAGCCAGGTCTCCGGGTGGACCTGGGCCTCCGGGGCCACCACGGCCGCCGGATGCCGGCCCCAGGCGGCCGCCGGCAGGGGCGGATGGAAGAGCTGCATGGCCGCGGCGAAGCCCAGGTAGGGATCCTCCAAGAGCAGGGCCGCGCAGCCCGCGGGCCGCAGGCCGGCGTCCGCCGGACGCAGCAGCAGGGCCCCGGCCCGGCAACCGGCCACCAGGTCGCGGTAGCGCGGGTGGGCCAGGAAGCTCAGCTCGTCGGGACCGGCCTCGTCCAGGCCGCGCAACCCGCGCAGCACGAGTCCGGCCTCGCCCACCCGCTCGGCGCCCAGCCGTTCGGCCAGCTCCGCCAGCGTCCAGTCGGGCATGCTACTTCTTCCCGCCGCTGGGGGTCTTGCCGCCCATGGGCGGCGGAGTGGTTCCGCCCGGCGCGGGCTTGGCCGCTTCGGGAGCCGCGGCGGGCGCGCTGCCCTGCAGCTTCTCCAGGACCTTCTGGTTCAGGTTGACGTCGATGGTCTCCTCGCGCACGTAGACCACGATGGGCATGCTGTTGTCGAGGATCATGTCGTAGCCCTCTTCCTCGGCCACGGCCTTGATGGCGTCGTTGACCTTGGTGATCAGCGGCTCCATCAATTCCTTGTTGCGCCGGTAGAAGCGGCCGTTGGGCTCGCCGTAGATCTCGGACTTGAACTCGTCGAGCTCGGCCATCCGGCGGTCGATGTTGGAACGCCGCTCGGCGCGCGTCACCGGCGAGAGCGTGTTCTCCTGCAGGCGGAAGTCGCCCACTTCGGCCTCGATCTCGGACTCGCGCGTGGCGATCTGGCGGTCCCAGTCGTCCTTCTCTTCCTTCAGGGCGCGCATGCTGGTCTGGTACTCGCTGAAGTTGGTCAGCACCTGCTCCGAGTTGATCACGCCCAGGCGCATGTCCTTGGCCTCGGCGGGGGGCAGCAGCACCAGCAGGGCCAGCAGGACGCCCAGCAGGGGAAATGCGATACGCTTCATGTCGTCTCCCGGTTGTGTTGTGGATGAGCCTGGGGCCGGCGTGTGGCCGGCCCGCGCGCCGCGCCTAGAACTCCCGGCCGAACTGGAAGTGGAACTCCCACTGGCCCTCGCGCAGGCCGGTGGAGGAGCTGATCCGGTCGAAGCCGTAGGCGTAGTCCAGGCCGATCAGGCCGATCATGGGCATGTGCAGGCGCAGGCCCAACCCGGCGCTGGAATTCAGGTCGCTGAGCGACGCGCTTTTGATGTTCTTCCAGATGTTGCCCGCTTCCCCGAAGACCAGTCCGTAGACCGTGGGGTTGGGGATCAATTGGAAGCGGATTTCCGTGCCCGCCTTGAACATGGTCCGGCCGCCGTCCTCCCCGGTGCCCACGCTGCGGTCGTTGTAGCCGCGCAGGGGCGTGCCCAGGGAGAGGCCGCTGCCGCCCATGAAGAAGCGCTTGATCCAAGGCACCTCGTCGGCCACGCCCAGCCCGTCCACCAGCCCGGCCTCCAGGCTGTTGTAGTGGATGAAGCGGCCCAGGAAGGGGCTGTAGGTGCGGGCCTCCAGCGTGTAGCGCTGATAGTCGCGGTCGCCGCCCAGGTAGCCGCCGCCGAACTCGCTGTCCAGGCGGATGGTGGAACCGTTCTGGGGGAACTCGGGGTGGTCGCGGCTGTCGCGCACCAGGGCCAGCGAGACCGTGCTGGAGAGTTCCGGCTGGTCCTCGTAGATCCCGCGCTTGTTGAGTTCCTCGCGGGACTCGTCCACGAAGTTGGTGTAGGTGGTCTCCTCCAGCCGGTAGGTGCTGGAGACGCGGAAGTAGTTGTCCGGCCAGTTCAGGCGCTTGCCCAGGGTCAGGCTGCCGCCCCGGCTCTGCTGGTCGAAGTCCCAGTTGTAGGTCTGGGTGCGCTGGATGTCGAAGACCCGGAAGCCGGCCAGGATCGGCCGGTCGAAGAGCCAGGGCTCGTTGAACTCCAGGTTGAGGCTGCGGTAGTTCTTGGCGAACTGCCAGTCGAAGCTCAGGGTCTGGCCGTTGCCCATCAGGTTGTTGAGCGAGAAGCCGATGGAGCCCACCAGCTTGTCGCGTTCCGAGTAGCCCGCGCTCATCATGATCTGGTCGGTGTTCTTCTCCTTGACCTCCACGGTCAGGTCCACCTGGTCCGCGCCGGCGATATCCACCTGGGGGTTGACGGTCTCGAAGTAGTTGAGGATGGTCAGCTCGCGCAGGCTGCGGCGCAGCTTGGCTACGTCGAAGGTGTCGCCGGGCTGCAGGTGCATCTCCCGGCGCATGACCTTTTCCTTGGTCTTGTCGTTGCCGACGAACTCCACCCGGCGCACGCTGAACACGTTGTTCTCGGTGATCTCGAAGCGGATGTCGATGACGGCGTCCCCGCGGGGCAACTCGACGGGCCGGATCTGGGCCTGGATGTAGCCGCGGTTGTAGTACTGGTCGTGCAGGCCCTCCTGCACGCTCTGCTCGAACTTCTTGCGCGAGTAGGGGTCGCCGGGACGCAGCTGCAGCGAGCGCGCCAGCTCCTCGTTGCTGAAGACCGTGTTGCCCGTCCAACTGATCTGGCCCACGCTGTAGAGCGCGCCCTCGTAGAGGCGGATCTGGACCTTCAGGTCCTCGCTCTGGTCGTCCATCCAGACGCTGTCGCCCAGGATGCGTGCGTCGCGGTAGCCCTGGTTGTGCAGGTAGTCCAGCAGCAGGCCCTGGTCCTCCTCGAAGGCCTCGCGGTCGAACTTGCCCGAGCGGAAGATCATCCGCGGCCGGGTCTTCTTCATCTTGCGGATCAGCTTGGCGTCGGAGACCTGCTGGTTGCCGACGATCAGCACCTCGTCGATCCGGATGCGCCGGCCTTCCTTGACCACCACGTAGAGGTCGCCCTGGCCCTCCTCCAGGTCGCGCACCGTGGCCTCCACCTCGGCCAAGCGGAAGCCCTCCTTCTCGTAGAGCGTCTTCAGGGCCTGGCGGACGCGGAAGATCTCGAGCTCGCCCACCGGCTGGCCCACGCCCACCACGTCCTTGAGCGCCTCCTTGACCCGGGTCTTGCTGAGCTTGTCCGTGCCCAGGATCTCCAGGCCGCGCAGGCGCGGCAACTCGTCCACCTGGATCTCCAGGTAGACGCCGTCCGTCAGCTCGCGCTGCAGGACCACTTCCACGGCCGAGAAGCGCTTCAGGCTCCAGAGCTGGCGAATGGCCTGCTGCACGTCCTCGCCACGCAGCGCCGAGCCGACGCGCAGCCCGCTGTTGATGCGGATCAGCTGCTCGTCGGTGGTCAGGTTGCCCGTGACGGTGAGGCCCAGCAGCACGGGGGAGCCGGCGTCCGCGCGGGCTTGCGCCAGAACCGGGCCGACCGCGCAGAGGAGCCAGAGCAAAAGGGTGGGTAGACGCATCCGGTGCTTGGGATTCCTGCTGATGAATAGTCTGTTGAGAAGGTAGAGAGCCGACCCGGCAAAACCAACGCGCGGGCCCGGCGCGGAGCTTCAAGCCCCGGGAGGCGCCTGGGGTTCCCGGGGCTGGGAATCCGCGGGGGGCCGCCAGGCATCCAGCAGCTGCAGCACGGCGAGCTCGGCCGGCAGGTCACCCTGGAAGACCTGCTCGCGCAGCCGGGCGCGCAGGGGACCCAGCGCCGTGGGATGAAAGACCCGCTCCAGCACAGCCTCCTCGGCCAGGCGGTTGAACCAGCGCTCCTCCTGGTCCCGGCGCAGGCACTCCAGGCCGCCCCCGGCCCGCCGGCGCTCGTGCAGGGCCTGCAGTTCGCGCCAGATCTCGTCCAACCCTGCGCCGCTCACGGCCGAGCAGGCCAGCACGCGGCGCGGCTCCTCGTCGTCCGGGGCCATGTGCAGGGCGGCGGCCATCTCGGCCTGGGTGCGCAGGGCCGCGGCCCGCGTGTCGCCATCGGCCTTGTTGACGGCCACCAGATCGGCCAGCTCCATCACGCCGCGCTTGATGCCCTGCAGGTCGTCGCCGGAGGCCGGCAGCAGGAGGAGCAGGAACAGGTCGGTCAGGTCGCGGACCTGGACCTCGCTCTGGCCCACCCCCACGGTTTCGACGATCACCACGTCGAAACCCGCGGCCTCGCAGAGCCGCAGGCTCTCCCGCGTCCGCCGGGCCACGCCGCCCAGGCTGCCGCCCGACGGGCTGGGGCGGATGAAGGCCTCCTCCAGCAGGGACAGGCCGCCCATCCGGGTCTTGTCCCCCAGGATGCTGCCGCCGGAGACGCGGCTGGAGGGATCCACGGCCAGCACGGCCAGCCGGTGGCCGGCCTTGACCAAGCGCTGGCCCAGTTGGTCGATGAACGTGCTCTTGCCCGCGCCGGGCGGGCCAGAGATGCCCAGCCGCAGGCTGCGGCCCGTGTGGGGAGCCAGCCGGTGCAGCAGCTCGGCGGCGGCCCGGGCGTCCTCCTCCCGGCGGCTCTCGGCCAGGGTGATGGCCTGGGCCAGCCGGGTCCGGTTGCCCGCCAGCACCCCGCGCTCCAGCTCATCCAGGTTGGGCGCCAGCCGGTTGCCCGTGCGGGTTTTCATCAGATCTCACCACAGAGACACAGAGGCACAGCAAATCCATGTCTGGATGAATCTCGGATCACCTTCACCACTCTCCCGCCCTTACCCCATCGCACGCCTGTTTGAAACCAATGGTCCAATCTCACCAAAAATCTCTGTGTCTCCGTGCCTCTGTGGTGGTTCCCCCCCCCCCCCCCAACCCCCCCCCGCCCCAACCAAACAAAGGGGCCCCGCCGGGCCCCC